>Ga0307515_10005632_pt1 | contig 25311 bp, 25 predicted proteins | sample 17_EM_MG_FD_194513 | JGI IMG/M metagenome (GOLD analysis project Ga0307515, IMG submission 194513) | Populus trichocarpa ectomycorrhiza microbial communities from riparian zone in the Pacific Northwest, United States - 17_EM | ecosystem: Host-associated > Plants > Roots > Unclassified | place... | reverse complement strand
CACGCCGACTCTTCGGTTATCCGTTATCTTTCGACCTTCCACTCACTGCCTCACTCTTCGGACGATCGTTCCCCGGCGAGGGGTACGGCGATTGGTAATATGATTTTCACATGCTTCTCCTGTCACATATTGGACCTATCGGAGGTAGTGTACGCCTGCGAGTCATAAGCAGGGGTTATTCATTAATTGCAGAAGAGATGAGGCAATATTCGCAAGGGGACCGATATCCATAATTCCCCGATGATTTGAGGGGGTAGAAGAGGCCACAAGCTCGACCCCGTGCAGTGCAGAGGCTCTTCGCAAGAGAGAAAGATACTTCGGACTATGCTCAACTTGTGGAGCCTGTTCGGAACTGGTGTCAGTATCCCTGCGTTCATATCTCAAGAGCGCCCTCAGGCGCTAGAACCTGAGTGCGGGTGCTTTAGGACCCGCGAAGCGCAAACGATGGTCACACCTGGACCGTCTGACAGGCTTAACCTTTGTGAGTCGGTGATCGAAAGTGCAAGCGCTTGAGAGGAGTGGGTGGTTGGCCACACCATTGGGCGTAATGCATTGAATGGGAGGTTGATAACCAGAATAGGGACACCGGTGCCGAAGAGTAGACTGTGAACCTTGCCGGAGTGTATGCTACGTGATTGAAGTATGCAGCGAAGGGGACTACGCCAGCGTGGTGGGTTGCTGAGTCGAGTCTCGTATTGCGCAGACAAGTCAGTGAACATCCGCCAACGGTACGTGGCAATGGAGACACGACACTAGTGGACAGGAATGCTACCGGTATATTGGTTTGGTTTGGAATACCGGGACTGTTCGTGATGCAGCTGCCGCTTTGGATGCCGGAGCAGAAGGATCCAACACCTGAGAAGAGGGTCGTTGAGGGATTATGGATTCGGGGACGACTCCAATGGAAGGGTGCACTCTCTGAGCTCCACGATGAGAGGCGGCCTCGGAGGGGGGATGGCAAGGAATACTAGTTTAATACTAGTTTAAGGATATTATGATTGATGTTTCTACGTATCGGACATGGGTCAAGACATTGAATACGAGCGACATTTGGATACTTGGGCTGGGTTCTGGGCGGCAAGGGATATTCGTCTACAACCCCCTCGCATTCGTACAGGTCGAGCTCAGCTACATCGGCGTTCGATAACGGAATAACTATAGTCTGTGGCGTAGCAGTGCGCGTAGCACGCCGAGGTTGTGCTACTTCGCCTCCAACGATCGGACATAGCCCATTCGGTGCAATGTACCCATTATTTGGGTACGCGTGGACATGGCAGACGTACGGCGCCTCAACGAAAAATCCTGATCTCCAACACTTGGAGGGGTCGAAGCTCTTTAGGTTGCGTCTGTGGGGCTCCTGCGCACCCAACACTTTGGCTCCTTACTCACTGGAAGCACCTTCAAGGTGGGATTCGCTCATCTTTTATTAGGTTCACGCTCCCAGGAGGGTGTGGGTTATTCTGGGAACGGAAGCGCCGTTGTGGACCACCATCGCATCGCGAAGGCGAGGGATGACCAGGAGGATGACAACGCTATCAGAGTTGTTTATGTTCGCACACCAGCCCAACGCGGTCATCGACGGCGACGGCGGCGGAGTAGCAAATTTGAAATTTGAAATCAGAATGCGCGCTGGGAACGTCGTTTCCTCACATCCTACACGCATTTTTGGGTAGTTTCAGACAACCTCCGAACCCTGAAACACCCAAGGAGAGTGGGCCCAAACAAACACCAAACAACCCGCACTTATCCTAACCTCCACTCCAATCTTGGCCGCCAGCCACCAGCATCTAGCCACCTCTCCAACCTCCTGCGCGGTATCAAACACACTGTCCGCTGTCCGCGATCCATACGATATATCAAGCGAACAGAACTCTCCTGGATCCCGTCTCCGCCCGTCGCATTTTCCATCATTGAATGGCAAGCACTAGTGCCTCAAATGGGAGCCCCAGCGCGCGTATATCATCACCCACAAATGAGAGCGCATTCTCCGGCCATTCGATACGCAGCGGCGTCGCGACTTCCCCGAGGCTCGCTCTTTCCACCGCTTCTGTTGCCCCTAATAAGAAGGTCGTAACCGCGCCGCGTAAGTCTGGTTCCTTCTACTTATTATGCTCGTGGTGCGTGTATTATGCTAGTCCCCGACCCCCAGCGATCTCTACTTTTGCCTGGAGGGCGATCTGGAGCGTTTCGGGCCAAGCGAAGGGCATGACGTCTCATGCCACCCCTCGGCCTCGGCTAGCTATCAAGATGCGTCCAATGGTCATCTATTGACTCTTTGACCTCCTGTGACCTTGGGCGGTCCGTCGGTGCGTGTATACTCGCGCAGCTCGTCTTCGAACGAGCAGCCTCCATGGAAAACATGCCCAAGCCCGTCAACTCCGGACTGGCTCGCAGCACTTTGCGACTGGGCGTTTGAGTGTAGGTGGTCTGCGCGCACGGTCGCGCACGGCCTCACACACCTCCGTCCCAGTCCCCCACGGTCCCACCTCCCGTGCAAATTCCGACTGCGATTGTAAGCGTCATGTCATGTCACCTGAGGACAATTACCTCACATCCCATATACGGGCAGTCACAGCATCCATGACGGTCTGGTGAATATTAATCTCAGGAGTTCCTTGCCAGCCGCCACTGCCCCAACTGCCAAAGACCTAGTGTCGTGGTCGGATGGAATGGGATCTCGTATCTCGAATCTCGAATCCGCGCGAATAATTCATTGGTAGCGAGCTGTCATCGGTTTCACCCACCTTCTACATTCGCATGGCTTCTCTCGGGAATTGCCGCAACAATTTCCGTCGTACAATCCTGATTTTAACATATCTGACTCTTTCCATAGCATGGGCTCGACATGAGCCACCATCACCTCAGCCCTCGACCACCACTTTCCTCGCGGCCGACCAATCACCAGGCGACCCACGCCGACCATCCTCTAGATTAGGGAATGGACATGCCCTAGATGCATCGGATGTGGCATCATCGCACGCTTCCACAGCCGAACCCTCCCACTGGTGGACTTTCAATATCCCGTACAACCTCCCGCTCCCTCTACATCTACCACTCCGCAAAAGTTCTACGCAGGAAAAGGACAAGCCCTCAACGAGTAAAGCGAATACAATAAAGGACCGGTCGAAGACTACTTGGTTATTTGATCGGGCTCAGCCAGAAAGCAGCGACGAGGGCGAGGATCAGGGCGAGGATCAGCGCACGATACGGACACCGTCTGTTAGCAGTACGGCTCATGGAGGCAGCCAGACGGGCAGCCGACGGCGAGGGCTACGGATGCCCCTTACCGGTTCTTCTCACCTCGTCCCACCATTCGCACCCTTTACGCTGCGGCAGAACCAATCACCTGGATGGGAGACGCCTTGGGCTCCCATACCGCGTCCGGATGAGGCCCATATTCGCCCTGAAGGCAATGTAGGGCTCGACGTTATGGAGCAGGGGTGGGCTAACGAGGAGATTGAGAAGCGGAGTATGAGGACGGGGCGGAGAAGGAAGGCGTGGAAGACGTGGTTGCTGACGAATAATTATGTGCCATTGGTACGTCCTTGCCCAGCGATGGCTTTGTGCTTTGCGTGGTAGACCATCTGATGAGAGTGCGCTGCACGACACTAGATCATTCGACTGCTGAACTTCACGTTCACTACTGCGACCCTCGCTATTGCTATTACAATACGAACGCGCGAAAGGGAATCCAACCTCGTTGGTGCTGTCGGTTCATCTCCCATTCTAGCTGTCATATTCGCCCCGCCGACACTTGTCCACGTGATGGTTGCCGTCTATGTACGCTCGCATTCCGCTTCTCCATACTACCGCGCAACTCACACCAGCCTTTTTTAGCTCGAATACTTTGGAAAACCCCTCGGGCTATGGTCGACCTCTGCAAAACTCCTGCACACTGTCTCCGAAATGTTCTTCATATCCATGTGGTCCGCCTCACTCTCGCTTTGTTTCGACAACTACTTCACGTCCCCACTTGGCTGTGCCCCGGTGGACTCAACCTCGTGGTGGAATAGCATCGAGCGCACGGCGGATATACCCACGGGCGAGGGGACCGTAGGGGACGAGATCTGCGACGATCAGGTCGCGCTTATCTGCCTCGTCTTTGCCGGCGTCGTGCTCTACTGCACCAATCTATTCATCAGCCTTTTCAGGATCTTTGAGAAGGTCAAATACCACGGAGACCGTAGTATCGCACAGTAGCAGTAGCCGCCGCTGCATCCATGGACGGCCTTTTCCCTGTTTGGAGTCTATCCTTATCTGCTTTTCTTTTACTCTTGGATCGCGGTGCCATTTTTTTTCCTCCACCTGTCTCTCGGCTGCACTCGGTTTTGCCCGACTTGCCCGATTTGGTTCGGGTCGATTCGATTCGATTCCGATTCCGATTCGGTTCGCTACCGACTGCGGTTGCATCGCGCTTGTGTACCTGTGTACATGTAGGCCTCCTCCCACCCTCCTTCCGACTCCCGCTACACACGTTATCGTGCCAGTTCCGAACGCCAACACTCGCTTAATCCGTCCCTATCAATATCGCTTGTACATTAGATGTACCAAACTCGTGTACAATCGAAGGCTTATCGCTACGGGCACGGACGTGCCATAAGGGGTGTTTCAAGCGCGCGTGGCTTGGTGCTAAGCCTAGGTGCGGCCCTCCAATATTGCTCTGCTCGAGGGATTATTCGACACGGTGTTCATGTGATTGTGGGAGTAGGACTATGGAACCACGTCGGTTCGTCGACATTTGGTTATTGTGCACCATACATCGTGCAGGTCCGGTCCGTCACAGTGAGAAGCCTGTTGTCTCCATCTTTGTCACAATCTTGCTCTCCTCTATGCCCCATACCCATACCCATACCCATTCCAAGTCCAATACCATACTTCCTTAGCTTTTAGTTTGCGGAGGGCATGCCGTCCTTTAGTAAAAAAAGTAGTTAGTGTGAAATATTGCATATTTCTTTACTTGGAATAGCTGTTTTCTATATCACTTCAGTCCAACGATCGTGATTAGTCCAGGCCCCCCGAACTTCGAACTTGATCAGAAAGTCAAGCTTGAACTCGAACATTATTATTGCGAGCTGAGTGTGTGGGCGTTCCTCTCCTTTCATCAATCACCATTATACGACTACTGGCGCGCTTTTTTACGTTGGGTCACCCGCCCCCGGTTGTGAGGATTCTGAAATATTCTGACGCAGATTGATCATTCTAGCCCGGCGTGCAAGAATGGCACTCTCCATCTCGCAGCTCCCAGTAGAACTTATCCATACCATTGCTCTATCATTCGACACGAGCGATCGTCGTTCCGCATGCCACATCTTCCAACTCGGCTCGACTTCACGCCGCCTCCACTCCACACTTCGGGAACCCCACATCTGGAGAGTGCTGTACAAGGAACAATACGTGCACGCAAATCCAGATACTGAAATAACAAGGCGCACCGTGCGACAAGAGGATTACTTCCTTCTCTTCCAAGATCGCCGTCGACTCGACCAGGGACTCTTGTCCGCCCTCGACCACCTCATCGACACCGGTGAGCGTGAGCCACTGTGTCGGTTTGTCGCAAGGCACCGTTATGACATCCAGGATATCCTGGAGTACATCTCCCGCCCGATACCATTCGGAGACCCATCTTTATCACGGTTTATCTCCAGGAGACGGTGGTCAGCACACTCGAGGATGCTTCTGGAGCGCATTTCAGCTGTCGAGGTCTTCATATCACTGAAGAATGACCCCGATGCCGTATCGTTTGAGGACGGACTGATGGCGCTGTCTCAATTTGAAGGGATAAGCGGAAAGGATGTGAGTTACCATTTTCTTTGTTACTCTTTTCCTCTCGTCCATGTTCAGAACAAACTCAACCACACATGTGCATTGCCCAGCTACGCGAGGCCGTCTCGCTGTTACATCAGACCTGCCAGGCAGATTTACGCCTCAGATCGCAGTGGAAGCCTGGAACTCCTCCTTCTGCAGAACTGGCGCTGGCGATATGTGCCTCAATGCGACGTGAGGGCTTCCTGCCAGCATCTCTAGGTGATTGACTTGAATATTTCGGTTTCTTTTTGACTCTGACCCTGACTCACACGGACCTCTCAGAGAGGTATCACGACATGGAAAACCACTACCCACACAAGTTCTTAACAACCAATCACCAGACCCTTCCAATGAGCCTAGTTTGGACGTTCATTTGCCTGGCCACTCGGTTCGGGTTCGAAGCTCAACCTATTGGCTATCCCGGAACTGTTCTCGCTGGAATCAAGCTACCCGACAGCAACGAGTGGCTCTATATCGATCTGTTCCGCGAGGAGCTCACGATGCGAACGGAGGCCGAGATCAGCGCACCTCTCCAGCCCAGATTTCCACCCGAATTTGTTCAGCCCGCATCGACACAGTCGATCATCACCAGGGCGATAAACAACGTCTTCGTCTCCGCGATGCGGGAGTCGACTGTCCAGTGGCTTTCGCTCTACCTCGTCACCGTGTTCTTCGCCAGCCAGGGAATCCAGGACAACACTATGAATGAGTTGTGGGGCTTCATCTTGCTGACGGCCAACGAAAATACCCCGCTTGATCTTATTCCGATCATCCATGACCGACTCGTTGGACCAGATGGAACATGCTTTAGCTTTACTGAGGCTACCACTGCCCTGCGAGAGGCAGATATCCCATGTGGAGAGGAAGACAGACCGCCGAATACCGTTCGGGCGGACGAGGAGAGGCGGCTCGCTGTTGGTACAATGATTGGCCCAAGCCACTTCATCGTCGGCTTTACTGAGGAGGCGGAATACGTCACATTACTGAACAGTCAGGACAAGGAACGGCCTATTCGTAAGTCGGCGCTGTTATTGTGTTATTGCATGCATGCGTCTCCACTTCGAGCTTTCGAACCGCGTGCTGACCAAGAGCAGACGATTTCCCTTACTCGATTGCCGTAGATCAGTGGAGAGCGTTTGTGTTAGAAGACGGGCCGAAGCAATCTGACGAGGATTTGTTCGAGATCGGGATGGCGGCAGTGGGTCTGCTGGGAGAACATAAACGATTTTTCCAAGGATTGGAAATCAAGAATGGAAAAGTCCGGCTTCTGCTGAGTACCAGAGGCAAACAAGTGTACCCGGATGATGATCGGATCGCGCGGCCGTGGGTATGCTGATAGTTGGTGCATTTTTAGAACTCACATATTGTACTAGATGGATGGAAGAGGAGTGCCAAGGAAGGGACTGAGAGCGCCTGGAGGAAGAGGAGAGGCGGCGAGCCCGAAACCAGCTCCTTTCGCCGCTTACTGATCTATAGACATTTAGCTGCATGCGCGCTTGAGGTGACAGGGTACTTCTCTCAGACAGTGTACCTTAACTTACCATACATACACCAGGAAGTCTAATGAGGACGATTTTTCTTTTCCTCACGAAAGATCCCTCAGTCTCTTCAGAAAGGAGCTAGTACTCAAGTGGTGGATTTGCAAGACAGCAGTTGATATTGTCTTGTGAAGTTCCGAAATACACATACCAAGAGACAACCAGCACCGTAATAGGTGCAACAATAAAGAAGCCATATCGATCAGCTCTCCCGTGACTAGATTCCCTAATTCGCTGAAAATAAATAGTCTCGTTGCTTGTTTTGTATTTTAGGCAAACGTATTCGTTGGGCTCACCCTGACTTAGCTGAGGGGTGAGCGCGGATGTAGTCCTTAGCATCAGAATATCTAGATTGGGTGAGACTTGACAGTCCACGAAAACAAGGTGTTATCGGCGTGAACCGATCCTATGTTGTCCCCTGCCATCAAACATCCTCGAACATGGCCACTCAAGATCCCATGAAGGAGAGACTGTAAGCACCCTAAGCGGCTATATAGTGCAGTGTATTGTGTCTAATGGTCAAATCCAAGACTGTTCTTAGACCGTGAGGCGCTTCGGATCGCTTCAAATGCGGTCCATACCACTAATTTCGTGCAACATTTTAGAAATAACATTCCGAGACGTCCTGAATCGGGAGTGTACGCTGAGGTTGCTTGTAGATAATCAAGAGAAAGAATTACAGACGAAAGACAACCGGATTTGGACACCAAGCCAACGCCCGTATGTCCCTTGATTCCCCACTACGTACACTATCTGACGGTTGCGCGTTTGTAGAGGTGTTTCGCCGACATCCGAGATGCACACGGAGATCCAAGTGAGGAGCGGTCATTTAATTTGGGCCAAGCTCCGACAGACGAGCGAAGTGATCGACATCCAAAGGCTTTTCAACGATTATTGGGACTCCAACGAGCGCAAGTTCCTGGTGTCGAGTCAGTCATGTTCACCATCTAGTTCGCTCATTTCTGACAGTGAAGTGTAGGGGTTGTTGTCGTTGGAAAGCATCAGTGTTCTCTAGTATTACAATTTTCTGCAAACACTACTGTTTGTCTCTTCGCAATCACCCATCCAAACCGACTAATAATGCTCGCATAGGCGGAATCCCTACGCTCGTGGCTCCATAAACTCGAGGAATTGTTAAAGGGGTACTCTCCACTGATGAGTGGGTCAATAGAGAGGGCCGTGGAGAAGGGTATCAAATACGGGTCTGTATTCGCGGAGGTCAGTTCTCCCATCTGGAAATCAGCAAGAGGTTGACAGGTTTTAGTTGAACCCAATCACGAAGGCTATCTTTGGTGTTGCTACTGTCACGTTTGAGGTTCGTGCTGGCTAGTGGCGTATCAAAAGTAGAGGTAACGTTTGACCGTTTAGCTCTTGAAGGAACAAAACAAATACGACCACATTCCATCGGGACTTCTGGATCAGTTACAGCGGATTTTGCCTTTGGCAAACAAGGTCGCAGACGAGATTGTTTGCGAAGAAACAGAAATATTGGAGAAGATCATCCCGCGAATGTTTGAAGTGATGCGGAGGGTTGCTGAATTTTCATGCGACTATGTTAAACATGGTAGGCGGTCATCCTCTGGCTTTGAACTTGTTAAGTGTTGATGATCACAGCGAGAAAAGTGGGTGGGCCGGCCTACCTGGAAGCTATTGAAGAAATGGAGAGAGATTTGATCAAGGTCATCGAAGATTTCGACCGTGCAGTGGATGTGGAGGCTCTCTGCCAAGCCAAAAAGATTGGTAAGAGCTCACTCTCTCAATCTGGAGATCAGTTCGTTCTCAGTACTTGCATGTAGAGCAAAAACTTCTGCTTAAACGGCTTAAATGTGTCGAGGCCGGCTATAACCGGACACTCTGCTGCATGGAAGGCACTCGCGAATATCTCCTGAGTCACATCACGGCCTGGGTGACCAATGGATCCGGGAAGAATGATATGGGCAATACGTATTGGATCTACGGCATGCCCGGAATTGGAAAAACGTCGTTGGCTCATTCGATCTGTGCAAGCCTTCATGACAAAAACCACCTTGCTGGGGGCTTTTTCTGTCGGAGGGATGACCCGAATTTGGGCGAGCCTAGGAATATCCTTCCGATTCTCATCTACAAACTCGCGGAAACCGTCCCCCCTTTTCGAGCCATTGTTGCAGAGCGTCTTCGTAGCGACATAAATCTGACACCAGAGTCAATGAGGGATACTCTCTTCCACGATTTCATCCGCAGCCTTCCTCGCCACCCACAACGTACGCTCGTCTTTGTCATTGACGCACTTGATGAATGTGGCGACGATCAGAGTCGTCGAGTCCTCCTGAAATCTCTCGCCGACGCAGCCACATATGCTCCATGGCTCAAAATCATCATCACCAGTAGACCCGAATTCGATATCCAATGTTTCTTTGATGCTCCCGCTCGCTCGTCTCATTTACGATACGATTTAGCCACTGATGATCAGGCCACCTCCGATCTACGAATATTCGCCCAAGACAGGTTCAGGAAGCTGGCTTTGAAGCGGCATCTCCAATCTCCTTGGCCAGATCCGTCGCTCTTCGAAGGAGTTATTTCTCGGGCAAAGGGCCTATTCATCTTCGTCAAGACCGTTGCTCTTACCCTTCAGAACTGCAAGGACCCTACTGAGTCCTTAAAAGCAACCTTGCAGGACTCAGACGATACTGGGTTGATATCTCCATACGGACTCTACTCCAGTATCCTAAAAACACGAATAGTTCACAGCAGCGCCGAGTTTCAGCAGATGATTGGAGTGCTTCTTACAACAGCTCCTTACCGTCCACTGTGCGAAGAGACGATTGCAGAGCTGGCCGGACTGGACCTCAGTCATGTGAAGACGTGGGTGGATGACCTTAGCTCTTTGCTATATCGAGACGAAAGAGCCAATGGAGCGGTTCGTGTCCGGCATTTATCAATTTCGGATTTCTTTGTTAGCGATGGCTGTCCCTGCGACTATCAAGTCAACCTGCAAGAGGCGAATGTCCAACTGGGCATTTCATGCCTCAGGACGATGATCCGACAACTCCGTTTCAATATCTGCAAGCTTGAAGATTCCCGGCTCGCCAATGCGGACATTCACGATCTCCAATCACGAATCGAAGAGAACATTTCCGACTCGCTGCAGTATAGTTCTCGCTATTGGTCAAATCATATTTGCTCTGCTCCCGATAATGGTAATCGGGGCGTATTCGGATGCTTGAAGGAATTCTTTGAGGGATTGTACCCATTATTTTGGATTGAAGTATTGAGCGTTATGGGAATGGTCCCGATTGGTGCTCCAAGCCTTCGACGAGTGATATCATGGATGAAAGTGAGTGAATCCCCAGCTATCAGTGAATTTGCATTCACCTTGCCTGTAGGATAGCGATTCGGTGCTCCTCGGGATAATCCAAGATGTTTGCCATTTCACTATCGCCTTCCACACTCCTGTCACTATCAGCACGCCACACACCTATATATCTACAGGCCCCTTCCTACCATCACAGTCGCATTTATCATCTATCTTCAGCACATGGTTTAGTAAAGGCATCAAGATGCGAAGAGGGAAAATGTCGTCATGGCCAACACCGCTATTGCAATGGATTGGCCACACTAGGGGTGTCAATTGCACGAGCTATTCCCCCAATGGGTGCCACATTGCCACTGGATCCGATGACGCGACTATTCGAATCTGGGATGTCGAGAGTGGTGTTGTAGTTGGCGAGCCTTTAAAGGGACATACCAAGAATGTTTGGTCTGTTTCTTACTCTCCCGATGGGCGGCACCTTATCTCCGGATCCGGTGACGGTACCATTCGAACCTGGGATGCCGAGACTGGTGCTGCAGTTGGCGAGCCTCTAGAGGGCCACATGGGTGGGGTGCTCTCTGTTGCGTACTCTCCTGATGGACGGCATATCATCTCTGGATCCGGTGACGAGACCATCCGAATCTGGAGTACTGAGGCTGGTGCTATAATTGGCGCGCCTCTAAAGGGGCATACTGGGAGTGTGTGTTCTGTTGCCTACTCCCCTGATGGGCAGTACATCATCTCCGGATCCGATGACACGACGATTCGAACCTGGAATGCAGGGACTGGTGCGGCAGTCGGTAGGCCTCTCGAAGGGCATACTGGCCGTGTACGAGCTGTTGCTTGCTCCCCCGATGGGCGGTATATCATCTCTGGATCCGATGATACGACAATTCGAATATGGGATACAGAGGTGGGTGCTGTAGCTGGTGACCCACTAGAAGGGCATACTGGTGCTATCCTCTCCGTTACTTTCACTCCAGATGGGAGGTACATCATCTCCGGATCCAGAGACATGACTATTCGAATCTGGAATGCCGAGACTGGTGCTACAATCGGCGAGCCGCTAGTTGGACACACTCACTGGGTGGAGGCTGTTGCTTGCTCCCCTGATGGACGGCATATTGTCTCTGGATCCGATGATGAGACCATTCGAATTTGGGATGCAGGGACTCGTGACGCAGTCGGAAAGCCTCTAGATGGGCATACCAGGGATGTATTGTCCGTTGCATACTCTTATAGTGGGCGAACCATCACCTCCGGATCCAGAGACGGGACGATTCGAATCTGGGATGCCGAGACTGGTGCTACAGTCGGTAAGCCCTTAGAGGGGCACACTGATAGGGTCAACGCCGTTGCTTGCTCTCCCAATGGATGGCGCATCGTCTCCGGATCCAATGATAGGACCATTCGAATCTGGGATGCTCGCGCTGGTACTGTAGTTGGCAAGCCGCTGAAGGGGCACTCGGGTTATGTGTCATCTGTCGCTTATTCTCCCAATGGGCAGTATATCATCTCTGGATCTTACGACCAGACGATTCGAATCTGGGATGCCAAGAGTGGTGCTGCGATCGGTAAGCCCTTAGAGAGGCACAATGGCTGGGTCCACGCTGTTGCTTGCTCTCCCGATGGGCGGTATATTGCTTCCGGATCCGATGGCGGGACCATTCGAATCTGGGATGTAGGGGCTGGTGCTGTAGTTGGTGGCCCTCTAGAAGGGCATACTGGTGGTGTGCTCTCCGTTGCTTTCACTCCAGATGGGCGACATATCATCTCTGGATCCAGTGACAAGACCATTCGAATTTGGGATGCCAAGGTTGGTGCTGCAGTCGGAAAGCCTTTAGAGGGGCACACTGACTGGGTACGGGCTGTTGCTTGCTCTCCCAATGGGCGGCACATTGCCTCTGGATCCGATGACAGGACCATTCGAATCTGGGATGCAGGGAGTGGTGCTGTAGTGGGCGAGTCTTTAAAGGGGCACTCGGATTATGTGTTATCCGTCGCTTATTCTCCCAATGGGCGGTATATCATCTCCGGGTCTGCTGACTTAACCATTCGAATTTGGGATGCCCAGACTGGTGCTGTAGTCAGCGAGCCTCACCAAGGTTGTACTGAGGGTGCACAGCCAGACCCGGAGGGTTGGGTGAGACACCCAGAGGGTGGCCTACTATATTGGGTACCCCTGGAATGTCGTGCAGGTCTCCATTCACCTGCTCTCCTGACAATTCCACTGACCTCTCGTATTCGATCCGTTTCTCTTGATTTTGAGGACCTTGCCTTTGGGACGTGTTGGACTCAGATTTTCAATGACGCATCGCCCTAACCCCCTTTTCCCGTGTAAACTGTGCTAATCATTTGGAGTATCATTTACTTCGCTGGTTAATGCAGTTCAGTTCTCTCTTCCCCTTCTCACTTTGTTTTAAACATGGGTCCAATTGGGATCTTCACCATGTTCGAGGTCATTAAATATCCTCAGCGATTGATGATCACCACTCTGCAGGAAGTGTAATCAGCGAAACGCGGGTTGATAGAACATTCCTCTGGCGCCAGAGTCTGGACGCTTTTATGTTTTCAGTCAGTAGGAGAATAAGTAGAGAATAAGTAGAGTAGAAGAGGCTGAAAATAGAATCGGCCTTGAGATAGACTTCCTCGAGGGTCGACAATCAAGGAGGGTGTGCTATTGGCTATATATGGGCGCGTCAGCAGGTGACCTTTTCAGTTTGGGGATCCCGAGGTCTCGGCTTTGGAAACAGGATCTTGTTGACTGCGATGATTATTGCCGCATGGCGGAGGCAGTGATACTTGATACAGGCACACTGCTAGTCGGCCGGGCAATCAACCGCCCTTGCGTTAGATCTGTTTGTTCTGTTTGTTTGTACGACAGGTGTGGCCTTTTTGTTACTCTTACTATGTACATAGAGCGCAACTAGCGAGGGGCGAAGGATTCTTACGGCTCTTTCGCCCACTGGTCCAACAGCTATGACGTAGGTGAGTCCCATCTTGACGGATTGTTAAAAAATTACCTTTTACTGGTTCTTACAAGGTAGCATATTCAGCACACAGTCTTTCGGCCGAGCGTGAATGATATCGATTGTAGTTAAGTGCCTTTGGGTGCTCGGCTAGGGTGACCGTTCACAGAAGTTGTTTGAGTTTGGGGATGCCAAACTTATCTTCATTGAGATCTGGAGTGTCTAGGGAAGAGGCTGAGGTCAAGTGGTGTCCCGGGTCCACCGGCCTATTTGGGTGAGGCTTCGAATTCAGGCTCCCTGTACTGTTGTGGGGCTGATGGGCTCCGAAGCCAATCATGACCGCTGGTGAGCTGCACACAACCCGCCCAGAAAGGGATATACACCCGTATGCGTGTTTGTGACCAGATTCCTGCTGTTACAGCCAGTCCAGCCATGACCCCTTTCACTCTTCTCCATCGCAGACTTCTGCAGTGCCGCCCAGGACCCTCGGATTACATATATAATGCGGTATAGAGCGTGCGGTCCTCGACTCTTTGAGCCAATTCCTCTCGATCTCACGTTCGCGCTACGCAACCCTCAGCAGCTAAATTGCGCTCTCAACAATACTACGCGAGATGATTTACGTTGCGATCGCAGCTCTCGTTGCTTTCGCCAACTCTGTCTTAGCAGCGAGCATGAACCCTACGCCGACCAAGGCTATTACGAGTACAAGGGCATCGACGCAGCCACAGACTACCAGCGAGGGTGGCAGGGAGTGCTATAGGAAGTGAGTATAACCCAATCTGGCCTGGTTTGGATTTTCCTGTGTTTATCATTCCATGCAGGGGGGTAAAAATGCGTTGTCCTCTCTCGACCTCGACCCCGTCCACGGCAACGGTAGTGAGAATTATTGGCATTGTTCTTGGTCAGTTATACATTTCGCCTGAATCTTGGCAGCAGACATCTTATCGGGTTATCTGATCCTCAGGTGTTGTCGTGTTCCTTGTCATCGTATATGTATGCCTTATGTTCTACGAAGAGATCATGGCATTCTTCTCGAAGAAGAGGAATACGAAAGGCGCCAACCAGCAGGCCCCTCCTAGGGAAGGCATTCTCCCCCTCTATCACGAGAAGAGAACGAGTGTAGACACCCACCGTGAACAGGGTAGTGTGGTGGTGGAGAGCGAGGAAACTCCACAAAAGATGGCGACCAGTACTCAGCAAATGTCGCCTCCCGCTACGGTCACCCGATCCTAATTAACCGCAGGACTACTCGCTCTAACAGGACTATAACACGAACACCAGAACCTCCTATACCGCCCCAATAAGTACGGGGGCCTCTCTCCAGAACGCAAAACCTCCGCACAACCCCCGCGCGGGCGGGCGGGTGGTGATAGGCCGGCCTTATTTCCGGCCTTCCTCTGCCGATCCATCTCGCCATCACGCGATAGCACCGCAGCACCGCGTACGTATCGGGTCACGCCTCTCCTACATCGCTTCTTCCCTTCCATGGACAGTCATTTCTCTTGGGGTTGATGTTGAACGCATACAAGATATTTACATAGCACACAATACGAGCATGCATTTTCATCTAGTGGTCTCCACTACGTCGTTCATTTTCAAAAACGAAAACAAAACGTGTGCGATGAAAGTCACAACCCCGAAGGGAGAGGTACCCCAAGAATCGAGTAGGCGTAAACTTTGCGTCGTATTCATTCCTACACTCGCAACGGCCACGATCATAGTCCATGCGTCGTCAATCAAAGCAATCAACAAAGCAATCAACAAAATAAAAGAAACACGATATCGAAACAATGTCAGAGCAGATGGGATGCACTTGTGAGGGGTAGGGAATTACAAGGACCGCGAAGCACAGCAAGGTGGTGGTAGTGCAGAGGCGAGACGTAACGGGAGGGATAAGCCAGGAAAAGGCAGTACTTTAGATCGGCGTTCCTCACCGATACCCGCCCGGCACCCCATAATCGTACCCAGGCGGCGCCTCATTCGGTACGCCCATGTTCTGCTGCGGAGGCTGTGTGGGCGTCGGGGTGGGTATCGGCATAGTCGGCTGTCGTTGCGGTTGCGGGTGCGCGGCTTGCCGCCACGGAGCCGTGACGTGCCCTTGCTCCGGCGCAGGATAGTGCGTTGGGTTCTGCGTGTGCTGCACAAAGGGGTTGTATGCCTGTTGGGATTGTGGCTGTGGCTGTGGCTGCAGTTGCGGTACCGGTGGTGTTGGTGTTGGTGTATTGGTGTATACAGCGGGTATGGGTGGGGCTGGTGTCTGCGAAGGTATGCTGGGTATATTTTGCGCGTTGAAATATGATGACTCGCCCGGTTGCCTGCCTACGCCCGCTACGGTGTAGGGGTTCGTGGAACCGTAGGGATCGTATGAGGAGTACCCGGGTTGGTGTGAGTATGCAGAGTGATCTGTTCGTACAATCACGTAAGAACCAAGCAAGTTTCTAAGTGAAGCCGGACACTTACATGAACTTTCCTGCGGACCATGTCCATACACCTGGCCGACACCAGAACTAACACCGGGTGGAGTAAGGTACTGCGATTGCTGTGCTCCTCCTCCCACCGCCATAGGTGGTGGGCTGGTAGAAACCGGATAGTTAGAACTAGGGTGGGCATAATGCGTTTGTGGCGGGTAGGAATTCGGTAGCGGAGTTGATGAAGGGAAGGTCGGTGGTACATTGCTTGCCGGATTGTTGTTATTGTTATATGGGTCGACTGGGTTTCGACCAGGCGGAACGGGTAAATACCCAGGGTTGTTCTGCAGACGCCCACGTCCAGCGTAATTGGTCGTTATATTCGTGTCGCCGCTGCCCTGTGTCCGCGCCGTGTAGCTCGTTCCTTGTCTCCGCGGGCCTCCAGTTGCAGATCGGTAATCATCACGGTACGGTTGTTGTGTCTGTTGCTCATCCTCCGAGTCCGTCTCGTAGTAGTATTGTGGCGAGCTATTCTTTCGCAAGGGAACAGCTTCTGCCTGGGTAGGAAATGCGGGGAGACCTTGTTCCGCCTGCTTTGCTTTGCGCTCGTTCTCGGCCTTGATGGCCTCCATGCGCATTGATTCGGCGTTGGACACAGGTGCATTCCCCCCCTGGGCTGCAAAACCCCCTCCTCCTTGCTCCACATTCGAGTTCTTGTCGTTTTTAGCGTTTTTCCGTCCTCGCTGACGCTTCGAAATACAGCACCTTCCAAATCCATAGAAGCACCCACTGAAGAATAGCATCACCCAGCTCGCGAGGGTTAGCCAGAGGCCGTTGCCGATTTCAGCAGAGCCACCAACAGCATTGATGCGCGACTTGGCGATGAAGAAGAAGATGAGGTCGAAGATGAATGCAAGGAGGACGATGACAGCACCAATTCCGGAGGAGCAGGAGGAAAATGTCATCATGGACAGCTCGCGAACATGAGCGAGGAGACCGAAGAACGCTGCAACGGCGGCGAAGCCCAGGCCGACGATGTGCAGCACGAGGACATAGGTGATCCATTTGACCACGACGGAAGGAACTTCGACGTTTAATGGAAGGTTGATGCCGAAGAGTGCTTGTGGATCTGAGGAAGGGTCAGCAGTTTGTTGGTGGGCAAGTATTGTCAAGGTTGGCTGGCAAACGAAGTACCGTTTGAGGTAAGCGCAGTTCGTCCTCAGGACAAAAGAGATCAAACATGGGGGGATACCCTGGGATCTCTGGAACGAGTGCGCCGCTGAGATGACGGGGGGGCCACCGCCGTGGGATGCAGCACGATGCGCGCATTGCGAGGTGAACTAGTAGAGGTGAACCGGAGAGTGGTCCAATTGCTCAAGCTTACCGAATTCATATCCAACAGTCGCATTCGAGCAGGCAACTTGACCGCCTGTTTCGAGGCAGTAGCCTAGAACGCCAAAGGTGACGGTGCCGGAAAATTTGTCCTGCTGTATGGTCGCCTTGAGGAAGAAGATCGATTTCAACCAAGGGACGGAGAAAGAGGCGAGGGCGAGGCAGATGGTAGCCGCGAGGGTCACGACGAAGCCAGGCGTCGCGGGTCGCAGAATGGACATTATGATGACTGTTCGGTTCTCTCAGAGAACGAACGAGGCGGTGATGCGTGGATGCGACGGGTGGTCAAAAGCGGGTGGGTTCAAGGATGAAAATAGGGTGTTTGGCACTTGTCGCAGGCGCCGTTGACAGTGAAATAAATGTAGAATAATACTGATGAGGAGGAGATGAGGGAGGGAAGCAAAAAGTACAAGTAGATGAAGTCATTTTGTTGACGGAATTGAAGCGGATTCGACTCCAACTGCGTGCACAGCACACAGCACCGCTCGTTGGGGTTTGCTCGGGTGCCACTATCACTATCATATATGAACCCGAGCGAGCAAACGCGTTCGGCCCTCTCCCAGTTCCGGAACTGAACGAGTGACCCACGATCACACGAGAGAAAGCAGCAAAGGGCCTGCGGGGACAATCTGGGATCATGCCCTCTGGTACCCCAGACCAGATAAAAAGAGTTCAATGAGGCCAAAGGTCGGTGTCTGTGACAGGAGTTTTAATCCCAAGCCGAAAGAACTCAATTGCCATGCCTTTGTCTTCCGGGGACTAATTTCTGTGCCTGGTATCTGCTTAAATGGAGATATCACACCTGAGAAAATGCAAGCAACTACGACAAGGGGACAAGCAGGCGTCCCATTTTCAAGGAGTGCTTGATTCCATGCCTGAATAAGTATATGCTCTCCAATATCAGAAAGAGACGATGGAGTCCTGTTTTCGTCAGAGAATGATATTCCACATTAGAACCACAGAGAGAGTGGAGGTCACAGGTGGTGGGGATGAAAGCGCGGAGAAGATAGGTCGTTGTATTCGAAAAGCATGTTGTTCGATGGTGGCCTCGCTGATGGCTCAGGAGCCAGTCCACACATTGATGTCACACGCAGACAGCTTGTTATACTTGACCTCATGCCTACATACACATCCCTAGAGGAAGCTGGTATTTATTTGATTCACGACCAGGGGATAATGAACATCAAGACGCTCTTATATTGCCCGGAGGGCTATTGTTAAGGATGGTAGTAAACATAATTGTCTAGCCTCGAATGGAGGAAATCCTAATTGTGTTCATATCCTGCCGATGAAGTGAAAAGTAAGAAGAAAAACCCAATGGAACTGCATTATTCAATAGTCAAATAATACAACAAATGACAAGTACAGAGTCTAGAGGAAAGGAAGGTTCATGCACCGTTGAAAATCTGGGTCCAAGAGGTTCCAAAGGCAACGCGGTCAAAATCAAGAGAGACGGATCGAACATTAGATGTCAAAGGGATTGTCAGGAGGGCAGGTGAAGGTGAATGGAGGCCTGTACGATAGCCCGATGGTACCCAATATAGTAAGCCACCCTCTGAGTCTCGCACCCAACCTTCCGTGTCTGGTTCTGCATGCTCAGCCTGCCCGTGGTGAGCCTTACTGACTACACCATCAGTCCTACTATCCCAGATTCGAATGGTACTGTCACCAGATCCGGAAATGATGTGCCGCCCATTGGGAGAGTAGGCTACAGACAATACAAACCCTGCGTGCCCACTTAAAGGCTCGCCAACTATAGCACCTGTCTCTGCATCCCAGATCCAAATGGTCCGGTCATTGTATCCGGAGGCGATGTGCCGTCCATCGGGAGAGTAGGCGAGAGCCCACACCTCGCTAGTACCCTCTAAGGGCCTACCAACGGCGGCACCAGTCTTGGCATCCCAGATTCGAATCGTCTGGTCTCTGGATCCGGAGATGATGTACTGCCCATTGGGCGAATAAGCAACAGAGGTCACATTACTTCTGTGACCTGTTAGAGGCTCTCCAATTACAGCACCAGTCTTGGCGTCCCAGATTCGAATGGTCTTGTCATCGGATCCGGAGGCGATGTGCTGTCCATCGGGAGAGCAAGCAACAGCCCGCACCCAGTTAGTGTGCCCCTCTAGAGGCTCGCCAACTGCAGTACCGGTCTCGGCATCCCAAATTCGAATGGTCTTGTCTTCTGATCCGGAGATAATGTACCGCCCATTGGGAGAATAAGCGACAGAGAACACACGACCTCCGTGTCCTCTTATAGGTTTGCCAACTACAGCACCCGTCTCTGCGTCCCATGTTTGAATTGTCCCGTCATCCGATCCAGAGATAATGTGCCGCCCATCGGGCGAGTAGGCAACAACCCACACCCAGCCAGTTCCCTCTAAGGGCGTACCGACCGCAGCACCGGTCTCAGCATCCCAGATTCGAATCGTCCCGTCTCTGGATCCGGAGGTGATGCTTCGCGCACTAGGAGAATATGCAACGGAGTATACATCCTGGGTATGACCCTCTAGAGGCTTCCCGACTGCGCCACGAGTCTCCGCATCCCAAATTCGAATGGTCTTGTCAAAGGACCCCGAGACAATGTACCGTCCATCAGGAGAGCAAGCAACGGCCTGCACATAGCCCGTGTGCCCTACTAGGGGCTTGCCGATTGTAGCACCAGTATCGGCATTCCAGATTCGAATGGTGCTGTCGTAGGATCCGGAGATGATGTGCCGCCCATCGGGAGTGTAGGCAACAGAGTGTACATAATGAGTATGCCCTTTTAGAGGGTCGCCAACTACAGCACGCGTCTCTGCATCCCATATTCGAATTGTTTTGTCACAGGATCCAGAGATGATGTGCCGCCCATCGGGAGAGCAAGCAACAGCCCGCACGCCGTCAGTATGCCCCTCGAGAGGCCCACCAACTACAGTACCAGTTTCTGCATTCCAGATTCGAACCGTCCTGTCATCGGATCCGGAGATGATGTGCTGCCCATTAGGAGAGTAAACAACACACGGCACTCTCATGAAATGCCCCTTTAAAGGCGCGCCAACCATTGCACCAGTCTCAGCATTCCAGATCCGGATGGTGCCCTCAACGGATCCAGAGATGATATGCTGTCCATCGGGAGAGTATGCAACAGAGAGCACACTACCCCTGTGGCCCTTTAGAGGCTCGCGAACTACGGCACCAGTCTCGGCATCCCATATTTGGATGGTCATGTTATCGGATCCGGAGATGACGTGCCGCCCATCGGGAGAATAAGAAACAGACCAAACACCCTCAGTGCACTTGAAAGGCTCGCCAACTACAGTACCACTCTCGGCATCCCAGATTCGAATGGTCTCGTCATAGGATCCAGTGGCAATGTGGTACCCATTGGGGGAATAGCTTATGCAATTGATAGGACCAGTGTGGCCAATCCATTGCAATGGCGGTGCTGGCCATGACGACATTTTCCCTCTTCGCATCTTGATGCCGATAGTAAACCAGGTACTGAAGATAGATGATAAAGGCGACTGGGATGGTAGGAAGGGGGCCGTGGATATATAAGTGTGTGGCGCACTGACAGAGACGGGAGTGTGGAAGGCAATAATGAAATGGCAAACATCTTGAATTCTCTCAAGAAGCGTTGAATCGCCATCCTACGGCCAAGGTGAATGCAAATCAACAGACAGCTGGACTGGCACTCACCTTCATCCATGACATCACTCGTCGAAAGCTCGGAGCACCCATTGAGACCATTCCCATAACGCTCAACACTTCAATCCAAAATAATGGGTACAATCCTTCAAATCTCCAGACACGCCTTGATTACCATCATCGGGAGTGGAGCAAAGATGGTTAGACCAGTAGCAAGAGCTATATTGCAACGAGTCGGAGATGTTCTCGTTGATTCGTGATTGGAGATCATGAACAGCCGCATTGGCGAGCCGAGAATCTTCAAGCTTGCAGATATTGAAACGGAGTTGTCGGATCATCGTCCTGAGGCATGAAATGCCCAGTTGGACATTCGCGTCTTGCACGTTGACTTGATAGTCACCAGGGCAGCCACCGCTGACGAAGAAATCCGAAATTGATAAATGCCGTACACGAACCGCTCTATTGGCTTTTTCGTCTCGATATAGCAAAGAGCTAAGATCATCCACCCACGTCTTCACATGACTGAGGTCTACTCCGGCCAGCTCTGCAATCGTCTCTTCGCACAGTGGACGGTATGGAGCTGTTGTCAGAAGCACTCCAATCACCCGTTGGAACTCGGCGTTGCTGTGAACTATTCGTGTTTTTAGGATACTGGAGTAGAGTCCGTATGGAGATATCAACCCAGTATTGTCTGAGTCTTGCAAGGTTGCCTTTAAGAACTCAGTAGGGTCCTTGCATTTCTGAAGGGCAAGAGCAATAGTCTTGATGAAGATGAATAGGCCTTTTGCCCGAGAAATAACCCCTTCGAAGAGCGACGGATCTGGCCAAGGAGATTGGAGATGCCGCTTTAAAGCCAGCTTCTTGAATCGGTCTTGGGCGAAGATTCGTAGGTCGGAGGTGGCCTGATCATCAGTTGCTAAATCGTATCTTAAATACGACGATCGGGCGGGAGCATCAAAGAATTGCTGGATATCGACTTCGGGTCTACTAGTGATGATAATTTTGAGCCATGGAGCATGTGCAGCGGTGTCGGCCAGAGACCTCAGGAGGACGCGGCGACCCTGATCGTCATCACATTCATCAAGTGCGTCAATGACAAAGACGAGGGTACGTTGTGGGTGGCGAGGAAGATTACGAATGAATTCAAGGAAGAGAGAATCCTTCATTGAATCTGGCGTCAGGTTTGTGTCACTACGAAGACGATCTGCCACGATCGTTCGAAAAGGGGGAAAGATTTCTGCGAGCTTGTAGATGAGAGTCGGAAGGATGTTTCTAGTCTCCCTCAAATCTTGGCCATCCCTCTGGCAGAAAAAGGCCCCAGCAAGGTGTCGTTCCTCGTGAAGGCTTGCACACATCGAATGAGCCAACGATGTCTTGCCAATTCCAGGTAAGCCATAGATCCAGCACATATTGCCTTTATCCTTCTGCTCGGTTTTATTGGTCACCCAGGCTATGATCTGCTCTAGGAGAGATCCGCGGGTGCCTTCCATGCAGCAGAGTTTCCGGTTATAGCCCGTTTCGACACATTTAAACCGTCTGAGCAAGAGCTCTTGCTCTATGTGAAACTATTGAGAACGACCTATCACCAGCGGATTGAGACATTGATCACTTACCACTCTTTTTGGCTAGGCGGAGAGCCTCAACGTCCACTGCACGGTCGAAGTCTCCGATAACCTTAGTCAACTCTCTCTCCATTTCTTCAATTGCCTCCGGCCCACCCGCCGTTCTCGCTGTGATCATCAGAACTTGCCAAGTTCAAAGCCAGGAGATGACCGCCTACCATACTTGACATAGTTGCATGAAAACCTGGCAACCCTTTCCATTACTCCGAACATTCGCGGGATGATCTCCTCCAATATTTCTGTTTCTTCGCAGACAATCTCATCTGCGACCTTGTCTGCCAAAGGCAAAATCCGCTGCAACTGATCCAGAAGGTCCGAGGGAATCTGGCCGTATTTATTTTGTTCCCTCAAGAGCTAAACGGTCAAACGTTACCTCTGCTTCTGACACGCCAGTAGCCAGCACGAACCTCAAACGTGATAGTGGCAACATCGAAGATAGCCTTCGTGATTGGGTTCAACTAAAACCTGTCAACCTCTTGCTGATTTCCAGATGGGAGAACCGACCTCTGCGAACACAGACCCATATTTGATACCCTTCTCCAGGGCCCTTTCCATTGACTCACTCATCAGTGGAGAGTATTCCTTTAGCTCATCTTCAAGTTTATGGAGCCACGAGCGTAGGGATTCCGCCTGTGGGACCATCATTTTTCAGTTGGGATGAGTGGTTGCAAAGAAACGAACGGGAGTGTCTGCGGAGAAATGGAATACTAGAGAGCAATGATGCTTTCCAACAACAATGACCCCTGGACTTCTCTTTCAGAATGAGCGAACTGGGCGGTGATCGTGACTGACTCGATACAAGGAACTCGCGCTCGTTGGAGTCCCAATAATTATTGAAAAGACCTTGGATGTCGATCACCTCGCTCGTCTGTCGGTTCTTGGCCCAAAATAAATGACCCTTCCTCATTTGGATCTCCGTGTGGATCTCGGATGTTGGAAAAACGCCTCTACATAGACGTGACCATCGGCTAATGTGCATAGTGGGGAATCAAGGGACATACGCTCGTTGGGTTGGTGTCCAAATCCGGTTGTCCTTCGTCTCTAATTCCCTCTCTTGATTTTCCACAAACAACCTCAGCGTGAATTCCCGATTCAGGTCGTCTTGTAATGTGATTTCTATATGTTGGGCTAAATCAGTGGCGTAGACGTCAATTAAAGTATAGCGCCGCACGGTCTAAGTACAGGCTTGGACTGATCGTTAGTCACACTATAACACGCTATATAACCATTAGAGTGCTCACAGTCTCTCTTGCTTGGGTCGTTGAGTCGCCATGTTTGGTCAGTCAGAGCTATTAGGGATATGGATGGGTCAGAAATTTCCACGCAACCGCCGCCCGTGTATTTATAACCGCCCATCTAGGCGCCCAGGCAACAGAGCTCGAAACCCAAATACAACCTTAATTACCAATTTCCGACAGGATGAGTATTAAGGTGGGATCGGCAGTCGACGACGCCAACAGCCGACCTCATCTCTCGCCACTACACCTCCGTGCGGACCTGCCTGAGATGTGAGACCTACGCCTGCACATAATGAGCCCCAGTCCGCCGTCGCCCGTTGGTCTTATTAGCGACGGCTCAAAATCAAAACCACAAGCATAGGGATTATTTATTTAGGGGAATCCAGTGACGAGAGACCTGACCATCGGGTCGATATGATTTCGCGCAATAAGAGGGTCAGTAAATGGTCAAATATAGCGTTTCAAGCGGAATCGTTTGCATATGACGAAGAACGGTATTCGCTTCATCGTTGTTGCTATCGAGCACTGGCGTTGGATGGTTGCACCTACCAAAGTGCTGTATCCAGGCGTGCGTATTTCAGAAATCCACTAGATAAGTTAGGCAGCTACCTTGCGAGTCAACAACTCACTCCTAGGTGAGGTCGGAGGAGCAAGGGAAAGGTTAGTAGAGGCAAGTGGTTCCGAGAAAGCCGGCCGACTTCATTATCTCTCATTATGACGTACTTGAGGTGCCTATTCTATCCGGCGAGGTGCATGAAAGAATAGCAATTGGCTTAGGATCCTGAGCACCATGCTCCATGAGGGAGCCCAAGGGCATATAAGAGAGTTTTCAGGGGCAACGGGGCGCCCGTCCGCAATGCAAGGTCTGCCCCATGCATGATGGGGCTCTTCGTCTGAAGGCCGCCTTGAGCTGGAATTAAAGATGGGTAAATGAGGGACGGATCAATTCGAGGTGCTTGATCATTCCATGGGTCCAGTTGGCTCATTCTGAAATCGTATCGGTGTTGAAGTGCCACCCCGCCAGGGAAATTGGACGGGGGTTTGAGATGAGGAAGAATAGTCTCTGCGAAGTGATTGGTAACAGTAACCAAAAACCAGATGCATTTCCATTCCTCGAGGCTGCCTCCAATTCATACTCCCCGCGGCTATGCGCCGAACGAGTCGACAGAGTATTTCAGAGACTTGGTGGTGCACCGAGGACCTATATAATACTCTCACTTACATGACGAGAACTCGAGCGCCGCGCCTTTACAAAGGGGAACCCCTGGCGGAGCTGCAATGTCCTTATTCCACTGTAGGTAAGATAACCTTTGAGTTCCTGATGAACGGTTGCGAGTCGGCGCTGACCTTTGGCCGGTTGGCAGCAAAGCAGAGGCACCCTTGACAACGTGACAATCGCCGTCAAATGGTCAAATGAATG
>Ga0307515_10005631_pt1 | contig 25312 bp, 17 predicted proteins | sample 17_EM_MG_FD_194513 | JGI IMG/M metagenome (GOLD analysis project Ga0307515, IMG submission 194513) | Populus trichocarpa ectomycorrhiza microbial communities from riparian zone in the Pacific Northwest, United States - 17_EM | ecosystem: Host-associated > Plants > Roots > Unclassified | place... | reverse complement strand
TCGGTCCTCCAATCCAGTTGATGGCGAGGGGCAACACCACCCCCTCGTTCTCAGCCTGCAATTCTTGCCTCAATTTTTCAAGTCCTCCTCCCGTCTTTTTCCCCAAATACCTATCAAAATTGACGCCGTGCATTTTTACTCTCTCCCAGAGTTCATTCGTCTCGATGTCCACAATTCCTGCGTCCACCTTCCTTGCTGCTTTGATCACAATTTCCCTATACCGAATCAACATTTCGGCTGTTGCTGCAGGGGTCGTAATCGTTGACAGGCATCCTCGGGTGTTCTTCGTAACTCCCTGAATGCGAACAAAATGTGGAACCTTTGCCTCAAAAAGTGCCCTATTCACTTCCGACGAAATATCCAAATCTTTCTTCTGAGAAAGGGGGAGGCCATTATCCCTCTTAAAGGTGACCCTCCTCTTCTCCATCGAATTTTGTCCAGGGGGGACCGGCTTCTTATCATCCTTCTTTTGCTGCCTCTTAACCGCAACAAAGCCGTCCCCCATCTTCTTTTGCTGTTGTCCCGATTGTTGTTGTTGTTGTCGCTGTTCGGGTTGCTTCTTTGGTGGTGGTGCTGCCGCTCTCTGCGCCCACGTATCCTTCTTCTTTTCTTCTGGCTTCTTTGCCGGCTGCTGTTGTGTCGGTTTCTTAACCTCCGGCTTCTTGGTCCCAGCCTTTGGTCCCTTTGGTACCACCTCTACCTCCAGTTTTTTCGCCTCTTTCTTTTTCTGTTGTGGCACCGCTGGCGCCACCGGTTTTTTCTTCAGGATTGTAACCTGTCCCACCTCCAGACGCGGAAACTCCTGTATAACTCCTCCGGGTGGTATAACCGGTGCGTGCTTGGATTGCTCCAACCGCTGCTCATCCACCTCCATTTCAGCCCTAATGGCTCTTTCCACCTTCTCATTCTCCTCCATGGAAAAAGTCACTCCCGGCTCAAATTCAATATTGCTCATCTCTTCCTCCTCAGGGGTGGCTTCTACCTGTTTCCCCCTTCGGATTTCATCCTTCCTCTGGCTTTCTTCCGCCATATTCTCAAACCTCTTGACCACCCTATTGGTCAATTGATCCACCATCTTTTCCATGCAAGCACTCATTGCATTTTCAATCGTCTTAGCCATATTCACCGGAGCTACCTTGGCCAATTTCTTTTCAATCTTGCTCAACCTATCGTCGAGCTTTTCCGTCCTCTCTCTTGCATACTCCCTTTCCGATTCCACCTCGGTAAGTATGCTCTGAGCTATTTTCCTTGTCGACCCTACTGCCGCATCTGTGTGGTTCTGCCTTGCCACCATAAACTCCGCCTGCTTTAGGCACCACTCATCATATCGCTCATCATGCAGCTGATTTGTAGCCATAAAATCCCTCAGCCCGTTAGTGTTCCAGAGATACTCACCAACAAAAGCTTCCAGATTAACTGGCCCATTCTCATTCGTCAAAGTCTCTGCAGGCTTGGCCCAATCAGCATCCAACCTTTTCCTGCTTGGCGTCTGCGGCATATTCGGGATTGGTTGATCGGGCGTTACCGGCCTCCTAACTCCCTTCCCCTTATTGCGCGTTTTTCCCCACTTAGTTGGCGTCATGTAGGGCAACTCGTCCCTCAACTCCACCTCCGTCATCGCGTCGTCTTCGTTGTCGCTACTATCGCTGACTTCGAATTTTCTCGGAATGGGTGTGTGGACTTTCCGGGTCTCTTCCATTCCCCCCTCCTCTTCGGCGTCTTGTGTGGCATTTTCCTCCAACTGAATATACCTGCGCGCAATAATTCCAGCACTCGCCCTTGGAGTCGAAAAAGGATTCTCCGTAAAGGCATTTAGAGCGCTTAGAGGTAGGCCCCTAAGGCTTCCCTCATAATTCGTAGATGGTAAAGGGGTAACGACCCTCTCCCTCGGTGTCTGTGACGGAAAGGAAATTTCGCTTCCCCCGTAATAAGTAGTTGGTGGCGGTGGCGACAATTCAGAGGAATCGTCGCTTCCGTATCGTGTGATTCCAGTAACTCCAGTTTTTCCCGTCAGGTCGGAGTACGCTCTCATATCGTTTAGATCACTGGGAAGTTGTCCCGTATCCACCCTGGAGGTTGCCTGACTGTCCTCGGCTCTCCTCAACTCATCTTCGATCCGAGCTTTATGAACTCCGTACTCGAACTCATCATTTTTCTCTTCGGCCCTAGGTCTCTCGTACTCCGCCGTTCCAAAAAACTCTCGTTCCTCCCAAGCGACCTCGGAATTCGTGACCGTGCCGTCCTCATCGAGTGGTCCGGTAATCTTATCAAGTTGTTGCTCGAGGATGGCCCCGATGCCGCTGCTGGTAGTAACTGTCGACTGCGCGCTCGACATTTTTCCCTCCAAATTCTCCTTCGCCTTCTTAAGTGACTCCTTAAGGTTAAGCTTACTTTTGGCTCCGAAGAGACTCATCGTGGGTGGCTTCTAAGCGGTTGAAGTTCGTTCAACTGAAAACCGAAGCAAAAATTTTCTCGCGATGTCAAACTTGATTGGATAAAATCGGTCTTGGCAAAACTAAAAAGTGGTGTGGTGTGTTGTCGGAGGTGTGTATGTAGGAAGTCGTTCCGAAACCATTCAACTGGACCCATAGACGAGTGCTATCTTGTGTTTGTACTTGAGACATGTCTTGGCGCGCGTAGAGAGGAAATTTCTGCGAGTACCGACTACAAGTTGCCACCTGCATTATCACGTCATACTTCCCCCGCACTTTTGGGGCTTATGGTGTTAGGTAGCGGTTAGTTAGGTGCGGTGAAAAGCAATTCGCGGGACCATCATTCCGTCAGCTGCTCTAGAGTTCAGATGTATAAATTGCCTCCTCGCGAATATACTTATTACCCAAACTATCGTAATGCCTTATGAGCCTAACTGGAGATTAAACATGAATTCGAACTGAGAAAACGGACATTACAATTACCCAATTACACATATGACTTTGAAAATACCTGGATTGTGCTGTCAGCGTCTGATTCTATTAGGATCGCAATCACAAACCTCATAATTCTTCTCCAGTGGGTCGACAACATTAATATAAAATGAATTCTTAAATTCGGTGCTATCCAAATTCCGAGCGCCTGCCATAGTCATCGGCAAATTCTTACCGCTGATGCAATACCACACCGCACGACTATACTCTGTGCCGGCAATTTCTGTTATTTCACCATATCGATCCTTTATTATTTTGTACTTCTCATCGTCGCTGGGTTGAGTGTTTCCGTTCTGGGGATTGCGGAGATTATCAATCCGCTGTTGAAGGCAGAGCTCAACCAAAACAACGCCCAGCGAAAAAATACTTTTGTCGCAATTTTTGAGGGTTGTGGAGGTACCGGGTGTTAGCATCGTCTTGGATAATCCGAAAGACCTACGAATTAATGGCTTCTCAAATACAGGTTCCGGTATGGACTTAACTTTCCCATTAAATTTTTGGCGTCTGATTAATTTTCGGAGAAAGTAGATGTCTGTCTTGCCCCAACATTCGCTCAGCCACTCGGATGAATGCAAATGCATTACCGCGGAGGCAAGCTTTACGCCTAGGGCTAGTCGGTCTTGAACGTCGATCATGCCGGGTTTTCGAGGAGATCATTAAGAGATACCGCTCCTGCCAGAAAGGGCGAGGGCGACTGTGAAGGCCATCTCTTAGGACTTCTTCATATTCATGCCGCTTGAGTGGATTGTAGCATTGTGCTAATGACTATTCGCCTTCTCGGCACAATCTCAATGGAATTGGTAGAGCAGCTGCAGGCGAGAAACTGGGGACGGGTGACTGCGCTTAGCCGTTCGGGTACCAGCGTCAAAACCCACATGTATCAGCCAGTTATTGTAAAAGTTACAGGGCTCATGCCTCTAGAAAAGTAGAATGGATCGGCAACGCACCGTACTCCGAGTAAGCTACTATGATTAGCCCCGCATTAACCATACATTGATCGTTTTTTCGACCCCATTTGGAGCTATATAGAATAACATATGAACAAATTTAAATACAAGCATTTAGCATAGTAAGCCCAATGTATGACATCCAATAATGATTTCCTCAATCGCGACGATGGACAATCATACATTTTCATTCATCCCGCTATGAGCGATGAATCGACAATTCTACGTTCCCATCTAAGCTTCTGATCCGTCCTCCAACACGGTTCTGGTTCTTACAAGCGTCGACAAAATACAGAACATACCATGAAACCACCCAGCAAGGCATCGCAACTGCGACAGAACCTAAGCCACTTAGCCACTTTACGTACTTCCTGTGCACGAGTCAAACACTTACTGCAGCTAAGCAAAACACTGGTCTTCTGGTTGGCAAGGCTCGTGCACTTGCTACCGTTGGGATCCAGGAGCGGGCAACTGTCCTTATCTAACAACTTTCGTGCACAACTTTCGATATCCTCAACAAACGGCGAAGCAAGATTTGATTCACATTTGTACGTGAATTGCATAGAAAGAGTTTTCCCATTTTGCAACTTTGCTTGCTCGTTGAAATTCGGGATTGCTTCGGCCGGAATGAGATTCCAGCTGGATTCCTGCGAACGGACAGCGTGAGCTGCTTTGGTGTGGTCTGGAGGATACGGTATCGTTTTGGTGTTGAACTTGGTATACCTAGGGGTCCAAAGGGGCATTTTGATTGTTTTAGTGTTCACGGCAGGTGCTGGTTTCGGCATAAGAGTTTTCGTTTTGGTGAGCATATCGCTAGCAATAATGGGTTGGAGTAGGGAGAGTAAAACGTATGCGAGAAGAAATGTCGAGTGATGCATTCTGATTGTGTCGAAAGTATGTTGATCGGAGAAGTTGTCGAAACCTTTGACATTCAGCATAGGAAGAATAATCAGTATATATGAGGATTAATAGAAGACTATGAAATACACGTTTCTCAGTGCAACTGTGATATCTCACAGGTGCGCAACCGACCATCATGGCCGGAAATGTCAATATCGCCCCACCCCATACACCACGAACTTCACGGCTTGTTGCACCGTTGAAAATCCTTTCCCAGCAAACGATCAAACTTTTTGTCGGTGCACCTTGTTTTACCTGTAAAGTGTGAACCCGCGAACATAAGGATTAGCGATCAAAAACTGCAGAAGAACGCGCGGGGATAGTACTAGTCGTACATGAAATGGTAAACAGATAAACGAGATCGCACTCATCGCATCTCAGGAGAGCCCCAGGGAATAAACTAAAAGACGCTGTAGGGGTTTTACCGGGATCTGGCTACGGGGAGCTTGATATGTCGAACCATCTGTTTATCTCGATCGCCACCGCCATATTCCCCAGTCAGTTCGCTTCCTTGTTTATACCAAACCTGTCTGGTTCCCGGCACCCCAAACTCAAAATCTCTGTCCATCAAACTCTCTTAGATAAGGGCGAGGTAGCAACTATTTTTGAACGCATCGTTTCTGTTCTTTTGTGTCCTGCAGTTTTCAAATAAGGGAGCTCGATAGTGATACACAATGTATGTCGTTCAGAATACCGTTTTATAACTTGGCTAAAGTGGATAGTATTTCAAAGTGGCTTGAATTACAAGCCAGCAAGACATGGCCCAGTTGCTAGACGCCTAGTCATTGATGATTGATTGAAACCTGACGACTCCTGATGTCAGGCAACCCGACTAACCAATCATAAGTCCCTCAACTTTAGGAAGCTGACCTGAAAATTTTGACGCTGTGTCAAAATGAACGTCACTCGACGAGCCGGCCAGTGCGTTTGCGGTTGCTGCAGCATACGGCCATTGTCCCCGACAAGCGAACTGCACATTCCCTCGACTTGACATGGTTTATGTAGGTCTGGCATAGCTTTTGAACCAAGGCTTTCCGCCGTGGATGTTGATACAGCTGAAGCCAGGCAACAACCAATAGAAGAGCACAGAGATGCGGTAGAGGATCTTCGAGTGTCGGCTTGACGGTTATGGGTTATTGCCTGTACTTAGTGGAGCACCACATTAATTGAGCAGCATGCGAGCAGCCAGCGAGACGCAGTTTATATACTTACGCCAATGAGGGAGCGTAGCCGAAGGGTTAGAAGGAACTAAACCCCATGGAATGTAATCAAATGAGGTATGGAAACATTTGACAAAAACGGCTCGAGGTTGGAAACCTGCAGTATTGTACCGTTTGCGGAACGTAGGAGTGAAAGTTAGGGGAGTTAAGGTGGCGATAAGAAACTCCGATAGCACGTAGGCTACCGACAGTCCACAATACTAACAAATGCTAGTTCCATGTATGCACAAACATAACTAGACTGTACTGATAGATGAGCTGCGGACAGGCTCCTCGAAACGACCGATTTTGTTTTCAGACAATGGTGCATGTAAAATGAAAATGCAATTCTCAACTGGAGGACAAATATCTTGAGGGCGAGTTAAAGCTACTCAGTATGTTTTGATGCTAAATTACCGCTACTTATGTCTCACGGGCTCACCGGGGGTGTAGCCTTGCACGTCACCCATGATCGAGTTCTCTCTGCTCACTTCAATTTCCGGTCCATTCAAACAGAAGACACGCCCTATACGTCAATATTTTAAGTTATAGGAGATTTGATATTTGACGAACCCTAACCCAACGTTTGCATGGAAGTAGACATAAGGTTTGGTTTGCAGATGGGGGAGAGCTCGAGAGGGTAGTTTTAAGGTTGGTATGGTTCAAGTTCACCCTACCACGTTTCTTGCAGCTCACTACTTCACGCTCTTTGAGCGTCCCCTCTTCGTTGATGATCGCTAACTCAAGTCGTACATCATTGTTCTATTCCCCTTGCATAAATCGACCAGGTTATGAACGCACTTGTTATAGCATTTGGTAAAATGTATAGAAAGTGAGTATTGTCTATCCTGATCTCAAGCCTTTCTTATACGATTCAATGCTACAACAAGTATATTAAAATCTTTATTACTCATCTTTAAAGTATTTACTACCGGCTTTATCTTTCCAAGTGGTCCCTTCTACTTCTAATCACATCATGCACCCAATTTACGTCGTTTCCATCATCTTGCAGCACGCAAACCAACTGCAGATTCTGGATTTGCTAAGGCCCAACCCTACGGGACACAGCATATGATTGAATATTACATATGTTCTACCCCACCGACCAAGTTTCCCACCCACAAGATAAATCGTGCTATTACTATATTTTAATAAGTTTCCAATCACTTCATACATTGAAATTTGCAGGTGATCTTTTCAATGGCATCAAGATGCATACCCGCAGATATGGGATGGTATACAGAATGTTTGGTGCTGTTACTGTAGCTGTTTTTCCCAAGCCTGTATTTGAGACTATAATAGTGATTGTAACCACACAATATCAGATGTGTTTTGAAATAAACTTTAGGAGTATATCACTAATGGCCAAAGATACTGAATGATAGTTCTTGGACTGAGTTTTTCTTGCGGTCGTGGTGTTTAGGTGTTTCCTTGTGGGTGGGATAGGTCGGGACAACTTGGCCGGTGGGGTAGAACACATATACTGCAAGAATTTGTTTCTATCATACATACAACTTCACCTACAACCCCAAATCCAGAATCGACACGTCCCACTACTACAGGCCACCGTGCACCAAGGTACTTGAGTAATAATAAGTGACCGAGTGATGTGACCGAGTGATGTGTCCAACACCATAATCTAACATTCTAGGTACATATGCGGTTTCGTTTTTTCTGCATCTCTAGCACCCTCATTAATCTGCACGCTCTCATCAACGTGCGGGAGCGCGGGCCGGGAGTAAACGCATGCGCTGGCAGAGCTCTTTGACTGGACGCCAAGAAAGTCGCCGGTCAACTACATTGGATAGCTAAACAGCTATAGCTGCGAGCCAACCGTCTAGCCCCGCACCTTCATCCCCGTAGCCCCCTCGCCAACACTAGCAGCAACAGAGTGTAAGTATAGCAGCCTCTCTACCTAAACCTTACAACAACGTGCTACGCCAGTGCACCCGCCCGTCTAATCACGACAATCAGAATTAATGGAGTTGGAGCGCCGGCACATCGATATATTTCACTGTTAGAACGAACGTGAGTTTGCTGGACTTGAGTCGATAGAAGTGTGGCCTTCCTAGTATGTACACCTGGTTTCTCATGCCCACGTTGTTATATGCAAGTACAAAGAGTTTCTACTGAAGTTCGTGTAAGACAACCACTGCCGACGTGGGACCGCTTTCTCAAACTTAGAACCATATCAAACGATACCACACCCTGAAACTAGCATCATGGTCGGCGGTAAACCAAGCCCTACCAGAGGGAACTATTGTACCGCTTGTGGCGTTCAAATTGGCGATCACTATCACCACTCCTCAGAACAACACATCCGCAAATGTAAAGACAATGGCCTTTACTGCTACCCTTGCAAAATACCGTTTCTGAATGAGGACCGGCTACTTCGCCACGAACTTAAATCCCATGCACATGAAGCAAATACACATGGATCTGGAGGGTCTGGTTACAGAGAGGAAACGGGCCCGGGACAAGTAGTGCACACGATGATGCCGGCGGGTGAGAAATTTTGTGCAGTCTGCGATGGGGAATACTCCGGCAGGACAGAGGATCACTTGCAAACACAATACCACCTGGGCTCTTGCAAGAAAAAAGGCCTCTATTGTACAGACTGTAATATTGCCTTTGCCTCCGACGGCCTCCTGCAGCATCATATCCTTGGTCACAACTCTTCCCGTCCTAGAGACCGTCAACCACCACCCTCAAATCCTGCCGGATTCAACTGCGGACACTGCGACCGGTTATTCTCGACTAGCAAAAAGCTCAAAAAACATTCGTGTGGCTCCAAAGCCGTCGCCGAAAATATTACCCCCACCCCAACTTCAGAAACCTTCCCCGAGCCCGTTGCGCCATCCCCGTGGCCCGGATTTTACTGCGAAGTCTGCAAAATCTACGTAGGAGCTCATGCGACCACACTCAGCAGGCATCTACAGTCCGCCCAGCATATCGACAGCTGCAAGCTCGTTGGCCTTTATTGTTTCCTATGCCAAACGCCCTTCTCGAACGAAGCCAATCTGTCCGCACATAACTTGATCGCCCACCAACCTCACCTCACTTACAACTCCCCTCTCTTCCAAAACACAATCTACGCCCACCAACAGGCATCTTGCGCGTACGGACTCCTAAATCTGTCCGCAAACAACTCGATTACCAACCAACCCCACCTCGGTTACAACTTCCCTCTCCTCCAAAGCGCAACCTACACCCAACAGCCACCTTCCTACGCGTACGGACTCCCAGATCCGGCCGGATTCAACTGCGGAAATTGCAACCAGGTATTCGCGACTAGCATACAGCTTGAAAATCATCCATGTGTCTCCAGAACCACCACAACATCCAAAAGTCCTACCTACACTCAAGCTTCGCGTGCCTTCCCTCCGTACACTGCACAATCTACCTGGCGTGGATGTTTCTGCGAGGTCTGCAAAATTCATGTGGGCGTTGAAGCGAATGCAATTGGCAAGCATCTGCAGTCCCCTGAACATATCAACATGTGTAAGCTCACTGGACTTTATTGCCTTCCATGTCAACGACCCTTCATGAACGAAACTACTTGGTCTAGACACAACTCCATGAAGCACCCCAACTCTTCTCTTCAAAGCCCAATCCACACGCATCAACCACCACAATATATACCCTTAAGTTATGCCGATTTCAGCTGCGGGCGCTGCAATAAGGCATTCCAGACTAGCAAACAGCTTGAAAAGCACTCATGTTTCCCCAAAGTTTGTGTTGAAACTCCCACCCACCTACCGACTCCAGAGGCTCCTCCCATCCAGCCCGCTACGCCATCCGGATATCTCTGTGAAGTTTGCAAAATTCATGTGACATTTGAAGAGGATGAAACTGCTAGTCACCAACGATCCACAGAGCACATCGAACAGTGCAAGCTCGCAGGGCTTTATTGCCTCCCATGTCAAAAGCTTTTCTTGAATGCAGACGATTTATCCTCACATAACTCGATGAACCACAGCCAATTCGAGTTGTGTACGATTTGCGGCGGCGAGTTCAGCGACGCAAAAGAGCACGAAAAACTGGAACGCCACATCGAAGCCTGCAAATCACAGGGGATTTATTGCCTTACATGCAACATGGTCTGCCGTACTGGACACGAGCTGCAATCGCACATCCGCGCTGCCCACACTGGATCTTGGCCCAACGACGTCCACTGCTCGAAGTGTAACATGGCGTGCCGTACCGTACACGAGCTGCAAACGCACATCCGCACTATTCACATCCCTGAAATCCGCTGCTCGGAATGCAACACAGTTTTTAGTGCCACACACGAGCTGCAATCGCACATCCGCACCATGCACACTCCATCTCGACCCAGCGGCTTCCACTGCTGCGACTGCAACAAGAACTTTCCCAGCAACAGCAAGTTCTTAAAGCATATCAGGCGCGGGGGAGGTTGTGTTGCGAAGAAAGAGAAACCATACAGCTGTGATGAATGCAGCAAAGGCTTCTCCAGCAAGAAGGGGCTGAGCCAGCATTGCGCATCCACGACACACATGATGATGCAATGCATTGGAAGCAAAAAGTGTAAGAAGACGTTTCGCACATTGCCGGACATGCTACAGCATCTTGAGAGTGGATCTTGCCGCTCTAAGTTGAACCGAGCTGCCATCGACGCACTGATGAGAAAACATGATCCGGCAGGCGCTATCACTATCCAGGATGCTCCAACTACAGCGGGACACATGGCGAGACTCCATGCGGCCAAATTCAGTAGAAGTGTCTGCGCGCGACGCGAAGAAGTGGCAGTGGTGATGGATGCGGGTCAGGATGACAAGTGGGGATGGAATGGTTTATTGGCGCCAAACAAAAACATGACTGAAGCAGCTGTGGTGACGGATCCAAATGATGATGTAAAGGGGGAATGGGATAATTTCTCGACGCTACTCGGAGACGTGACCGTGGAGGAAGAAGAGAAATATGATGAAACCTTGACACCGGAATCGATCTTGACGCCAGAATCGGGTTTGACCCCCATGTATACGCTATTCCGTCGAAACAGCACTGCGTCGACTTCAACCAGCGTTCTCATTCCAACTGTCCGCGAATCCTCATCCCATATGGCATCCCCGCGAAGCTGTTCCATCTGCTTCCGAACCTTCCCTTCAACTACTGGGCTGCAAATGCATATGGCCTCGCCAGTGCACGCGCCGCCGATGTACCACTGTCCGATCGACTTTCTGGGAAGTGTTGGATTGGATGGTAAGGGTAAGCATAAAAAGGAGAAGGTATTCAAGACGTTGAGTGCGCTTGCGCAGCATATTGAAGCAGGGGCTTGCAAGCGCGGTGATGATTCGTGGAAGAAAGCAGTTGGGCTTTTGGAGGGAACGTTGAAGGGACTTGGGTTCTCGGGGGCTAAGTTGCTGGGTCAGTAGAGAAATTGGGAGTTGGATCTGTGTTATGGTATTATGTTGTAGTTTTCATTAATCAAAACACTGAAGGCGCCACTTCAACGAAACTGAACCTTCCAAGCGGGTTCCCCTCCTAATGATGGGCGCGAGTAGAGCTTGCGGAGAAATGATGACCGAGGCGAAAGTAACTGGGATAAGCCGAACCATATTAAAATGAATAAAAAAAGTGACAACCGCAGGAATTCAGCCTAAGGCTCTGACCATTATCGTATCTGATTGGTCACTGTAGGTTTCGAACCTGTTTCTCTCACCGCACCAGTTATGTAAGTCATGAGATCGCTTCTTAAGTTTAACAGTTTTAACCATTGTTCTTGTTTATATATTTTAGCCACAATGGCTATTTCCGGAGCGACTGCCGGTGGAACCAGATGTAAAAGAAGAGCAAAAGTGGTGACCACAGGTTTCTAGCCTTGGAGTTTGGTATTTATAGTAATTTTGAACAGTGCAGGTTTCGAACCTGAACCTGCATCGTGGCTACCCGGCATTTCTAATACCAGCAAAGCTAAGGTTGCTTCTTATTAATAGCAACAATTGTTGATATCTGAGGCGAGAGCAGAATATATACCTACTTAAGTAGGTAGATCAGCAGAGCTAAGAACAATAAAACGATAACCACAGGTACGCTGGAACTCAGCTTGCTGCTGGTGTTTGTAGCACTGAGACCATGCTCATTTCTTATTAAATCAATAGTTTGTGAGGAAACTGTTCACTCGGAAGATACAAAAGCTGAGTTGACGCCAAAAAATGATAACGGGCTAATTTCAAGCCTGGGAAGTTAATGTTTAACAGCAGCACCACAGATTTCGAGCCTGCAACCTTGATGTTTCTAGCACCAATTAATCGTTGCAGGTTTCGAACCTACATCCTCATCAGCTAGTGTTTCTGGCACCAGCTAAGCTAAGAGATTGCTTGACAATGGGTGACTATATAGAGAGAGGTGACACCGATCACGGGAACTCAATATATAAATCACAGTGCTGCTAGACTTAGAGATATCTTAGACACGAGCTTTGCTCTGCTTAGACAATAGCCCGAAATTTACAATTGGATTTGAAAACTTAATTTACATGTAAATGTATGGTGGCAATGTAATCGGAGAGCTCGGGGAGGAAGAGGAAGAGGAAGAGGAAGAGGAAGAGGGAGAGGAACAGGAAGAGTGGGAGGGACGACCAGACACCAAGAGGCTGTCTCTGTCATACTGAAGATGTCTTTACTATACTGTGCGATCTTATCTATCGCTGTATCAGTCTTCTTCGTTACTTAGAAAAATAACATATGAATTGTATGTGAATACTCTAATTTTCTTTTCTCTTAATAAATTTTGGGCAATGTAACGGCGTGAGAACGATGCCTATAGATCAGTCGAGCCTGCTATATAACACAGCAGTGCAATATCCACAGGTTTTCAGCCTAAGGCCTAGATATTAGAGCACCAATTGAGTGCTATAGGTTTCGAACCCTGTTTATAGCTCCATACCTAGCTAGCCAAGTTAAGCGTTCATTTCATGTTAATAAAGTTGGTAGCGTTGTGGGGATTTATTCACCCGGGATCTGATAAATTACAAACGGAGATACCCGTGCATCTAAATCGCTACTCCCCGCCGTGTCCAAAGCCGTCTACAGACTACTGACACGTAAACCGAGTTCATGTTAAAAACAATAACCAAAGGTTTCAGCCTAGGAAGTTGGTGTTATAGCACCAAATGACTACTACACACTTTCAGTCTGGGTCTTGGTGTTTACAGCACTGCAAGTTTCGAGCTTGGCGCAGTGTTTACAACACCAGTTAATCGCTGCGGGTTTCGAACCTGCACCCCGGGACGCCGGCTGGTGTTTCTAGCACCAGCTAAGCTAACAGATTTCTTCTTGCTAGTCTAGCGACCCCGGGGTACAGGATCGACCTGGATTGAGAGAAGAGAGGGGCACCGAAAGAGGATAATTACCTTTAGAAGGGATAACTCCCTTCCTGTTCCCCAACGCAAAGACGCAGACATTGCTTCGGCAATTAACACCGCCCTTTTCAGTGCCGGTGTTCCTCATCACATCCGAGTACAAGGAGTGTCAACGAATTTCCGTGGAGCCGTTACCGCTCAAGCAACTGTTGCGTCCACGGCAAGCATGCTCCTTCATTTTAAGGAGATTATCGTTAAAGCAGCAAGGACTGCCGACCCGGGCATCGTGGACGTGGAGTCGAACGAAATCTGGCAAAAAGTAAAAATGCACGGCATCAGTCTCGAGAGGTACATCGGAAGGAATACTGATGGAGGACTTGAGAAACTGAGAAGAGAAATCCAAGCGGAGAACGAAGGAATCGTAATTGTGTAGTGTTTGTAGCACTAGCTAGGCTAAGCGTTCATTCATGTTAATTCGGTAGCTTTATGAGCTATCTATTCACTCGGAATTATACGCCGAGCCCCTGTCATAAGTAATAGACGCAGGTTTAAAGCCAGTAAGTTAATGTTTAGAGCACTACAGGTTTCAAGCCTCGGTGTTTATAGCACCAGTCAATCACTGCAGGTTTCGAACCTGAGTTTGATATCGATCACTTGGTGTTTTTAGCACCAGCTAAGCTAAGAGATCGCTTCTCGTCAATGGCAGAGTAGAAACTTGACTAAAATCGCGAGAAGAGAGGTGCACAACTCAATGGACACCGTGTCTTCCGGCGCCTTCCAGATTCTAGGAATGCTAACGGATCCCTAAATTAGGAAACAGTACAAGTTCTAAGTCGGTTAGAACGTCCGCTGTTCACTGTGCTGGAAGCCGTCACATGTATGCACTCGGAGCCATCGGTAGTTGGTGGGACACGTGATAAGAAAGCTTCGAAGAAATTCTTATCTCTATCAACCACTTGCTCGTATGATTGACTTGAATTAAGACCAATTCTTCTTCTTCAAAGGTGTAATAGGTAAAAAGCCTTTATATAAAATAGCTTAAACACTTTAAAGATTATTACAAAGTCCAGTGTCTTAAACCGCCAAAACCCTCCGGATTTACTCAATAACCTCGCAGATGTTAAGCGGATACCAAGCCAAGAACAGCAAAAGCGATAACCGCCAGTCTCGAGCCTAGAGATTGATGTTTAGAGCATCTAGGTTTTCAGCCTGAGATCTCGGTGTTTACAGCACAGAGAATTCGAACAATCCTGGTTTTCAGCCTGGTGTTTATAGCATGACAGGTTTCGAACCTGAATCTTCGTTAGCCGGTGTTTCTGGCACCAGCTAAGCTAAGAGATCGTTTCTTGCCAATCGAGCAACGCCGGGGTAGATCACCCACCATAGCCAAGTACAGAGTTGACTAAAATTGAGCGAAGAGGCACCGATCTTGGGAAGTTGATGGGGCACTGAGTATAATCTCCCTTCTTGTCTTGTCAGCCACACTTGCATGAATTGACTGTTGCTTTCCATGATCATGAGTCGTCTGCTTCGTACATACATACACATCAAAAAGTCGACAACCCCGCTGGCGCCCCCATGCTCGCTCCTAGAAACATACACACGAAATCTCAACACACAAAGTCGACTTTTGTCTGTCACTTTTAGTACCTTCGACCCCGCCGCGCGATCCTCCTTTACCCTATCACGACCTCCTCAAAAACAGCAACATCCCCCCTCGTACCCTCCTCCACCGACTATTCGCCCTCTTCCTCCGATACGGCATCTCCTCCACATCCAGCCCGGCATCCAGCAACACCTTAACGACATCCGCAAACCCCATCTTCGCCGCGCGCCGCAAAATATCCTCCCCGCCCCTCCCCAGCAACTGCGGCCCACAACTCGACTCCAGCACCAACTTCACCACCCCGGCCTCCCCACTCGTTACCGCCAAATCCAGCTGCGTGATCCTATCGCGATCATAATACACCACATCCCCGCCGCCATGCTCAATCAGCACCTGTACCACCTCCGTCAGCCCCAGCGAACACGCCGTGTGCAGCGGTGTCTGGTTGAGGAAGTTTTTTGCCGTCACGTCGGCGCCGAAGGTGATTAGCAGCTCTGCCATCTGCGAGGAGTATGCGCGGTGCAGCGGGGTGGAGCCGAATGTTTCGAAGGAAATATTCACGGCGGCGCCGTGCTCGAGGAGCATGCGTGCGAGATCGACGTGGTCGTGTAGGGCGGCGAGGTGCAGGGGTGTCCATTTCGCGTTGTTAGGCGGGGAGACGGGGACGCGGTGGGAGAGGAGGTAGGTTGCGAGGCGGAGGTTGTTGGACTTGGCTGAGAAGTGCAGGACGGTGTCGCCAGTTTTTGGGTTGGCGGGGTGGGAGAGGGCGAGCGAGAGCAGGAGCGGGGAAAGTAACGGGTGGATGCGGCGACAGGTGCGGATTAGTGCTAGCACGTCGCCCGCCGAGTCCAGGTCTTCGGCGATCAGGAGGAGCAGCTCGGGTGGGAGTTTGTCGAGTGAGGCCATTGAATGAGGTGGAGGAGGGAATCCCAGGAAAGTGGAGGGTGAGGCATAAGTATGCCCAAGGAACCCCCCATTGCAGCCCTAAACGTTGTCAACCTGCTGTGCGACGGAGGTTTCTCCAGGGTTCGTGCGTCCAATGGATCGCCAGTCGAACTGGGGCCGCCATGTCGGCCGCGAAGGATTGGCTGGGAACGGCACGGGATTGCCCCAGCTTACATCAGAAATTTGTACAATTGGAACCCGTGTTGGACTGACACTCCCGTTCGCCTGCGGAGTATAAATTGTGCTTCGAAATAGTGTTGGGTACTTGTCGGCGAGGGGTTGGTTTGGTTGGTTGGCTGTTCTCCGCTGTTTGAAATCGCTATCTTGCCCCCGGATTCTTTATAGCCGAATATTGTACCGTGTTCAGGACGTTTCAGATTGCAGATATTGGGTTTTCACCGGCTTCACTCTACCTCAAACGCGACACTTCAAGGGGTTACATATGCATGCAGTCAGCGTAGCCTCGAACTTTCCCATGACGTCGTGATGCATAAAACAGGTGATCCGCGAACCACGACATTCCGAGCAGCTCCGGACGAGGGAACCGGGATTACTATTGGCCGAAACGGGATTCCCCGCCGTTGGGGCTTCGACCATACCCCCACGGCCTAAAATAGTACATGGAAGTGTGCGGAAGGTGTTGGCGTTTTATCCGCACGCCAGACGGTTGTATGTATCGTGAACGTCGTCGGGTAAAACCGTGTTAGTGAGAAGTGTAGACGGAGCACTCGCCGTTCGTTGACAGCGGGCCGGGTGGGAGGGACGACGACTGATGACGAGGAAGAAGACCCGGATAACTGGAACGAGATTTCGGGGTCTGCCTTGAGTGGTGGGATCGGGACTGTGCCAACCTGGATTTACCGGCAATAAGGCTATGACCTCCCGCGTTTGACAGCAGTATGGGCGTCGTCGGGTAAAACCGGTATAGACATGCCGCAAAGAGCAGTAGACGGAGGGTGCGCCGCGATGGGGGCGGGTGTCGGAGGAGACGCGGATAACTTCAACGGGTCGAGACTGTGACGCCGGCAATCAGGCAATGACTTCCCGCGTTTGACAGCTCGGGTCCACACGGCAAATGTCTAAAGCCCTTGGCGTTTCAGGCAGCCAGAGCATTGCGAAGCCATATGCATTGGCCAATCTGTAGAGGTATGAGCCGCCAACAATCTTCAATGCCATAACATGCAATCGGGAGCATGTTTCACTGTAGGCATTCTCGATTGAATGACAATTCATGCGAGTAAGTGGTTGATAAGACCAGAAGATGGATCCACACGATCTTTCCGAAGATTAAGCCATCACGTGCCCCGTGGGGGCCAGTGCGGAACCCTCGGCAATCTCCGAGTGCGTACATATGATTCGCGACTTCCAACAGATATCCTGTACATTCAAACCGACTTGTAACGTTCCCCCACTCCCGGGGATTTGTCGCAGGCCGTTAAAACTCGTATAATCTAGAAGTCGCCGCAAGATAAGCATTTGGACTTCCCATGCTCGGTGACCCTTGCTCTCCATCAGCCGACTCCACACCCGGCAACTTGCGCGCGATAAGTCATTGATACTGTCAAGAAGCGATCTCTTAGCTTAGCACGGTGCTACAAACACCGAATGACCATGGCGCAGGTTCGAAACCTGTAAAGCGCAATTCGTGCTATAGCACTCAAAGCCCTAGGCTGGAAACCTACGGTTACCGCGTCTGATGTTCCTTTTACATCCCATGCTCCGAGGAAGATCACTGCAAGCCCGGTGCCACATCTTGCCCATTAGCATCACTATCAACTACCCATTGAACATCGGTCTAACTGGCTTGTAGCGTTCTGACTTGCGCGCTGCTCTTACATAGTATTACTAGAGTTGCTTGAAAGTTGGACGGTGTTGAGGGTATTTAAACTTCCTATGTTTTCTTGTCTCTGTACTCTGTCATTGACAAGAAGCGCTTTCCTGGTACATGGTGGTAGAAACACCCGTACCCGATGACCAGAATGTCGGTTCGAAACTTGCGGTGATCAAGTGGTGCCACAAACACCCAGGGTCGAAACCTATAGTGCTTAATTGGTGCTGTAAATACCAACTTTCCAGGTTTGAACCCTGCGGTTATTTCTCATTGGTGCGATAAACACTCAATGCCCAGGCCAAAAACCTGCGGTCATTACTTTTGGTCTTCTTTTACATGTGCTTCTACCAGCAGTCGGCCGTGGTGTCTAAAATCTATAAGAGAGACCCCAGGTTGAAACCTGTGGTTATTGCTCTTTTTGTTCTTTCTATCTATACTTAACTAGGTACTTACATAGGCTCGAGGTCAATACCAATCGGACAATTGAACGCCATTTCTGCCGCCACAATCCGGATCGATCCTAAGACGTCCCCACCAGCGCTCCTCTAGTTAATCCAGCTCTCCGACTTTTACACATAGAGGAGGGAGACGGCACCGCTTGGTTGCAAGAAGCAACCTCTTAGCCTAGCTGGTGCTAGAAACATTGAGATATTAGGATGTATGTTCGAAACCTGTTGTGGTTCGTGCTATAAACACCAAGGCGGCCGAAACCCTGCGACTATCACTTTTTTCTGTTTATTTACATAGACCCGGTTTATCTCTGGGACGCGTTACGAGATGGTTCAATTTCCCATAATCAGTGCCTCTACTCTTGGTTTCAGTCGTTCGATTGACAAGAAGCGATCTCTTAGCATACCTGGTTCTAGAAACACCGGGTAATTAGGACGCAGGTTCGAAACCTGCTTGGTTAATCGGTTCTATAAACACTGGTGCAGGTTCGAAACTGTTACTCAATTGGTGCAACAAACACCGATTGCCGGGCTTGAAACCCGCCATTATCGCCTTTGACATGAACTCGGCTTAACTATGTATCAAAAATTGTCTCAATAGCTAGCCTGTCACCCAGGTCGGTCTATAGCTCTTTCGGCGGTTTACACCGCCCGACTGAGTTGCTTGGGTAGTCGCTAGACTTGTAGGGGTATCGGATGTTTGGCTGCGGATAGGCACAAACACCTTTGGGTGTGCGTGCCTCGGGCTGGCTCTGTAGCTGCGGTGCCAGATAGCTAGCCATGATGTCCGTCGGACAGATTCCGGGTGAATCCATATCTCTTAAATATAGTAATATAACATGAACTAATCGCTTAACTTAGTGAGCAGAGCATGGTGCTACAAACGCCATCCAGCAATCGACACACTCCGACAAACACCTCACCACCGCTTAGTTTTGCCAAGCCACTACTGAACTAATTATGTTCGATATCACGAGGAAATTTTTGCTTCGGCTATTAACAAGTTCTTTTAGTTCTTGTATTTAGAAGCTACCATGTCTCTTTTTAGAGCCCCCTCAGCCTCTGGAAATATCCAGGAACGCGAATATCCTGGAACAGTATTGGCAATGCCTGCTAGCGCGATATTCGAACATACCGGTAACATGATGGATACGGAGAGCATAGCCACGGAAAACACAGAGCTCTCAGATTTTGATGAAGAAATACACGAGGGAGAGAGGGTATTTTATGAAGTCCCCCAGGGGAGCCAGGCAGGAGAAATTAGGAATATGTGTGACGATAATGGTGAAGAGATGGGTAGCCAAAGGGGCACAGGGTGCCTCAGGTGAAAGCCGGGGGATGCTCAGGAGGAACGACCGTCCTTGCCTTTCCTGAAAACCATCTGATGTTAAGAAACGTAGAGTGTTTTGCTCAACCGAAGTACCCTAGGAGGTATCTGACTCTGCAGAGTGCAGACTATGGGGTTCGAGTCCTCCTAAGTGCCTAGGAACTTCACATGGCTGTTCGAAGCTCCTGTTACCGGGGTGAACTTAGATTAAGTTCGGATATGGGATCCCCGTTGGTCGCCGAGCGTTAACACTTGTATTCCGTTGCTGTGCACGAGGGGATGTGGCAGACGCGGAGCACTAGCGTGAAAAGCGCGATCATGTGTAAAGCAAGTGTGGCTTATTGACTGAGCAGTAAGAACGGTTCTGACTGTAGGACACCTCCGGTTGTACACTCCCTCGACTGGGAACTCCCTCAATGGGTCACTGCAACAGGTTAGTGCGTGAGGCCGCCGCAGCTTAATTAAAATGCTGAACGGCGAGTATCGTACGAGGCCATGTAAGCAAAGGGTCCCGTACGAGCCTCGGGAATTAGTATTTCTACTACATCATTGGAGAAAAATCACTGTGGTCCCGCTTAACAAGTGTAGAACTTTATTACTGGGTCAACCCGAAAGCTGACCCGTCATTAAGTTCTCCACTTGGCTACTAAACTAGGTCTACTTGCTAAATATACGACCCAGTTTCAAAGTAGATTACTTGACAACGGGTCGGAACATCTATATGCCGGCGATGCATGTTAACTGTTGCTTTCACATTGTTTCTGCCACCACAGTTGTTATCCCCCGCAGTGTTGACATGCTCGAATACGTATACCTCCACGCTTCAATTCCTTACCCGGCTACTTACAGCGATTACGGCGTTCCTTGATTGACAGAAGCAATCTCTTAGCTTACACAGTGGCTGGAAACATCAGGTTAACCAAGATGCAGGTCTCTCGATGCTAGTCAACTCTGTACTCGGCCATCTGCTAGTAACATCAGTGTCCGTAGGCAGCCCGGCGGAAATACAGGTACCTATGGACTGACCAGCCAGCCGGGCAAGTCCATAGATGTACGGATACAGTCCAGCATTGTAAGTGCCTCCTAAGACAGCATAAATATGTAGGCACCTACAGGTACCTAGCAGGACTGCATAAAATAAGGCATCGGCAAGTAGGACTGCATGATAATCAAAGCGCCTAAAGGTATTGCAGGCGCTTGGCGCGTATCTTGAAGCTCGCTTTGAATAAATAGAGCTGCTTTTTCAGACATCTCAAGTTATATCGTCAATCAATGTAATCTGTAGTTTCCATTCTATAGCTTCCGTATTAAGCAAAAGCCGCCAGGCACCTACAGTCCTTGAAACAGGTACCTGTATTTATTCAGTCCTACTCGGCCCAACCTTGCGAGCTGGCAGTCCAGCCAGTCTAAGGGTAGCATTACTTCGTTAACAAGTGATCCCTTAGCTTAATTGCGTCAGGTGACTAGGGTGCAGGCTTGAAACCTGCAGTGATCAATTGGTGCTATAAACACCAAGACCTCAGGCTCAAAATCTACGAAGCTCGATCAGTGCTATAAACGCCAATATCCTAGGCTCAAAACCTGCAGTTACCACCTTTCCTGTTGGCTTGGCTTATCTATATATCGGACAGTTAATCTCTTACCTCGGGCATCATTTCTGCCGCCAAGACGTGCGCTCGAAAACTTGCCGTCTGACAAGCATCCAAGACGTATCCATCAGTGCTCCTCAGGTTAATCCAGCTTTGGCTGCTTGCTGCAGCCACACACGGAGGCGGATGTGGCGTGCTAATTTCCGGCAGACTACTATCCTATACACTGCCAATCCTTGTACGCCGAGTGTGTGATCACGTGAAGTGTAGGCTGAGCTCTTGGTGAGCTGCACCATTCCGCCGTGTGTATTCAGCATGGTATATATATTAAGTACTTAAGTATTGGAATGCCGTAAGAAAGTCATCACATGTCTCATGAAAGTTCAAGCTCTCAGCACGAACGTTGTTGAAATGTACTGATTGCTAGAAGCTTATATTCTAAGTACAGGTACATTCGTGTTCTTATATATACGGTATTCGGAGCATGTCTTGTACGCATGCATGCGCACTCAGCTGGCATCTCCAGCTGAGCCTGGCATCTCCAGCTGAGCCCGGAATGACCATCATCTTAGAGAGATTATGCATCAGCCCAACTGAAGCCATACGTCAGGGAGATAAACCATATATGCAACAAACGTCAGACAGACGGCTCCGAGTGCGTACACATGATTCACGACTTCTCAGCGGTGGATGCCGGATATCCTATGCATACGGTCTAACAAACTTGCAATTGTAGCGCTCTTGCTCATGCGCTGCACTTATTTCTAAAGACCCGGTAACATTCTCTTCTTTAAAGTAGATTCGAAAGGTGTTGCGAGATATTTAAAACTCCACTGATCAGTCCGTCGAGTTGTACACCTGCCACTGCTCAGGTTTCTAACCTTAGCCTATTCTGCACCGGCCATTTGTGGTCGATAAGTTAATACTTGGTATTGCTTAATTGACATGAAGCGATCCTTTAGCTAGAAACACAGGATTTGCAGATTCGAAACCTACAAAGCTCAATTGATGCTATAAATATCGTGATAGTAGGTACGAAACCTTTAGTCGTCCTCAATTAGTGCTATAAACACCAATTTCTCAGGCTATAAACCTACGGTTATCACTTTTTGCACTTTTACATGTGCTTCCACAGGGAACTATGATGGCTTAAAGAACAATGATTAAAACCACTGTGCAAGAAGCGACCTCACAGCTTAGATAGTTGGCATGTTGCAAAAAAGACCGACACGGGCTCGAAACCTGCAGTGCTCGTAGTGCTGTAAACACCAGGCTAGACGTAAAGCCCGCGGCTATTGCTTTTGCTGATTCTTTGAACATACTTAAGTAAGTTTGGCTTATCTATGTGACAGATAGTTTTTCTCACCTCAGACATCCACTCTGCCGCTGCAGTATTCCAAGATGTCCCCACTAACTAATCCGGCTGTGCGTATGAATCCTTCCAGGCAGAAACTTAGTGCTAGATTATAAATGTATACGCATGCTTAACTTTGCAAGTCATCAACAGCATCTTCACCAGTTATCACTTGTATGTGCCCGGTGCAAACATAACATCCACTGTTAAAGTGATAGCCAGTGTTTAAACTTGATCAAAATGAACTAACTAGAGGGCCGAACCCATGTCATAGGGGGATGAGATACTCTATATCACACCCCCGCCCAACAAAAGAAATATACAGGGTTGTTGAAACCTAAATCCACCAAGAAAAGGAACGAAAACGCAAATACAGAAAATCATGACACTCAAGTTGCTCCGAGTGTCTCAAATTCTCCCCACTATACATCCCGCACCTTCATTCCCCCCATCTTCACGTCTGAGCTCTCCTCGCCGTACCTTGAAAAGTCGAACGAGAATGCAGCTCTGTTAGGGGCGCGGAGGACCGCTCTCATGACCTGCTCTGGGGCATCAGGGCAATCTCTCGCAAAATTTGGTACAACCGAACCATCGCCGCCTGAAAAACTCTTGTGCGTGTCTATTAATAGTGGGAAATAGCGGCGAACGAGCGGGCGCAGTGGAGGCACCGATGACGTAATGATGAAAAGGTCGACTTCAACAGCTGTCCAAAGCCAGATGTTGTAGCCTTCCCACGTCACGTCATAGGTAGTGACTAGTGTTTTATAAAGATAGTAAAACCGCACGATGCTAGCCACACAGGCACTGGTCACATTAGTCGTTGGATTTCAAAAAAGGCGGGGTAGGAGGGGTACACTAATCCTAGACTCATCAGTATTATTAGAACCAACCTCTGCTTAAACGGGAGCTTCAGGTTGTATAATGTTGGAATCGGTATTACAACCAACCAGACATCGGTGATGAGATTTGCGAGGGAGGAAAAGAGCAACAGGACTGTTTCGTTCATGCATTCGTGGGACCGCAGCGATAAGTTTCCCCAGTATGCTGCTGGTGGCCTTTGGTTCTTCCATTAAGCTTGCTGACGAAGTAATGGCGGGATTTTCTCACCAGCATCGGAAAATTACGGTGAGCGTAAAAACGACACCCCAGATAAGTATGGCCAATTGCGCCAAATTGAGAATCATGCAAAATCTTTTTTCCTGCGACAACCGGCGGTATGTGTAACAGATCGAGAGCTTTATGAAGGTTACTGATATCACAAACAACATCTGGCATACCCAACTGACCTATTCCATTTCACCTGGTTAGAAATGGCCTGGAAGGAAGAGAAGAAATACTAACTATTAGTGAAGGGCTGTACCACTCCATACGCGAATCCCAGATGTGTTTTCCCCATCCGTACCGTGTGCCCACCAGTGCACTGGCTGTCATTCCTATTGCCGGAAACTATTGTCCCATTCATATGAGCCATTCACTCTAGTTGTCTTTCAAGCCTAACTAGGTGACATAGACATACCAGGGAAGTAAGGATTAACCAGTCGTCAATCCCCGCAGTGTGAAGAATCTGAATCCGCACAAATATTCGCAATCCCACCGTCAATACCGACAGAGTTATAAGTGATATTCCAATGATGAATACACTCGCACCCTGTGATTCGGGATCGACGTAGTTAGGGTGTGGCCAGGTAGTGATGACCGATAGCGGCGGGTTTCGCATTTTCGTTTGTTTGCTACGTTCAGGTTTTCAACGGTCAACTGGATCGACCTAGATTAAATATCGTTCGAAGGCTGAGGAAAAAGATGTGGGAAGATCAAGAGCTGGCGCTATGTTTACACAAGCTGGGGGTTCCAAGCAGATATATAGATATGGCTAGGCTACATTGCCTTACATATACATTCCCAACAGATGGAATATATGGTTTGATGGTGGGGAAAGTGCTTGATATCAGAGCTCCGATGGAACGACGAACGTTCGAACCCCGGTCATGATCAGCTAGAATAGACTACAATAGCGTTGATATTTACCGATGACACCCGAAAGTACCGGAGTTCTGGGGAAAGTGTATTCGGTTGGTAGGCGACACAATAGTACATGCAACTTTTCGAGTTCGATCGACTGCAAGGAGACATTGGCCATCATTTTTGTGCAGTATACTACCCCGAACCTGCTAGGGTGGTTATCTCTCAATCTCATTGCGTGTACCACACGTTTGTTGGACCTATCCTGGCGCAGAGGGAAGCGTACGTCGACTTATGGTGCAGCTGCCAAATTGGTGATGCGTATATTGACTTGTCTATTCATCTATTTGACACGTACACAAGAAGTAGAGTGAATGCGGCTCCGCCGCTCAACCCTAACACCACGTGATGACCGCACTCAAAGTCTGCCCTACAACGTTCCGAGACTATCTCATTGCATTCATTTTCGACTCTCCCAGTAAATAAGTTTCTGACGTCCGAGCTTTGTCGCTTACCTAGCTTCTCCCGAGGTTCGGTCTACAAGCCCGTATTGATAACTAGCACGCACAACGGTACCCTTGACACCTGCACGCCTAACCGCCTGCATTCGCCACACGTACTTCCCGGTCCTAAGCATTGAGTAGGTGGCTACTTCATTCCTCGGGCAACAAATAGGCAGGTTTGTGATGTAGTCTAAGTGCCTGCCAGCGTGGTTAGTATTTAGAGACGCTCCATGAACTTATAATTAGTAGTGCAAGACGTAATTATCAATGTAAGATATAGCTACACCGTACTTCATCTGAGAAAAATAGTATTCTAGAGAAGTCGTAGCCACATCAACGCTACCCTACCTAGCAAATCACTGTCAGGCAAATATATTTCATTACGGCAACATCGCCTGCTCTCTCATGGCCTGTCGTACCTGCCGATCTTGAAGAAGAAAGCGAGAGGGGGGGGG
>Ga0307515_10005630_pt1 | contig 25312 bp, 39 predicted proteins | sample 17_EM_MG_FD_194513 | JGI IMG/M metagenome (GOLD analysis project Ga0307515, IMG submission 194513) | Populus trichocarpa ectomycorrhiza microbial communities from riparian zone in the Pacific Northwest, United States - 17_EM | ecosystem: Host-associated > Plants > Roots > Unclassified | place... | reverse complement strand
CCGGCGTGGTGGACGTGCTACTATCCATGTGCCACTGTAGTGGTCTATGCATTGCGGTTTGCAATCCGTTCTATACTCTATTATTTTGTGAATTCCGTGTAAACAGTCACGGGCTTTGTTCCTTGCTTAACCCTCCCGACAATTGTGCTCGACCACGCCGTTGTCGGGTTGCTCACCGTTCGTGTTCTGACACATTCTCAACTTTGTGGATGGTATCCGGCGCTTACTATATTGATCTTCGAACACTTTCATGGCGCTCGAGCCTCCAGGTTCACGCGGAGCATCTGTACACCGCCCCCTTCAAGCCATCGACCTCGCCAGACATCCATATGAGCCCACCCGATGTCTTAAAACAACTCCATGGATTTGACAGAGCTTCGCCGGAGTTTCACAAGCACTTCAGCAACTTCCTTCACAGCGAAGAGTATTGAAGTGCTCTTCCGGGATTGCAAGGCGAAGGTTTGGAGTGGCTCGTCGAGTATTTAGATAGCGTGAGTACCCAAACCATTTCTCCCTAATCTGCGCCCAATGTTGTCGTAGGTTCTTGTGTCTATTTCAAATCATGCGAGCCCCGCATTCCAGGAATACTTGCACGAATTGAGAAATGTCTGCGGCAACGGCGAGGTCCTACCGAAATCATATACGCTTTCAAGCTCCCCCCTAACTATCGGCCTCCCCTCAATTTCTGGATCCGCGCATGAGGGTACCTTCAATGGTATGAAGGTACGGATTCAACGTGTAATAATGTACCCCAACGGAGACCCCCAGACATTCAAGATGGTGCGTTTTGGTGGCACATTCCTCCATGCTTGGACGCTAAAGAAATCTCCAGGCCTTCCACCGAATGGTCGTCGTGTGGAAAAACTTGTCGCACCCGAACCTTGTCTCTCTCCTGGGTGTCACCACCGATCCCACCCAACTCGTTTCGAGTTGGATGCCGGATATCGACCTAACGGGATACATCACGAACCATCCAGACACGGACAGATTGAATCTCGTCGGTGTCCCCTCTACCATGCTGTGCGACCTGCTTACCCCTTCCCTAGTCATCTGATATCGCCGAAGGCCTGCATCACCTCCACTTCTGCAACGTTATTCATGGAGATCTCAGAGGGGTACGCGATCGTTCTTGATCGTTTCACCACTGGAATATTGACACCCAACCAGCCAACCGTCCTTGTGGACACTACAGGCCGTGCGCGGATCACAGATTGTGGCCTCGCCATGGTCACTCGGAACTTGGATTCGGTACGGAGCGCTCCAGACGAGCACGGGGACAACACGCGGTGGGCTGCGCCGGAGATCTTGGCCAATCGGGGGACATTTAGCAAGGAAGCGGATGTGTTCTCATTCGCCATGGTCCTGATCGAGGTCCGTTACAGATTCAGGATTGACATTTGAAGAACTTCGTTCACCTGAACAAAGGTTTTCACCGGTACCGTTCCGTTTAATGACAAATCACCTCACGCGGCTATGTTGGCGACCATTGCTGGTGAGCGTCCGCCACGACCGGTCCATCCGACTTTCACGGACGCGTTATGGACGATGACTCAGCAATGCTGGGATCAGGATGCTCGCCGACATCCACATACGTTGCAGATTTTGTGCAGCTTGTAAGTTTCGACCTCTGAGACCACGCATCTTTGGCCTGATTAGTTTACGGGTTACAGAATCCCAGCATGGAAACGCTCAATTGATGGACCCATTTCTACGGATGAACGGGTCTCCTTGATCACGGTCATCTTTTCCAATCGCTTCGTGGCTGAGGCAGTCAAACTTCTATGCAAGGAGGATGCTCAGGCCTTTGTCGACGTGGCAGACGAGGTGCTTCCCCACTTTCCCATCCAAGGAAACAGCTCACTGACCTGACCTCATGGCGAGTAGACGTTGGACAGCCTAGGACCGCGGATGAAGAGGAAGTGTCTGAACGCACTGTGCAAGATATGTGGTCGCCACACTTTGCTTCCGAGTCTATTTCAAATCCCACTCTGTTTTGACCAATCAAACGGTTACCCGCTGTACAGTGGTGGGTACGCCGATGTGTGGATTGGCAAACATCAAGGGTGCGAGGTTGCAGTCAAAGTACTGAGAGTGTACTCGGAAAGCGATCTTGATAAGATCACAAGTGTGAGTCACCACCCAAGGCTTGTCAAAAGTGCGTATCAAAGAGCTGATGATCATTGTGATCGCGCAGACGTTCTGCAAAGAAGTTGTAACATGGAAGGCCCTCCGCCATCCAAACGTGCTCCCGCTATTGGGGGTGACGATGGAGGAGGGGCTCTTTGCAATGGTTTCGGAATGGATGGTCAATGGGAACATCAACGAGTTCATCAAGGCACACAGGGATACGAACCGGTTCAAGCTCGTAGGGTTTTACTCCCACCACTGGTCCCACCTGTCAACCTGTCACTGATGAAATTGCTCCCGACAGCTCGAAGGCGTCACTCGGGGATTGCTGTATATGCATGGCGAGGGGATGGTACATGGGGACCTGAAGGGGGTATGAATTCGAGCACTGATTTCTATTCTACCACCTGAAGCGGGCTTTTTATCAAGGTCAACATCCTCGTCGATCAAGACAGCCAGGCTCGCCTAGCAGACTTTGGACTTCTCACCATCGTTTTAGACTCTACATACTCTGCGAGCTCGAGCACACCTAAGGGTGCCGGCACGACAAGATGGATGAGCCCGGAACTCCTCGACCCAGACCGGTTCGGCGTTGGGGACGGACGACCGACGAAGCGTTCAGATTGCTACGCACTTGGGATGGTGATCCTTGAAGTGCTGAGCGGAAAACCTCCGTTCCCAAATTATAATGGGATGACTGTCATGAGGAAGATTGTCGAAGGCGAACGTCCCGAGAGACCGGAGGGGGAAGAAGGGGTGTGGTTCACCGCCGATCTCTGGGAGATGCTGGAGCAGTGTTGGTCACTCGAGCCAGAGAGGCGCCCCACAATTGACGATGTACTCCGATGCTTAAGACAGGGTTCAGTTGCTTGGCAGCCGCTACCCCTTGATTCAGGTGATCGCGCTCAGTCAGATGGCGATGAACAATCAGATTTCACACTGAGCCATGACCTGAGTATTGACCCGAGTATGTTTCTTCGCATTGCCTTGAACCTCACTCACTCTTAAATGGCCTTTGCAGCGGTCCAGATAGATCCACAGGATGATGATCGAAATCCAGTCCCATCCAGAGATGAGCCTCGTAGTGTATATGCGGGTCAAGGTTCGCACCAGCCGTATCCGGGGAGCCAACAGAGGTTGGCCGGGCCACCCGTGAGTGTGACACTCGACATGGCAGATATGTTTTCTTTATTTGATAACCCGTGACATATCTTAGGTGCTCTCCGATTTCACCAATGCCGAACAAGCTGAACCAGCGCAATTCCATGATCGTCCCAACACTCTGAGTCCATCCCCGGGTTCTGAGTCCACAGCGTCGATCACTACTGGTTAAATATCATCCCGCGTTTACAACAAACCACGTTCTCAATTACTGATTTGCTGTATCCATGTAGCCGAACTCAATGGAAGGGCGTCCCCAATGTTTCTTGAAGATCTCGACCAATCCACGTTGCCTCCAGAATTTAGAAAGGAAGGTAGCGATTGGTCTGCCATATTCAACCCCAAAGCCAAACGGGTGCTAGACGTCAGCTTAGTTCACACCCTAACACACGAAAGGTTGGTGGTGTTATTCGTTCGGTAACCTCTATAGCGGGAATCGCCGGGCTGATAATTTGTTTTCCGCGTTTAGCGCCGTTCGGAGTGTTCGGTTTTCTTCGGACGGCAAGTACCTGGCAACGGGATGCATTGAGATAGCCCAGATCTATGATACGGAAACTGGGGATCGAATATGGTTCGGTCTTTTCTTAGTGCACGTTGGCCGATGGGGCCCCTGGCTCTGACGCCATCATTGTTGCACAGCGACCTTGTCGATGAAACTGCTGACTATACGGAAGTTCTGTACATTGAGGACGTATGTTTTAGCCCAGACGGCAAACTGCTCGCAACTGCGGCCGAGGATGGGGTGGTCCGAGTAAGTACTAGAACTTTCGTGTTGGTGATCGCTACCACCGTGATCATCATTTCCGAGCTGAATGCTCACCATAGAACGACTTCTGGTGCTCCTAGATTTGGGATATCGCCAAGAGGCGAGTCTTGAACAGATTTCAGGGTCACACCCAGGGGGTCAATTCACTCGTTTTCTCCCCGGACGGGAGATTGGTCATCTCTGGGTCGAGCGATAGTACGACGAGGATTTGGGATACGATGGACGGGTTGTCGAAGATCCTTGTATTCGGCGTTTATGATGCGGTTATAGGCGTGGCTATTAGCTCTGATGGACGACTAGTAGCCACCGGTAACCATGATGGGGTACGTGATTTATCGTCGTTTGTTGGGGTGTATTCCGAATGCAATTCCTATAGGCGGTATGTATCTGGGACACTTGCACCGGTGAATTGTCGGAGACGCTGCAAGGACACAGAAGTAGCGTGTACAGTGTAGTGTTCACCCCTGATGGGCGTGGATTGGTGAGCGGGAGTTTGGACGGGACACTGAAGTACTGGGACATTTCCCATTTGGCGAGTGGACCTGGCGATCGACCGAACTCGCCGGGGGCGTCAGAGCGCGACTATTTGAATGGGGAGGAGGATGTTGATACTCGCGAGGACAACAGCGCGTGCACGATGGACTTTATCGGTCACAAGGTACGTGTCAAATTTTCTAATAGAGGATGTGTCTAATCGTTGGGCACAGGGCTGGGTATTGTCCGTCGCTGTCTCGCATGATGGCCAATGGGTTGTGAGCGGATCGGCAGACCACGGAGTTCAGTTCTGGGATGCAAAGTCTGGGATCGTCCAATCGATGTTGAAATTTTGAAAGGTCACAAGGAGAGAGGTCCGTTATCCCCGAGGTAGATCCGAGCACCTTGGATTGACGGTTCTTCCGTTCTAGTCTTCTCAATTGATCTCAGTCCCGTCGGAAGCCTTTTGGCGACTGGTTCAGCCGACCAGCGGGTCCGTATTTGTGAGTCTCGTTATCCCCTGGAATTTTCATTACCCTAACTTGTTGATTCTACGTCCATTTTAGGGAAATACACTACCATTTCCTAACAGCTGCAGACTCTGCACATAATTCGTCCGGCCTGCTCTCTCTCTCTCTCGTCTCTCATTTGGTACATTCGATGTTGTCCATACCCCATGCATAACTTTGCGCTCCCTGGTGTTTACGTTCGCTTTGGCGTTAAAAATATTTCTGTTCGAAACCGTTGCTCCGTCCCATCGATATCCTCGTTTGATCCCGAAGCGGTTCTGTGGGTGCGCCAGGGGCCTCCAATTGCTCCATTTTGGTCGTGCATCCTGAGGACATCCGACAGAGCTGCCCTCGGCCTGGCAAACTTCCAACCGAGCTCGTACCTAAAGTGGGAGACGACTGAGCGGTACGAGGACGAAACTGAAGTCGAGGGGGCGAAAAATCCCGGAAAAAATATTAGTACCGCGAAAATAGAGTGCTGATTTGCACCCTATTGTAAAGAAAACGCTACAAGCAGCAGCTTCTCAGTCTTGTTAGTCTTGACATGGTAGCTGATATGTGAGCGGCGTCGAACGTTGGGTGCAGCTTTAACATCGATCGTAGACTATGCCGGCCGCTTTACGGCGCTACTGATTGTTGACAAGAGAGCGAGAAACCGCCGGGAGGAGGCGGGCGTACACGTACAACTGGAACGCAAACCGAAATAAGAAACCCAGCAGGGCGTAAAACACCAGAACTCTGAGCACCAGGAGAGAGGGAAGGCACGACCCAAGGGAACACCTAAGGTCCATCCAACAAGAAATTCCTATCCACATAAACAGTGTTGTTTATCTTCACTGTCACATCCTCCTCATCCAGTACGGCGTTCACCAGGGAGGCTGTCGTCGCCGTTGGGGGACAGCGGCAGGAGGCGGAGGTGCAACCTTGACTTTCCCCGGCCCCCTGACCTTTCCTTTACCCTTGACCCCACGCTTTGCTGGGGAAGATTCGGCCTCGTAATCCCCATCGTCTTCGTGCTCTTCCTCAGGGGTCCCTCTCTTCATTCATCTTCACGTCCCTTTCCCCCTCCTCCTGACCTCCGCCTGCCGTCTCCACCTTGGCAATCGGATTGATAGTAGAGCGGGGAGGAATATCGAACCCACTTATACTCAACCCCTTCTCCTTGCTCAATAACCTCACATTCCATGCTTTAACCCCTTCCTTCCCATCCAGCTCCAGTCTCCGCCCACATGCTCTCGTCGTGAGAAGCACCGTTCTGAACCTTCGCAGAGGCATAGGGACTGGGGTCTTTGTCATAGCAGGGGCCATCACCGTATTTGCCCTTGCATTCCCATTGACATTGGCGGTGGCCGGAGTTGTACTAGTAGCCCCGTAGTGTGGGGCCGGCGTGGGTGAGGTGGTTGTCATGGTGTACGTCGCGATCGTATACGAAATCCCATGTCGTCGAGTAAGCCGTCGTCCCTGTAGCCCCAGTCCCGAACCCGGTCCTCCATATCCGTATCCGTAGTTATTCAGATTAGACAGAGGGTTTAGCGGAGTCGTCGTGGTAGAGGGTGTGTACCCCGCATTTCTATAGGCGGGGTATGTCAGTAGGATCGTCGTAGGCGTGTAAGGGGTGGGAGTGGCATGTTGGATAGTGGATTGAGTTGTGAACGCCTGCCGGCTGGGGTCTACTGGTTGTTGATAGGGCACATTTGGATAATACGTGGAACATGTCTGGACTGGTGCTGTCCCGACCCGTCGGCTCGTCGTTTGGACAGGAGTCGTAGTTGAGATTGTCCGAGCCGCTTAGGTCACTAGTTGTAATAGTCGACATTGTAGTCTTCGATGTCGACGGAGTGGGCTGAATTGAAGTTGGTTCCGTTGCCACCGCTTCTTCCTTCGCCGTCCTCGACCGAGTCTTCGTACTTGGGGCCGAAGTTGGACATTCGGGCTTTGCTACCTCTGTCGTAATGGCTGCACTAGTATCCATTGGCAAGCCTGGAACTCTGAGAATTACTGACCCTCCCTTTACAGGGGTAGATACCATAGCATTCATCGTAGAGATCGAGGCGGCCCCTGTACCGGGAAGCCTCAGCGTGATCTTGGAGGTCCCGGTCGAAGTTGAATACTCAGGAAGAGAGTATGGTGCAGGGAGATCGGATACATGAAGCTGATGGAAGTAGGACTATGACAGTCGATTCAATCTTCAAAGTCTGCGCGTCTTCGTGGATCTGACTTTCCTCCGAGTTGAATTCCGTCGTGTTCGAAAAGACGAGTTGGACATCCTTAGCAAAGTGGGTGCTCGTATGATATTCCTTCCGTTTCAGCTTTTTCTGCGGTGAAAGGGTGAGATAATGTTGACCGTTGGCAACGGGGAACGCGTACAAAGATGTCCTCGAAACGCTGAGGCTTCTTGATCACCTTGTAGGAACTAGGCCGCAATTTCTTCGTTCCCTCCATCCCCAACCTTTCCCTCCACCGCTCGGTCTCCCGTCAACCGGACGCATTCGTTGTTGACAAGTTTCTGAGGGAGGTCTGTCGTGTCGCGTAAATGACGGATTGGTGTCGCCAACATACGTGAAGGTGTTTTGCATCCTTCCAGATTGGACTGTCCTTCATGTCGTATACCTTCGCGTTCTTGAAGCAGAGTTCCAGGTCCCATCTGACTGCGTCGGGGTCGGCGTGGTTTTCTGTTTCTATCCAAGACTTGATCTCGTAGAGGGTGACCATATTTTGGATTTGCCGGTAATAGTCCACATAGTGACGTTTTGACGACAGAAGCATGAACTCTGTAGAGAGCAGGCGACCCCTGCGACCACGGAACGAGTGAGGGCGGTTGTAGATGTGCGAGATGAGGAAAGCGCACTCTTTGTTTGTCGTATCCCCGACGGCCGGCCAGAGAGAAAAGGCACCTTGCTTGAACTTAAGCGCTGAGATCAGACGCGACCTTGTTAGATATGGGGGTGGTGGCTGGCATGGCGGTTTGCGCTGTTTCTTTTCGTCGCTTTGCGTTGGGAGAATCGACATCGACCGAGCCGGGACCTGAGATCCTTTCCAGTTCTCTCTTCGTCCGGACAGAAATCTAGTCTTGGAGGCAAAAGTGTAATTGCAAAACTACTCGCCGGAAAGTCAGCCCAGGCGGGACGGCGCGAACGACAAACATGGGGTTCATACGATGTGGGTCGGGAGAGTACGAAGCCGGAATAATAGACCGTAAGGAGATGATGAAGCAATAAGTCGAATCTCGACCACATCTTACGGCGCTCGCGAGAGCCCACTGGGGAAGGGCTGATCGGGGTGAAGAGGGCAGCAACTTCGCAGAGAGGATGAGAATGAGAGTGACGGCAGGGTCAGGGATGAGGAGGAGATGGAAAGGGCGTTGGAGAACGTTGGGAGAGCCGGGGAGGTATCGACCATATGTCCTCGAGAAGTGGAAGAATGAGGGTGGTGAGGGTGACGAGATGGGACGGACTCTACCAGTAGTTGTCACTCGTGGATTCTCATCGATCAACGACTCGCTTACTCGACGTGAGTCAATGAACGAATCTCGCGCGCTCACACAGTCGCCCCCGTTTATGTTGTCCTTTGCCGTTGTCGGGTTGCTCACCGTTCGCGTTCTGACACATTTTGTGGATGATATCCGGCGCTTACCGTGTTAATCTTTGAGCACTTTGGCGCTCGAGCCTCCAGGCGAAGTATCTGTACACCGCCCCCTGCCGATTCACCAAACCCTTCAAGCCATCGACCTCGCCAGACATCCATATGAGCCCACCCGATGTCCTAAAACCACTCCACGGCCTCGACAGAGCTTCGCCACAGTTCCACAAGCACCTCAGCAGCTTCCTTCGTAGCGAAGAGTATCGAAGTGCTGTTCCAACCCTACAAGGCGAGGATTTGGCATGGTTTGTCGAGTATTTGGATAGCGTGAGTACACAAACCATTTCTCCCTAATCTGCGCCCAACGCTGTCGTAGGTTCTTGTGTCTATTTCAAATCATGCAAGCTCCGCATTCCAGGAATACTTGCACGAACTGAGAGGTATCTGTGGCGACAAGGAGGTCCTACCGAAATCATATACGCTTTCAAGCTCCCTCCTGGCCATCGGCATCCCTTCAGTTTCTGGATCCGCGCATGAGGGTACCTTCGACGGTTCGAAGGTACGAATTCAACGTATAATAGTGCACCCTAACGAAGTCCCACGGACATTCAAGATTGTGCGTTTTAATGACACTTTCACTCATGTTTGAATACTAAATAATCTCCAGGCCTTCCGCCAAATGGTCGTCATGTGGAAAAACTTGTCGCACCAGAACGTTGTCCCCCTCTTGGGTGTCACCGCCGATCCCGTCCAACTCATTTCCGGTTGGATGCCCGATGTAGACCTAACGGGATACATCACGGACCATCCAGACGCGGACAGATTGAATCTCGTAGGTGTCTCTTCCACCATGCTGTGCGACTTGCTTACCCTTCCCTAGTCATCTGATATCGCAGAGGGCCTGAATTACCTCCACTTCTGCAACGTTATTCACGGAGACCTTAGAGGGGTACGCGGTAGTTCTTGATCATTTCACCACTGGCATGTTGACACCCAACCAGCCAACCATCCTTGTGGACACCACCGGCCGTGCACGGATCACAGATTGTGGTCTCGCCGTAGTCTCTCGGAACTCGGATTCGGCACGGAGCGCTCCAGATGAGCACGAGCACAGTACGCGGTGGACTGCACCGGAGATCTTTGCCGATCAGGGGACATTCAGCAAGGAAGCGGATGTCTTCTCATTCGCGATGGTCATGATCGAGGTCCGTTACAGATTCAGGATTGACATCTGAAGAACCTCGCTCACTTGAACAAAGGTTTTCACCGGTACCGTTCCGCTCAATGACAAATCACCTCACGCGGCTATGTTGGCGACAATTGCTGGTGAGCGTCCACCACGGCCGGTCCATCCGACTTTCACGGACGCATTATGGACGATGACGCAGCAATGCTGGGATCAGGATCCTCGTCGACGTCCACAAGCGTTGCAGATTTTGTGCAGTTTGTAGGTTTCAACCTCTCTGGGACCACGCATCTTCGGCCTGACCAGTTCACGGGTTACAGAATCTCAGCATGGAAACGCTCGACCGATCAACCCATTTCTACGGATAAACGCGTCTCCTTGATCACAGCCATCTTTTCCAATCGCTTCGTGGCTGAAGCAGTCAAACTTCTATGCAAGGAGGATGCTCAGGCCTTTGTCGACGTGACAGACGAGGTGCTTCGCCACTTTACCATTCAAGGAAAATGGCTCGCTGACCTGACCTCATGGCGAGTAGACGTTAGATAGCCTAGGACCGCGGATGAAGAGGAAGTGTCTGAATACTCTGTGCAAGATATGTGGTCGTCACGCGTTGCTTCCGAGTTCATTTCAAATCCCGCTCTGTTTTGATCGATCAAAGAATCGTGCACGGTACAGTGGTGGGTACGCCGATGTGTGGATGGGCAAACATCAAGGGTGCGAGGTCGCAGTCAAGGTACTGAGAGTGTACTCGGCGGGCGACCTTGATAAGATCATAAGTGTGAGTCACCACCCAAGGCTTGCAAAAAGTTCGCATCGAAGAGCTGATGATCATTGCGATCATTGTGCTCACACAGACGTTCTGCAAGGAAGTTGTCACATGGAAGACCCTCCGCCATCCAAACGTGCTCCCTCTACTGGGGGTGACGATGGGGGAAAAACTCTTTGCAATGGTTTCAGAATGGATGATCAATGGGAACATCAACGAGTTCATCAAGGCGCACAGGGATACAAACCGGTTCAAACTCGTAGGGTTTCACTCCCACCACTGGCCCCACATGTCGCTGATGAAATTGCTCCTGACAGCTCGAGGGCGTCACCCGGGGGTTGCTGTATATACATGGCGAGGGGATGATCCATGGGGACCTGAAAGGGGTACGAATTTGAGCGTCAATTCCTACTCCATCACCTGAAGCGGGCTTTTTATCAAGGTCAACATCCTTGTCGATCAAGGTGGCCAGGCTCGCCTAGCAGACTTTGGACTTCTCACTATCGTTTTAGATTCTACATACTCTGCGAGCTCAAGCACACCTAGGAGTGCTGGCACGACGAGATGGATGAGCCCGGAACTCCTCGACCCAGATCGGTTCGGCCTCAGGGATGGACGACCGACGAAGCGTTCAGATTGCTACGCACTGGGGATGGTGATACTTGAGGTGTTGACCGGCAAGCCTCCGTTCCCGAATTATAATGGGATGACTGTGATGAGGAAGATTGTCGAAGGCGAACATCCCGGGAGACCGGAGGGGGAAGAAGGGGTGTGGTTCACCGCCGATCTCTGGGGAATGCTGGAGCAGTGTTGGTCACTCGAGCCAGCGAGGCGCCCCACAATCGATAACGTACTTCAATGCTTACGACGAGGTTCAACGGGTTGGCAGCCACTACCCCCTAATTCAGGTAATCGCGCTCGGCCAGACGACGATGAACAATCAGATTTCACATTGAGCCACGACCAAAGTATTGACCTAAGTGTGTTTCTTCAACTCTCCCCGGGCCCCACTCACCCTCAAACGGCCTTTGTAGTAGACCGGATAAATCCACAGGATGAAGACCGAACTCCAGCCCTATTCCAAAACCAGCCTCGTAGTGCGTATGCGAACTGGGGTTCTCACCGGCCGTCTCCGGGGAGTCAACAGGTGCCCGTGAGTGTGACGCCTGACTGGCAAATACGTTTTTTTCGTATGATAACCCGTGACATATTCTAGGTGTTCCCCAATTCCAATGTCAAACAAGCTGAGCCAACACAATTCCATGGTCTTCCCAACGCTCCATTCTCGGGTCTTCCAACGGCGTTTACCACCAGTTGAGTATCTCTCTGCGTTTACAACGAACCACGCTCTCGACTACTGATTTGCTGTATTCATGGAGCCGAACCCACGTTGCCTCCAAAGGAAGGTAGCGCTTGGTTCGCCACATTCAATCCCACAGTCAGACGAGTGCTAGACGTCAGCTTGGTTCACACCATAACATACACAAGGTTGGTGGCGTCATTCGTTCGGTCACCTCGATAACAGGAATCACTGGGTTGACGATATGTTCTCCGCATTCAGTCTTGTTTGGTATGTCCGGTTTTCTGCCGACGGCAAGTACTTGGCGACGGGAGGCAGAAATATAACCGAGATCTGCGATACGAAAACTGGCGCAAAAATTTGGTTCGGACTTTTCTTGGTGCACGTTGGCCGATGGGACCCCTAGTTCTGACACCGCAATTGTTGCACAGCGTCTTGTTTGATACGAATTCGGACGAATACGTTTATAGCGTATGTTTTAGCCCAGACAGCAAACTGCTCGCAACTGCGGCCGAGGACGGGGTGGTCCGAGTAAGTCCTGGGACTTTCATGTTGGCGATCGTTTTCGCCGTCATCGTCATTTTCGAGGCGAGTGCTCAATATAGGACGACCTTTGGCGCTCTAGGTTTGGGACATCGCCAAGAAGCGGGTCCGCGACAGATTCGAGGGTCACACCCAGGGCATCCACTCGGTAGCTTTCTCGTCGGACGGGAGATTCATCGTCTCTGGGTCGGACGATCGTACAACGAGGATTTGGGATATGATGGACGGGTCGTCAAAGACCATTGCGATCGCCGACAACATTGGTGCTATGGTTAAAAGCGTGGCCATCAGCTCTGGAGGGCAACTGGTAGCCGTTGGTAGCTCTGATGAGGCACGTGATTTATAATCCTTTTTTGGGACGCATTCCGAATATAGCCCTTATAGGTGGTACGAATCTGGGACGCTCGCACCGGTGAATTGTTGAAAACACTGCGGGGACACAGAGATAGCGTGAGCAGTGTGATGTTCACCCCTGATGGGCACGGATTGGTGAGCGGAAGTTTTGACGGTACACTGAAGTACTGGGATGTTTCCCATTTGTCGAATGGACCCAGTGATCGACCAAAATCGTCGGGGGCGCCGAAGCGTTACACTTGGGATGGGATGGAGGATGTTGGTACTCGCGACGGCGACAGCGCGTGCATGATGGACTTTATCGGTCACGAGGTATATGCCGAATTTGCTGACCGAAGGTGTGTCTAATCGTCGGGCGCAGGACTTCGTACATTGCGTCGCTGTCTCGCACGACGGCCGATGGGTGGTGAGTGGATCGGGAGACCACGGAGTTCGGTTCTGGGACGCAAAATCTGGGGTCGTCCAATTGATGTTGCAAGGTCACAATAATTCAGGTCTGTTATCCCTAAGTCATTGCGAGCACCTTGGACTGATGGTTCTTCCGTTCTAGTCATCTCAACTGATTTCAGCCCCACCGAAAGCCTTTTGGCGACTGGTTCAGTCGATCGACAGGTCCATATCTGTAAGTCTCGCCACTCTCTCGAATTTCCATTCGCCTTTATTTGTTGACTCTTTGGCTGTTTCAGGGAAATACACTACCGTTTCCTAACAGCTGTAGACTCTGCGCATAATTCATCCGGCCTATTCTCTTTCTCTTTTGCAATCGTATTTGTCTCTTTCCCGTCTCTGGTTTGGTATATTTGTTATCGTTCATGACACCCCACGCATAACTTTCTGCTCTCTGGCGTTTCGGTTTGTTTTGGCATTGAAGACATTTCTGTTCAGAACAGTTGCTCCGCCCCATCGATATCCTCATTCGATCCCGGAGCGGTTCGGTGGGTGCGCCCGGAGGGGCCTCCAATTGCTCCGTTTATATATTCTAGGATGAATCTAGTCGTGTATCTAGAGGTCAATCGATAGAGCTGCCATCGGCCTGACCAGCTTCACTGATCGTGGTCATCCAGTTGCGGACGCAGATTTTTGCCGGCCAAAACGTATATTCAGGATTTAATGTATGAGCGTGTAAATGACAAGGTCACAGGCAACGAACCAAAAGTGAGAAAGAGTACTACATTGACAAGAGAGTGAGAAACCGCTGGGGGAAGGCGAGCGTGCATGTACGATTGGGAGGCAAATTGAGGTAAGAGACCAAGGGGGGAAAAACACAAGAACGCGGAGCATCAGGAGAAAATACGACTCAAGGGAATGTCCAAGGTCCATCCAGCAAGAAACTTCTATCCACATAAATCCTCCACACCACTCCTCCCTTCTCATTAATCTCCATTAAAACGCGCGATCTCAGCAGCACCTCCACATTCCACTCCCATCGCTTCTTCTTCCCGTTCGTGAGGGTCTCTCCATCTCCATCCCCGTCCTCGCCCGACCCATCGTCCGTTTCCGTAGAGGCTGAAATGGGAGGACATCGGTGTGACAGCGGCAGGAGAAGGAGGCACAGCCTTGACTTTCTTCGGTCTCCCGGCCTTCGTTAATATTCGGCCATCGTTTGAACGGGAGTTGTCGTCGAGATTGTCCGAGCCGGTAGGGTCACAGTAGTTGTAGTGGTCGATATTATGGTCTTCGATATCGACGTAGTATGCTGAATTGGTGTTGGATCGGCTGACTTGGAGCAGGAGTTGGTATTTCGGGCTCGGCTGCCCTTGTCGTGACGGCTGCACTGGGATCCTTTGGCAAGCCTGGAACCCTGAGCATTACTGACCCCCCTTCACAGGGGTAGATACCGTAGCACTCGTCATACAGGTCGAGGCGGTCCCGGTACCGGGAACCTTCAGCGTGATCTTGGGGGGTCCCAGTCGAAGTTGAACACCCAGGAGGAGAGTATGGCACAGGGAGACCAGACACGAGCGAATGGAAGTAGGACTATGGTAGTCGGTTCAGCCTTCCAGAGAACGTGAGCGACCGCTTGAAAAGAGCACACCTTCAAAGTCTGCGCGTCCTGGTAGATCTGATTTCCTTCCAAGTTGAATTCCATCGCGTTCGAAAAGACAAGCTAGACATCCTTAGAAAAGTTGGTGCTCGTATGGTATTCCTCCCGTTTCAACTCTTTCTGCGGTGAATTTCTTCGCTGGGGAGTTCCATGGATTCCACAGAGATAACCCGTCCACTGAAAGATCGAGGTTAAAACACGTTGACCAATAAAAATGTAAGATAAAACGCACTTGTCGTTGGCCCTGTCGACCAGCTTCTGCAAACGCGACTTGAGCATCCAAGAGAGATTAGGTGTCTTCTTCTTCCCCCCCTTGCCTCCACCGGCGAGTCTCCCGTCAACTGGGTGTATTCCTTGTTGACAATTCTCTGAAGGAGGTCGGTTGCGTCACGTAAACGACGGATTGGCGTCGCGAAAATCCGTGAAGGTATTTTGCATCCTTCCAGACTGGACTATCCTTCACGTTGTACTTCTTTTGAGGTCCTGTCTGACTGCGTCGATGCTAGCATACTTTGTTTCCTTCCGAGACTTGATCTTGTCGAGGATGACCGAGTTCTGGATTTTCTGGTAATAGTCCGCGTAGTGACATTTTGACGGCAGACGCATGAACTCTGTAGAGAGCAAACGACCGCTGCAACCACGGAACGAGCATGAGGACGGTTGGAGGCGTGAGAGGAGAGGAAAGGTCACCTTTGTCCCTGACGGTCGATCAGAGAGAAGAGGCATCCTGCTTGAACCCGATCGCGCCGGGATCCGACGTCGGACGTCCTTAGATTTGGATTCATGTTGTGCGCCTCCTTCGAAGGAACTCGTCACCTGTAAGCCCACCCCACCCTACATGATAAAGAATATGGCTCCCATTGCACTATTGCACAGGGACAGACCACTCGATGCCGCAGAAGAAGTTGCATCTCACGCGATCGGTCTCTGTCACGTTCAATCTGAAGTTCGGAATGTCCTTATTGCTGGGAACCTGCACAACCCTCTCGAAGACCTGACGCCACCATTCACAACGAGACCGCTCACGACGAGGAGCCCGTTATCCGGTCCACCGAATCCCATCCCCAGAATTTGTTTTAACCTTGTATATAATTGGTCCGGAGTTTTCTATCTGCGGTGTCGAGGGTGAGGGCAGCGATCACGTCTTCCCTCGGGCCATCGCTTGGACCGGTGTTACGGTTCGAGATGTAGACCAGGGTGGAGGACCTTAAGTGCTCCTTGCAATGAAGTCTGGTCTTCCGTAACGATCGAAAGGTTTGAAATGATATTGGAATCCTACAGAGGTAACGGTATTTGAGTATTCGTGGAGGGTGATGAGGATGCCGTGGTTGATTACAGCGTGACGTGGGCAGTTTCCGATAGGCTGTGTAATCTCCCTTAGATACGTTAAACTCACCAGGTGTGGTACTCTCGAGCTGGATGGCTTGGCTTTGTGTGGATATGAGATACCACTGGAATCTGCCTCCTCTGAACTGGTCTACAGATTACCGGTGATCGGTCAACGACGCTCAAAATTTGAGGTGTAGGTAAATGACGTTGCGAAAAGTGGGAGACCGTGCAACTCACTATTGGATGGAAGAGTTCACAACGTGTTTCTCGATCCAACCGGATATCCGACCTTGCAGCCACGGATTCTGCCGGACCAATGTCAAGCTTCGGTTGACGATGCCAAATAAGTAGGAAGTGATCAAGGGGACGTTACTGCCGACAAGAATATCAGGCCTGAATATTTTCGAGGTTGTGACCGAGCGAAATAGGGGGGGGGGTGAGCCAGGGGTGGCGACCGGTAGGCATGACGGGTGTATCTATACTCGCCGTTCTTCCCTTTGCGCCCCCTCGCGTGGAAGGTGAATACCTTAGGTCATCAGAATGGTCGGTGAGACAGCCAGTCCTAACTTAAAGCTGGCCCGAGAGAAGAAGAAGAGCTGTTGTTCCGCGACGTTAGGATCCGGGGCAGGGATCATAAGGCTGTCCTTCTCTACAATGTTGGGACGCCTATCCTAGCTCTCCCGCTCTAGCGGGGGATGGCTCTCCCTGGATGTCACGCCTGGGTTGGTATCGGGCTCGCCTGTCCAGTGAGACAAACGCGTTAGTTGTGGACGGGCCATACTTATCAACTTGCTGCCCAATCGTGAGTGTTTATTTCTCCATAAGCCCCCCCTACCACACAACTCCCTCATGACACTTTTCATTGATATCTGACCACACCAGTCTGATGAACATAGTGCCTCTGCCGTTATCCATATGTAGTGTTATACGCACAGTAGTCCGTGATCCGTTCGGTGCTCCATTATTTGATGAATTCCGTGTGCATGATCGTGGGCTTTGTTCCTTGCCACCCCTGCGTGTTGTGGGAGCGCGACCGTGTAACATGCTCGACGGCCATACTCGATACCTTGGTATTATGGACCCAAACCGTGCCGTTGTAGGGATCACCCACCGCTCGCGTTCTCCTGGCGCGTTTTCTGGATGTCATGGCGCTTAAATATTACGTTATATAATCTCTGAAGCTCAGAACTTGGACGCTCGAGCCTCTAGGTTCATGCGGAGCTCCTGTACGCCCCTCCCCACCCATTCACCAAGCCTTTCGCGGCATTGGTCTAGCAGACATCCATCATGAACCCATCTGATATCCTAAACCAACTCCACGACTTCGACAAGGCTTCGCCGCAGTTCCACAAGGACCTCAGCAATTTTCTTCGCAGCGAAGGGCACCGAAGTGCTGTTCCGACCCTGCAAGGCGAATATTTGGCCTGGCTTGTCGAGTACCTGGATAGTGTGAGCCTCCAAACCGTTTCTCCTTAACCCGCGCCCAACACTGTCGTAGGTTCTCATGTCCATTTCAAATCATGCCAGCCCCGCATTCCAGGAATACTTGCACGAACTGAGAGGTATCTGCGGCGTCAACGAGGTCCTACCGAAATCGCATTTGCTTTCAAGCTCCCTCCTGGCCATCGGCCTCCCTTCAGTTTCTGGATCCGCGCATGAGGGGGACCTTTGGTGGTTCGAAGGTGCGGATCCGACGCGTAATAATGCACCCCGAAGGAGACCCGCATACATTGGGGATAGTGCGTATCTGATGACGCTTTCCCTCATGCTTAGGTGCTAAACAAATACTCAGGCTTTCCACCAAATGGTCGTCGTGTGGAAAAACTTGTCGCACCCGAACGTTGTCCTCCTCCTGGGTGTCACCACCGATCCCATCCAACTCATTTCGGATGGGATACCCAATGTCGACCTGACGGGATATATCACAAACCATCCAGGCACGGACAAATTTAATCTCGTAGGTGTCCTTTCTACGGTACTGTGCGACGTGCTTATCCCATCCATAGTCATCTGATATCGCAGACGGCCTGAATTACCTCCACTTCTGCAACGTCATTCATGGAGATCTCGGGGGGGTACGCGATCGTTCTTGATCATTTCACCACTGACATATTGACACTCAACCAGCCAACCGTCCTTGTGGACACCACTGGCCGTGCACGGATCACAGATTGTGGCCTCGCCGTGGTCACTCGGAACTTCGATTCGATACGGAGCGCTCCAGATGAGCACGGACACAGTACGCGGTGGACTGCACCGGAGATCTTGGCCAATCGGGGGACATTTAGCAAGGAAGCGGATGTCTTCTCATTCGCCATGGTCCTGATCGAGGTTCATTACAGATTCGGGATTGACATCTGAAGAAATTCGTTCACCTGAACAAAGGTTTTCACCGGTACCGTTCCTTTTAACGACAAATCACCTCACGCGGCTACGCTGGCGACCATTGCTGGTGAGCGTCCGCCACGGCCGATCGATCCGACTTTCACGGACGCGTTGTGGACGATGACGCAGCAATGCTGGGATCAGGATCCTCGTCGACGTCCACAAGCATTGCAGATTTTGTGCAGTTTGTAAGTTTCGACCTCTCCGGGACCATGCATCTTTGGCCTGACTAGTTTACGGGTCACAGAATCTCAGCATGGAAACGGTCGATCGATCAACCCATTTCTAGTACGGATAAACGGATCTCCTTGATCACGGCTATTTTTTCCAATCGCTTCGTGGCTGAAGCAGTCAAGCGCCTATGCAGGAAGGATGCTCAGGCCTTTGTCGACGTGACAGACGAGGTGCTTCCCCACTCTCCCATCTAAGAAATGGCTCACTGACCTGACCTCATGGTGAGTAGACGTTGGAAAGCCTAGGACCGCGGATGAAGAGGAAGTGTCTGAACGCGCTGTGCAAGATATGCGGTCGTCACGCTTTGCTTCCGAGTCCATTTCAAATCCCACTCTGTTTTGACCAACCAAACGGTTACCCGCTGTACAGTGGTGGGTACGCCGATGTGTGGATGGGCAAACATCAAGGGTGCGAGGTTGCAGTCAAGGTACTGAGAGTGTACTCGGAAAGCGATATTGATAAGATCACAAGTGTGAGTCACCACCCAAGGCTTGCCAAAAGTGCGTATCGAAGAGCTGATGATCATTGTGATCGTTGTGATCGCGCAGACGTTCTGCAAAGAAGTTGTAACATGGAAGGCCCTCCACCATCCGAACGTGCTCCCACTTTTGGGGGTGACGATGGAGGAGGGGCTCTTTGCAATGGTTTCTGAATGGATGGTCAATGGGAACATCAACGAGTTCATCAAGGCACACAGGGATACAAACCGGTTCGAGCTCGTAGGGTTTCACTCCCACCACTGACCTCACCTGTCACTGATGAAATTGCTCCCGACAGCTCGAAGGCGTCACTCGGGGATTGCTGTATATGCATGGCGAGGGGATGATCCACGGGGATCTGAAGGGGGTATGAGTTCGAGCACTAATTTCTACTCCACCTGAAGCGGGCTTTTTATCAAGGTCAACATCCTCGTCGATCAACATGGCCAGGCTCGCCTAGCAGACTTTGGACTTCTCACCATCGTTTTAGACTCTACATACTCCGCGAGCTCGAGCACACCTAAGAGTGCCGGCACGACAAGATGGATGAGCCCGGAACTCCTCGACCCAGATCGGTTCGGCCTTGGAGACGGACGACCAACGAAGCGTTCAGATTGTTACGCACTGGGGATGGTGATCCTTGAAGTGCTGAGCGGAAAGCCTCCGTTCCCGAATTATAATGGGATGACTGTGATGAGGAAGATTGTTGAAGGCGAACGTCCCGAGAGATCGGAGGGGGAAGAAGGGGTGTGGTTCACCGCCGATCTCTGGGAGATGCTGGAGCAGTGTTGGTCACTCGAGCCGGAGAGGCGTCCCACAATCGACGAGGTCCTTCAATGCTTAAGACGAGGTTCAATGGCTTGGCAGCCGCTATCCCCTGATTCAGGTGATCGCGCTCAGTCATACAGTGACGAACAGTCGGATTTCATATTGAGCTATGACCCGAGTATTGACCCGAGTATGTTTCTTCGCACTGCCTTGAACCTCACTCGCCCTCAAACGATTTTTGCAGCGACCCGGATAGATCCACAGGATGATGACCGAAATCCAGCCCTATCCAAAAATGAGCCTCGTAGTGTGTATGCGGGTAAAGGTTCGCACCAGCCGTATCCGGGGAGCCAACAGAGGTTGTCCGGGCCACCAGTGAGTGTGACACTCGGCATGGCAGACATGTCCGACGAAGAAACAAGAAATGTCATATTTTAACAATGTTTTCCTTATATGATAACCCATGACATATTCTAGGTGCTCTCCGATTTCACCAAGGCCAAACAAGCCGAACCAGCACATTCCATGATCGTCCCAACACCCCGAGTCCATCCCCGGGTTCTGAGTCCACAGCGTTGATCAATACTGGTTAAATATCATCCTGCGTTCACAACAAACCATGTTCCCGATTACTGATTTGCTGTATCCATGCAGCTGGGCCTAATGGAAGGATGTCCCCCATGTTTCTCGACGATCTCGATCAATCCACCTTGCCTCCAGAATTTAAAAAGCAAGGTGGCAATTGGTCCGCTATATTCAACCCCAAAGTCAAACGAGTGCTAGACATCAGCTTGGTTCATATCTTAGCACACGAAGGGTTGGTAGTGTTATTCGTTCGGTAACCTCTATAGCGGGAGTTGCCAGGCTGACGATGCGTTTTCCGCTTTTAGTGTCGTTTGGTGTGTTCGATTTTCTTTGGACGGCAAGTACTTGGCGACGGGACTCAATCAGATGGCCCGGATCCATGATACAGAAACTGGGGATCAAATATGGTTTGGTCTTTTCTTGCTGATGTTGGCCGATAGGGCCCTGGCTCTGACACTGTCATTTTTCCGCAGCGTCCTGGTCGATGGAACTGCGGGCTCTTCAATCATTTTCGATGTGTGTTTTAGTCCAGACGGCAAACTGCTCGCAACTGCGGCAGATGACAAGGTGGTCCGAGTAAGTTCTACAACCTTCGTGTTGGTGATCGCTACTGCAGTGATCATCATTTCCGAACCAAATGCTCAACATAGGACAACTTTTGATGCTCCTAGATTTGGGATATCACCAAGAGGCGAGTCTTGAACAGATTTCAGGGTCACACCTCCTATGTCGACTCGGTCGTTTTCTCCCTGGACGGGAGATAGGTCGTCTCTGGGTCGAAAGATGGTACGAGGATTTGGGATATGATGGACGGGTCGTCGAAGATCCTTGCAACCGCTGCAGGTGCTGAGGTTAGAAGCGTGGCTGTCAACTCTGATGGACGACTAGTAGCCGCCGGTAGCTCTGATGGGGTACGTGATTTATCATCGTTTGTTGGGGTGTATTCTGGATGCAATTCCTATAGGTGGTATGTGTCTGGGACGCTCGAACCGGTGAATTGTCGGAGACGCTGAGAGGACACGGAGGTGTCGTGTTGAGCGTGGCGTTCACCCCTGATGGGCGTGGATTGATGAGTGGCAGTACAGACAAGACACTGAAGTTTTGGGATGTTTCCCATTCAGCAAATGGACCCGGCGGTCGGCCAAACTCACGGGGGGCTTCAAAGCACGACACCTTGAACGGGGAGGAGGATGTTGGTACTCACGAGGGCAACAGCGCGTGCACGATGGACTTTATCGGTCATAAGGTACGTGTCAAATCTGCTGACCGAGGATGTGTCTAACCGTCGGGTATGTGACAGAGCTGGGTAAGGTCCATCGCTATCTCGCATGATGGCCAATGGGTGGCGAGCGGGTCGGATGACTGGGGAGTTCAGTTCTGGAACCCAAAGTATGGGATCGTCCAGTTGATGTTGAAAGGTCACAAGAATATAGGTCCGTTATCCCCGAGGTCGATCCGAGCATCTTGGACTGACGGTTCTTCCGTTCTAGTCTACTCGGTTGATCTCAGTCCCGCCGGAAGCCTCTTGGCGACTGGTTCAGGCGATGGCCAGGTCCGCATCTGTAAGTCTTGTTATCCTCCTGAATTTTCATTAGCCCCGACTTGTTGATTCTTTGTCTACCTTAGGGAAATACACCACCATTTCTTAATATCTGTAGACTTTGCACATAATTCATCCGGCCTGCTTTCTCTCTCCCGTCCCTCGTCTGGTACATTCAATGTCCTCCATACCCCACGCATAACTTTTCGCTCCCCGGCGTTTCCGATCGTTTTGGCGTTGAAAGTGTTTCTATTCGAAACCGTTGCTCTGTCCCATCGATATCCTCGTTTGATCCTGAAGCGGTTCGGTGGGTGCGCCAGGGGCCTCCAATTTCTCCGTTTCTTCTAGGATGAATTCGATCATTCATCCTGAGGACAATCGATAGAGCTATCGTCGGCCTGGCAAGCTTCAGTTTCACAGATTGTGGTCACCCAGTTGCAGACACGGATTTTTCCCGGCCAAAATTTATATTCAGGATATAATGTATGAGCGTGTGAATGACAAGGACAACGAGCCAAAAGTGAGAAAGAGTACCACGTTGACAAGAGAGTGAGAAACCGCTGGGAGAAGGCGGGCGTACATGTACGATTTGGAGGCAAACTGAGGTAAGAGACCGAGGACGGAAAAAACACAAGAACGCGGAACACCAAAAAAGAGAAAATACGATTGAAGGGAACGTCTAGGTCCATCCAACAGGAAATTTCTATCCACATGCATCTTCCACTGCTCCTCCCTTCTCCATTAAAACGCTCGATCCCAGCAGTACATCAGCAAACTTCAGAATCACTTTTTCGCTTTTTTGGCACTTTTCCGTCACTTATCACTTTTTTGGGACACCTTTTTGCTTATCAACGCTTTTCTACTTTTTCGGGTACTTTTCGAGCAACTTATTTCTTACTTAAATTACCAAATACTATGATCAGAGTAATGTAAAACACATGTACGGGTGAGTGCGTGCACGCGCCCATTCCTACGAAACCCCAGAGTTTAAGTGTTCAATAAAACATAACACGAGGCAGGTGAGGCAATACCCTGAGTGCTGTTGGAGTCGGGTTGACCACCGCAGTTGGAGTGGCCATGGTGGCCGAAAGTCAGACCCTCGCGACTGGAGGGGTGATCGTGGTGCATCTTTCGTAGGGCAGCCATGTCCCGGAGGTAAACCGCATCCCCACAACCCAAGGATGAGTGGTTACTCGACTGCAGGTAGAATATGAATGATACTTACCATCCAATTCAGATCGCATGTATCCTCGGGGCTTTTCAAAGCATTGCGATAACTGTCAGAAACTATGGCGGGAGTGTTTGCAACGTCATTCCCAACGCCAAAAATGATGGTATGGGCGTTCATGACATCGTGGTGAACGCCGGAAGCGGCAACATCTGTGTTTATTATAAGTGCTTTCTGGGGGCTGCAAATCAGCAACGGTCATTACTCAAGCGACAGAACGCACATTAGAGACCTCCCACCTGTTCTATGAGGTGATCAGGATCAGCGGCCCTGGTCGCCGCCACTACGGTTCCACTTCCATTTGTGATCCCAGGATCGGGAAGTGCTGGAGTGATTTGGGACAAGGGTTCAGTTGCGATACCTAGGATTTCTGTGACGTCTCCGCCGACCGTCGGATTGGCATCGCAGAGGTGGGGAGAGATGGTTCGAAGGGGAAGGGTACAAGGGGAATCATGAGGCGTCCGCCCCAACCCCGCCCAATGCTCCTTCACACACACGTGGAGGTGTGACACTGGTTGCGGTTTTCGGCTCGGTGGTGGAGGTGGAGGTCAGGCGGTCCTCTTCCTCGAGCTCCGTTCAGCATCATCCTCAACCTATGTATAGGAGAGCTGCCTGTGGCGAATTTCAAGTAGTTGGGAGTGGGCGACGACCGAGGGGACAGTGTTGACATGGTGTTTTTGGCGGTGGCAGTTATGGGCGCAGCGGCCATGCCGTTGGCGACATTCTCAGTCTGTATCACCTGTTTGCAGATCCTGCATCAGCAGTGGTATAATGGTATCGTGGCTCCTCTCCATACCTAACGGATCGAGTGCAGTGATTTAGATGGGTCAGGTTTGGCCCGACAGCGATCAGCCACTGTAAAGGTGCAGTCTTGACAACCGGTGGATCGGAGGAGACGGATTCCTCGGTATCTATATTTCAACTCAGCGGCATTCGAGGCGGGCGATGGAGTTGTCCGAAGAGTCATGGTCGATGGCATGGGACCAGTCTCGTGGGGAGCGTCAGGCTTGACTGGGGAAACCGCTGAAGATTTGTCCTCTTCCTGGTTCTGCCTCGCACTGGCGCATGTGCTATGGGGGGTGGAAGTGGTGCGTTTGCGAATCCGGTGCATCTCCATGACACCGAGAGGGATAGTGCAGGTGGGAGGAGAGTTGAAGGGATCTGGGCGTAGACAGGGTCTTCGGGGATGTTGGAGACTGGCCGCATTTGTAGTGAGGTTTGGGGATGGAGAGTGGGCGTGATGAGGTGGTTTGCAGGGGACCGGGTAGCTTGTGAGCACGACGGGGGTGGAGCCCGGGATTCTGACTGTGTTGATCCCACGGTTGGTGAGGGCGCAAACGTAGAGTAAGGTGTACTTATCTACTTATTGAGTTCCGGGATACTTATTTGGTGCTTATCACTTTTTACGCTTATTTCATTACTTACACGAGTACTTATTTTGGGCAGGAGGACCCTGGCTTAAAAAGTAATAGCTTATTTCACTTTTCTTCGCTTATTTCACTTATTTTCACTTAAAAAGCGAATTTGACGTTGACTGATGTCCCTCCGTTCCAGCTTTTCCTGCGGTGAACGGGTGGGATAATGTCGACCGTTGGCAACAGGAGACGCGCACAAAGATGTTCTCGAAACACTGAGGTTTCTTGATCACCTTGTAGTAACTAGGCCACGATTTCTTGCTAGGGAGTTCCATTGGATAACCCGTCCACTAAAGGATCAAGGTTAAAAGATGCCCACCGATGAAAATGTCTGATGAAACACACTCGTCCGTCCTGTATACCGGCTTCTGCAAACGCAACTGGAGCATCCAAGACAGGTTTGGTGTCTTCTTCTCAGTAGTACTTATTGAAATTTTAAAAATTCTATGGGCAAAGCCCGTCGTTTCTGTTTTATTTGCCCGGGGCTTTCAACAGGCCTGTAGGGGGGCAATCTGTTGATTCTCTGCCCACTGGGCATTT
>Ga0307515_10005629_pt1 | contig 25315 bp, 23 predicted proteins | sample 17_EM_MG_FD_194513 | JGI IMG/M metagenome (GOLD analysis project Ga0307515, IMG submission 194513) | Populus trichocarpa ectomycorrhiza microbial communities from riparian zone in the Pacific Northwest, United States - 17_EM | ecosystem: Host-associated > Plants > Roots > Unclassified | place... | reverse complement strand
TATTTTTGATTAAAAAAAAAAAAAAAAAAAAAAAAACACTAATAATAATAATAATAATAATATTAAATTTAAAAATTTCTTAAATTAAACTCTTTCTTCGCCCCTTTTATAACCCCTTTCTATAATAAATTTTGAAACTAAAAAGTTTAAAAATTAATAAAAATTAATTTTTATAATTATTAATCTTTAATTAACCACACTATAAATAAAAAAAATTATATATAAAAAAAACAATAATTCTTTGAATAAAAAAACCAATAATTTTTTAAAATTAATTTATCATTCATTCATAATTTATTTAAATATTTAATTAAAAGGACTTAAATCACCATGTTCAACTAATTTCTTAATTTTTTTTCTATATATAGAAGCAGGAGATCAATTTGGACATAGGGATCAGGTTATTAGTATGCGGAATATTTAGAAACTACATGAAATGTCTCATGCTAACCCAAACCTTTCTTCATGAAAGGCATTGATCATGCGCATCATGAAGCATATCCATCCAAGGTTCAATAACAAAGTTCTAAGCAACATCACAGTGCTTCTTATTGACCTGGTACGCAGGTTCAAAGAAAGAAAAAAACCTAGCAGTCTGCATGCTGTTATTTTCACATCAGAGTAGGCTGATGTGGAAATGCCGAAAATCATAAACAGGCGATACAAACAAACCATATTTACAGACTCTTCTACACTTGCTGTCTTCCAAGAGCAGGTACATTAGCAGCACCCTGTTATGTTTGTCATCATCATCATCTAGTCTCAGTAACCTCCTTGTATGTAAGCATTCAGGCGGTCCACCTCCTCCCGGTGCTCACTCACCACAGCACGGACAACATCTCCAATTGATACCATGCCAATCATTTCCTTATCATCAATCACAGGAATGTGCCTGATGCGTTTATCTGCCAGCCATTAGAGGTTCCAAGCTTTATACCATCTTTTATTTGAGAAAGTGATCAATAACTAGCAAATGGAAACATCCCCCACTTAGCAGTGGGTATAATACCTGTCATCAATTGCATAGCCTTCAGAACTTTGGTATCTGGCGTGACAGTGATGAGCTTGTTCTGCAGCCGCCAAGCATGATTAAGCAACATGTTAACAACTTAATACAACCAACTTATGCTCTTCTAAAGTAATGACATTATACCTCTTCAGTCATGATGTCCCCAACCTTGGTTGACTTGGATGATCTTCCCTGCACAATGATCTTCCGCAGATAGTCTGGAAGTTTTCAGCAAACAGAATTAATTTCAGTTGACTAGTAGTGCTACCTGTAGCATCATTAAAATTACAATGGGAAATGTAAAATGCAGGTGAAAGAGAAACTGGATTTAAAATACAGTTGTCTCTTTAAAACAAAGACTGGTGTCAGTTTAAAATACAGTTAATTTTCAAATTAGTGTTTGTTTAAATAATAAAGAAAAGAAAAGAATGGTAATGAACTGTCAGAATTGTCTATGGACAATTCCAAAAGGTATTACATACACGGAAGAACTCTTGGCTTTTCAGAAAACTCTTCCTTTTATTTTTCTCTTAAAAAAAAAACCATTATATTTGTCTGCACATATTTCTATTCAGAATTACGTTTACAAATTTTTTATTCGCTGTTTTACTCTCGTTAGTTAGTGATATCGTGATATCAAGGTTAAGTGATTGAATAGGCTTGGGAAACATATTGCAATCAAGTTGCAAGCACTAAAAGGCGGATAATAATTCGTTTTTAAAGCCAAAGAATTGATCATTGTTTCAATCTACATCTTCAAGTTCATATTCTGTAAACAAATTCATAAGCTGAATTCTTTTATATGTTAGATTCATATATGTTTTTGTACGTATAAGAAGGAACCATATCAATTATTGGGGTGATTTACAGGAAATTGGTGGCAAACCAAGGGAATCTTACATTCTCCACTATGCTATTCAGATGCCATCATGAAAATTTTCATATACCAGGAAAAAATAAAAGCCAAGTGGTTCCCTGATTCCATTCAGTGGTTCCTGACAGCTACAGGTAAAGATGCTTAGGATGGTTCTAACTTCTAAAGACAGCCAGGATAGCCCAACTAATCTCCTAGGCCAATGTGTACACACACAGACATGCACAAAAGCATCAGAAATCCAATGATGATGATTTCTTGAAATCAAATAGGAGAGCAAGTTGTCTATGCAACTGTCGTAATGCAAGTAATGATTTCTCCATCACAAGAATCTTTTGAGGAAAAGGGTTTTCCCCCGAGATCTCAAGAAAATAATGAAATAAATGTCTCTTTTCACGAGAAAGCACTATAATGCGACATATAAGCTGCAGGGCTTACGCTAAGATGGGCTATATGTCCTGCAGCCCGTAAGGAATTTCTTTCCAATGTGGGAATCCACATGTACAACCAACTTAAGAAGGTGTTACAACTTCCAAATAAGTGCAGTGAGGGAAAAGAAAAGGAAAAACAAAAGTTGAAATGTCAAAAAAATATGTAAATAATCTAACAAATTGTGATTAAAACTACTAGAACATTTAGTACTAAATTCATGGTGCATGTTAGACTATAAAATTAAACCCAACTAGAAAGAAGAAAACGGAAAGGAAGAGATGTTATAATTTCCAAGGGAAATGGAACAGATGTTATAATTTCCCACTGCCTTAAAAAAGTGTTTCATGTACATGCAAACCTTAATCCATAAGCTTTTTTTAATACAGTAGGAACTTTTGAAATACCTCTCTCTGTGATGATTCCTGCAATTGATTTCTGCTCTCCAGGTTTGACAACAACCAAGGCTCCAACGTTGTGCTGTGTCATCTGGAGAGAAATGCTTTATTAGCCCAAATGCTAAAGAAAAGTGGAATATGCTTGTAATAAGTTTTTCAATCAACTAATGATAATAATGATAACGACAAGCACAATAGCTAATACAGAAGTGAAGATGCTTACCGACTTGACAGCATCATAAACAGTGTCATCCGTAGTGCACCAAAGCCACGAGCCATCTGCACCTTTACCTTTCTCTTTGAGGATGTCAGCAATTCTGGTGCTCTCAAAGCCATGCTCTTCTATACGAGCAGATGAGACTGATTCAAAACGAGAAAACACAATGGGCCGCAAGAGTGGACTCAAAACACGGACATGTTGCAAGAGTGAATCTTTGACAACATTTCCATGGGTTAAACATGCACGAAGTGCCCCTTGCATTTTTTTTTTCCTGTGAAAAAGACGAGGTTATAGATGTTAGGCTTAAGGATTTTGAAACAAACAAGGAACGTAGCTCCCATATCCAGTACACATATGCTGCTGTAAAATAATTACATGTAAAGAAGAGTAGTAGTGTGGCCGGTTAGGAAAACTTGAAATAGTTGTCACAGGTGAGAAAACTGTAAAGATCTCAAGTAAATTTTAATGCAGATGGGTATATATTTAAAAAAAAAGGTGAAAAAGGAAAGAAACGGAAGCACACATGTATGCATGTCTAATTAAAGAGATAGACTAAGTTATTGCATACAGTTTATATAGCGAATTAAAGCAGTAGGTGATTGCCAATCACGACTTCAGACGATTATCAGTAATGGTAAGAGTGAGAGACGGAGGATTAATTATGTGTTGCTTTGTATCTGGGACACACACGCACACCCATCAATCGATAAACGAGCGATTGATTTAATAAGGGATATTCATATGATGCATACTAGTCCTAAACATGACTTAGATCTAATTATTATTATATATCCATGGAAGCTAGCAGTAGCAAAAAAATGAATGGATAATTAAATCAGGGTACTGGGAGTAGTTAAACATGGATATGGATGGACAAAGTAACACAACACTCACTTTGTTTATTGGAAAGATCTGATGGCAAGCTAGCTAGCTAGCTATCTAATTGAGTTTATTTATGAAATTAAAGCAGGCAGCAGCGGCAGCTAAGAGCAATACTTACTATTACATACAATACAATATATAGCGTTGGTGATGTGATGTGATGGACGATGATCAATCTGTCATCAAGATAGATCTAAGATATATAGAGATGAGAAACAGAAAGAAAGATAGAAGGATACCTGATAGTGAAAGGCAGAGAGAGAGCGAGAGTTGAGTCTCCAAGTGAAGAAGAGGAGGAGGAGGAGGAGGAGGAGGAGGAGGAGGTTAACAGGTAGCAGCAGCAGAGCTATCAATTGGCCCACCAGTACGAGTACTAGTTGAGACTTGAGATAAACTTCACCACTTTATAAAATAATATAATATAATATTAGTACCAATACAAATATTGTATTTGTTGGATAAAGATATGGATAGATACAAAGCACTACTAGCACTAGCTAGGTAGCGGCTCACATGATTCTTCCTCCTCCTCCTCTCGATCATCGTAATCGATGGAAGAGAGGACACGTGCTCTCTTTCTGTTACTGTCTGTCTGTCTGTAGGTAAAATGCAGTAGCAACAAGCACAAGCAGCAGTGCTACCACAGTAACCGTTAATGCTTTTGAGTGGTAACTCATTTTCACCGTAGATATAAAATATGGGCCCAATCTCTACTATTGGGCCCTTTTGTTATTATTATTAGAAAAACTGACCCAATTTAATTTGATTACTCCTATTTATGTATTTGGAACAGAACAGAAGAAGGAATTCAAGGAGAAAGCACGCAGAGGCATTGGGTGTTTTTGCAGCTGCAGTGAACAAACGAAGCTTGAGCCAGAAGGAGAAGGAGAGTAGCAGAGCAGGTAAATCTGTTTCTCCTTTCCATGCTACTATGTAAATGGTTGAATTCAATTTGATTATTATGTGATTAACCATCCACAAACTGTTCGTACTCCATATATTCTGCTGTGCTAATTTCATGCTTTTATTTTATGATGAAAGAGTATTGCTTCTACTCTTTTTTCACTAATAATAACAATCAGGCTTTTATTCAATAATAATATGATTCTTTACCATAAATAATTACATGAAGAATTACTTTAAGCAAAAATAATAAATGTATGGTGAATGAATGAAGAATGTTATTGATTTATAGATAAATAAATAAAAAGAACCCTAATGTTGAAAGTCAGACTTAGTAATTGCAGATTGGTTGTGCCTTTTCAATTGCTCCTTTCCTTCTAATTCAAATGCTAACCGATTTCTGCTCATAATCATCCACCACCACCACCATTATTATTATTATTATTCCCCTTTTCTTTTCACAATGCTAACACTGTTATAAATTATTTTTTTCTTCAAAATTATGGCAATGGCAAGGCAATGGAAGGAAATTTGAATGAATTTCTAGTAGGGCAGCTGCCAACTGTCATCTACACTCCTCATTTTATCACACAGACTGAAGAAACCCATCTTCTACAAAAGGTGGCAATACACTCTTCAGTAATTTCCAACTTTTTTCGATTTTGATTTCGCCTTTCTTTTTCACTGGATTCGCTTTATGTTGGCTTTGCAGATTTATGAAGCCCCTTTATCAAAGTGGAAATCTTTGAAGAACAGAAGACTTCAGAATTGGGGTATGTTGGAATTTTTTTTTGTTTTTTCACTCCCCTTCTCTCAACTCCCCCCCCCCCTGCAAACTACACACAGAAGCTGTAGTAGAAGAAAAGGTGCACAGAGTTTCTCCGATTGATAGTATTCCCCCCCTACTACCCTTGGTCTTTGGTATTGACAGGTGGTGTCGTCCACGAAAAAGGACTTCTACCCCAAGACTGTAAGTGGAAATAAATTTTAGTCTTATTATCTCTATAAGGGGTTTGAGCAGTTGCACAAATATTAGCAATCAACTATTCTTTGAGATATGTTTCTCTTCTTGTGTTATCAAATTTGTTCATTTATTGTTTTCTACCTTAAAGATTATGGTTCAGACTTGCAAATTGGAACTTCCTTTAATGGTTTACATCCTGATTTCTGCTCCAGTATATCAAGTTAAAATCAACCCTTGACTTCTTCTGGATTTGCAATTACTGATTCTGTGGTTGTCTCTTGAAACAAAAGAAGTATGCGGTTCGGTTATCTGTTTGGCAGCTTAGTTCCAATTGTGGATGGTGTTAAATGACAATAATTACTGGTTTTATGAGGTTAAACTGAGTGAGGAAGTGATTTCCTCCACCTATTTGGATCATTTAGGGAAATTTTCACCATACACTAATGTTTGGTTACACCAGTTGGGTGGTAGCCCTACTGGTAGGTAATTTTGTAACACTTTATGGGAGGTCTCGAGTTTGAGCTCCCACTCCATCCTCTCATGGATTAAAAAAATAAGGTTTAGTTACCTTCTTTAAAAGCTTTTTTAAGTTACATTTGAACAGGTTGAGGACATGTCTTTTGGAAATTGTCATGCTCATAATTTAATGTTTTTAACTTTTTATTTCAATGTTGATTCTAATGTGATATACTTTTTTTAAGTCTTCTGTCAAACTCCATTGCAGTGCCTCCCTGGTTAACGATGATTACACAAAGAATATCAGAAGAATCAGGGCTGTTCCCCTCAGCAATCAATCACGTTCTCATCAATGAATACCTTCCTGACCAGGGAATAATGGTTTGTTTTTGTTGTCACACAAGCGCTCATGCCCATTGCTGGTGGCCTCCCCTTGGAAATCTTAGTGCTTCATGTTTTTAACTGTCACTGATTAGATCACTGACATTACCATTTAGCATTATGTTTGTTCCAAAAGGAATTATTATGTCTCATCCCAGCAATCTAAGTTTGCTACAGTATATGACAGCATAATTGTGGGCTCTGGTTCTTATGTTCTTCGTTGTTTGTCATACAGCCCCACCAGGATGGACCTGCATATTTTCCTGTAGTAGCTATACTTTCTCTTGGATCGCCTGTTGTCATGGATTTCACTCCACATTCACGGTTAAGAACATGCACAGACACGTGGAAAAATGAAGTTGATGAACAAAATTTTGGTCGAGAAGCTAAAGAGACTGAGACAGAACAGATGGATAATCCTGAAACTTCAGTTCTATTGATGCCTCAGAGTCTACTTATATTCAAGGACAATGCCTACTCAGGTGGCTTCCTATGTTTTTCTTTTTTCTTGATGCAGAAGAGAGCTTGGTTGGTTTTCACTTTCCAAGCATCTCTACGTTTATATGCTCTAAGAGTACCATAAATATGTTAAGAAACTGACATCATTATGCTCTGGTTTCCAGACTACTTGCATGGCATAAAAGATAGCGAGGTTCATCATTGTGATAAGGTAATTTAAGCTCTGCAAATTACATGTTCCACAATGGGTTGGTAGGTTCACTATGGCTTGTGTTCTTTCAGGCCATAAATGAAGTTGAAGCTCTTGCACATGATAAACTCAATGAACCCTCCTTTGGCACTGAGAGTGCTGCTGTTCAAGATGTGGGAAGTGGAGATCGCAATGCCATCCATCGGACAGCAAAAAGAATTTCATTGACTTGTCGAGTAGTGTTGAAGGTTCACAAGAATATATTCAAGTTTTAAATCTTTTTTTATTTATTTATGTAATCAGTTTTGATTTAAACTGCACATTTAAAACTGAAACTGGTTTGAATCCTGCTCTTTGTTGGGATGATAGTTCCTTTCCTTCTTTCTTTTTTTTTTCCACTTTTTTTAGGGTTTGGATCAAGAGTTGGTCTATGACAGGACGTAGACAAATTGCGCTTGGTTAGTTTAAATGAACAAACAAGGAAAGAAGGCTGATTTACAAGTTTGGTAAAGAAAAAAAAAGAGAGAAAAGAGTCGCCTGATGCGAACCATATTTCTTGTGTTTGAAATGGAGCCGAGGTGCTTGATGCAAACCACTACATTGGCGTTGCAAATAATAAAAATTGAATTAATATGGTTAGTTTAAAGCAATAAATTGTTTGATGTGCTTGACTAATTCCAATTTGAACAAAAAAATGGTCAACTATAGAGAGTTATTTGTAATATATTTTAACCAAGGAACCTATTTGAAAAGGATGTAAACGCTAATTGAGTGGTGTTCAATAATTGGGGGATCAACAAAGGACTTATTTGGAAGCAACCTCAGCATGGGAACTAGATGAAGTGTTGTAATAATAAGATTTTTGTTCCCGTCAGAATGGCGCAACATCACCGTTGCTACTGTGGGGGGGGGGGCATAATGGTGTTTTGTTACAGAAATATAACCACTTTGGAAAAATACATGCCACTTTGATAAGCATAATGTTACAAGCCCTATAGATAAACAGGATTTGTAGTCAAAGAAAAAGCTATTGACTAGTGTACTCTCTCTCTCTCTCTCTCTCGAATTTCATCTCAAAATAGAGGCTGCTTACAAATGGAAGATTGACATCCAAGATTAGGAGATATCTTCACCCTCGAAAGTGAATATTCACTGATGGTTGCAAGAACAGCGTCTGCTGAATGGAAAGAGCCAGGGGTAAAAAAGGATGGAACAGGAATGACGACACCTTTTTTGTTCGACCATCTAAACTTCCAGCTTCAGGACCTAATTGAGAAAACAGAGCACAATTACCATCCACCCACTTCAATAATATTCAGCAAATGGAAACTTAGAATGGTGCAAATGAAAACAATAGTTCTGGAACAACACAAGCGGGTTGATTCATGAAAACAATCTTGCTGAAAATTACAATAACCACTTGATGATTCACATGCAGAAACTCCCATAATCTGTTGCTTATGGTCCTTCGGGCCTAAAACTCTTTAAGGTGAAGAAACATACCTGGCTTAATCTTAAATTTTAGGGTATGTGGTTGCCTTCTAGAAATGAACTTGATAGGATGATCTGTCGATGGTCTATGCCGGTCAGTCGCAGATATCAGCTACAACAGCAGACCATTAACATGGGTTTAGATGGTGCACAACCAATTGACAAACAAGCAGAAATGAGCAAAACATGCCCACACAAACGCTGAGACAATTATAAAGCAGAAATGACCCATTTTCAAAGATCTGTGCGCGATTAAAAAAATCTAGACTACTCATATAGGAGGGGATATGGCTAAAACCACTACTTGCCAGTTTTACATTTATAATTCAAGGCCAGCCCCCAAGGAGGTACAAGCCATGTACAAAAACAAGAAGCTCATATACAAAGTAGTTAAGAAGGGACAGAGTTTTAATCCAACTACCTAAAGTAACAGTTTTAAAGGTTCCAACTTCTTAAAATTGTCGATGTGTTAGAAGCATCTAAAAATTCTAGGACAATAAATGTCATCATCCTTCCTCTCTAGCTGTCTTCAAGAAATAAAAATATACATGCCCCAAAATATCATAGACGGAAGTTAAAGCAGTCTACACGAGTCATTTTAGAATCTGGCCCTACTGCTTTGCCCTTCAATTGTTTTCCGAGGGGAAAAAGGGCTTTAGACAGTATTAAGGTTAAAGGGAGTAGAAGCAGATCACTGACAAACATGTTTACAGAGGACAGTTGCATTCACCTTAGATTTAATAAAAATCAGAAGACGGAAGGACCAAAATATCCCTCATGTTTGTCTAAGCACACATGTTTAGTAACCAGATTGAAATAATAACCTTCCCCCTAAAATCTTGCCATGATCCAGGACACAAGCTTTGAGGGTGAGCATAAACAGGGAGAGGAGATGATAGGTTGGAATCAGACCTTTTCATCGTACCGAAAGAGAGATTGATCAAAATAGGGTGAAGGACTCAGTGATTGACAACTGAAAGGTAAAGATGTCAGCATCTTCTTCACAAACTGCAGAATTCATTATCTGATTAGATGATGCTATGGAAGCAGATGTAGCATATCACATATGAATACAAGGCAATTCATGGAATTTCATCACTGTGTTCCATGGGGGGGGGGGGGGGGTTTCAAGAACACAATTCACAAGTCATATACTCATACTTAACCTGTGAAAGACTGCTGGCTTTATACTTGATGGACCGTAGTTGCTCAAGAGCATGGATGTTATTTGAGTGTGATGATATGAAATTCATGTAAGATGAATTTCTTGACATAGCATAGAAGTGGTCGCAGAACTGCTCAAACAGGAGATAAAGCTCATCTGCTGAATTCTACACCAAGTAATAAATATGAGCATGCCAGAGCAGTGCATAAGGTTATTTAATGGCATTAAAAATATTATGATTCCCAAATAAATACCTGGTAAAACGCAACGATTTCAGTTGTCTCCATGTTATATACAGCAAAGAATGATGCATGGTGATCAGCACTTCGTGATACCTGAAGCTACAAATATGCTATCACCATTATCAAAATATTCCAGTGCAAAGCACAATGACCGATTTGCATGAGAAAGTGACAATTTATAGAACTTCACATTCCATAAAGGCTTGCAAGGGCATATAAAAAATATAAATTGAACTGATAAAGGTTTAAGCTAATTACTACAAGATCTCAGACTTACAAAAGCATTGTTAACTTCACATTCCATAGAGCTAGTTATCTAGGATTTATCAGCTCAGAGCCCAACATCTACTTTTTTTAATTAACAAAGAATTCAGTAAATATCTTTGCTGTTTGTACAGGACATAGTGTTGTTCCAGACATAAGCATTGTTAGAAGTGAAAGTCAAAACAAAAAAAAAAAATAATAAGTGTCTAATAAGTTGCTAGGAGCAGGAAGCAATCTCAACAATCAGAAGCCACTCGCTGTACTTTTAGGTGTCTTAATCATTCCACAAGAAATCCATGGCATTCAACTTCCTTACATGAAATTCCAGAATTCCATACACATGATTGGAACATTAACCATCCTTATTGCTGCCAATTGGGCTGGATTTGGCAGGCTGTTCAAGATAAGGCCATATCTTTCAGCATGTTTCAAAATTGCAGCCTGACCGCTATCATCTGTTGTCCAGCCAACCCACATGCATTTCATTACTAAATTCAACTATAATATTTTTTGATATCATGTTCAATGATAGTTGAAATAGATATAAATGCTCTTAAGAAATAGAACTCATGGGCATAGAAGAGGAAGTGAGTAGAATTTGACAAATAGATTTGTACCAATTAAAAGACAAAATTTTCCAGTTTAACTCCAAACTAAATTCTACCATGCAACTCCATTTATGTTAGACTCCTGGAAACCCCCCACCAAACCCTGTTTAATGATATCTCAACAGTGTTGAGGAAAAAGCAATAGCACCCATCAGACCTTCTTTAATGCAATGACTGGAAAACACTGTTTCCCTCTTCCTACAATATGAGGTGTAGGGTGAGATCATGGATTCAATTGTGCTAAGAGAATTGAGTTTGCTTGCCAAGCCAAGGAGAAACAGAAAAGTATACTTGCTGTGGTATTTCATGTTATCTAGGATAACATCTATTTCATATGTTCTGGAAACATGCCCTCTTTTGTGATACATGAGGACTTCATGATCTCAATTATTTCCTAATCACAAATGGAATTTCATTAAAGCGACACTTTTTTCTATAGTGAGTAGAGTTCTTTCCATCATGCCACTACATTCCATTATCGTAAAGACAGCTGATTAACATATCTCTCTCAACAATCCCGAGTTGTTATACCCTCTTTTCCCTAGTTCTTGTTTTGGGGGGTGATGGTGGTGTGTTCCACATACAGTCCATGTAATTGATCATTCTCAGACCTTTGACATGATTCAAGTGGTAGAAAGCATAAAAAGCCTCACCCCTCCATCAACACTCCCAAACTTGATTAGCAAATGATGACGATCCAAGAATTGTACCTGTTCAAGAGTTATAAATAATTAATTACATGTGACATTGATGGACATCATTTAAAGTTGCTTTAGCATTGAGTGTAGAGAAAAAAATAAATCAAGATAGCACATTTTTGCAGCTCATCTAGCAGAAGGGGGAAACATTTAAAAAACAAAAACTTTATTATCTCACCTTCCAAATAATCAAGTCGACATAATCTTGAAAATGGAAATAGAATTTCTTCTTCAAGCACTGGACCCTCTGACAAAGTAATGCTATTACTGTATAAAAATACTTGTGAAATATTCAAAATAGTTCCCATCAAGATATTAACCATTAAAAGCATTCCAGATCCACCACACAGTTCCTCAATGAAGTAATTAAAAAAAACCCAAGAAAGTGAATACATTAATATAATGCAAAATAAAATATCCAAAATTGGCTAAATTTAAAAATAAAAAGGAAAAAAAGGAAAAGGAAAAAACTTTGCATGCCTTATAAACCATAAAGGTAATAAGAAAAACAAGAGAATTTTACAAGCCAAGTTTTTCAACCACAAATGATTGTCATGTTGTCTCATTGAGTATTCTGAATATTAGATAGTTCAAAATTCCAATTATTGTAGTAGATATATTCTGAATAAATAATGAATCCTGAGCTGTGATGCACATATAGAAGTCAAGAATATGCGCAGTCACCAAAACAAGTAATACAATACTAACTTTATCCAAAACTTCAAAAGTTCACCAACCAAAATAAAAATGTACGGACAATGAAGTCCTACAGTGCAATAATGTAAGGAAAGAAATGTAACTAGAAAATACCTGAATTGCAGCATTTGTCATTCACTAGTATATGAATTGTTCAGAACATCCAACAAGATGATGAGATTAATTTTCAAAGATAGTCTTGTGACCTTATCAAAACATGGAATTGGAATGCCAAATAACCAACCTGGAATTTATCAGTTTCTTCACTCCATATTCCTTGAAAAATGAATGAGAGCAAGCGTTGTTTAATGCCACAAAGAAAAGAATTGTCTGAATTCAGCTGATTACTATGGACACCATTATCGACATGATTCCCAGATGATTGATGCAGTTTACTTCTGTCAGCCACTGCCATGCACTGCAATCCATGGCTCAAAAGTCAGTTGCCAATTGCACACCAGGCACACAAATAGTAAGTTTACAAAAGCTAAACTATTGCCAAAGAAGAGAGACAGCTATGGCATGTTCGTGAAACTGCATAAAGAAGCTAAGACACACAAATAGTAAGTTTACAACAGCCAAACTATTGCCAAAGAAGAGAGACAGGTATGACATGTTCATGAAACTGCATAAAGAAGCAAAGGTATTAAGTGTATTCAAAAGCTCAAGTGGTGCTTTACATATGGTAGTAGTGGATGACACTTGCCTGACTGTTAGAATTAAGAAAAAGTTCATCATCTTCACGACAAAATGCACCTATCGCACGCACATCAACAAGGTTACCAGATTCCCTAATTTGGAGAATGTATATTGTCTGATAGCGAAGCGACACAACGGCCAGTAAATCATCATACAGGAAGACACCCATGTTATGAGCCAAGTTAATAAAATCATTGCGAAAGACCTTCTCATCTAGTATCACCCCATCTTCCAACCTAATTATAAACACATAGCAAAGGAATGAAAAAGAACAAATACAATGGGAAAAATGAAGCAGAGGAATATTGAGGCATTGACCTTTGCATTTGGGATATTGGTGAAATATAAAGTGTACCTCAAGAGGTGAAAAGTAATTCTTTCTATGGAAGGGACTCCTTGAATAGCTCCTCCTATAGCAGGTGCATCATGAATTTGAGCAGTGGAAGTAGCAAAGAGTCCGAACTGGTTGGTGATGACATATAGAAAGAAATCTTTGCAAATAACCTCATTGCTGGAAGCAAGGGGGACACAGTAGAGTTGAGTGAAGAAGCTGTCGAACCTCTTAGCTCTAGATGGAAGATGACAATCTTCTTGTTTGTAGGAATAGGAGAGCCAAGTGGGTCTATAAACAATGAGATCCTGGTGATTTCTGCTAAAACTAATGAGGTATTGACCATCATCGGTGAATTTGCGGAATGAATGATCGGGGCATTCAACATCGTATATGGTAAAACTAGGCACTAAATTCTCATAGAATCGCCGAGCACAATGAACCTGGAAACATGCATTAATTTTTGGTGTGATAAAAAAGAAAAAGAGGAGACCATGTGTGTGTTTTAGTTACATACGCTGGTTCCAGGAGGAGGAGTTTGGATTTGGCGCTGAAAAATCCTGGCAACCACATTGTTGTTCCTCAACATATCAGCACACTTCTGCTGCTTTTGCTTTTGCTCTTGCAATTGAAGAAATCATATGGTAAAAGAAATCCCTAAATCCACATAAAATCAAACACAGCAGCAGCAGCTATGAGTGAGTGATCGCAACAATTTTTCCCGAAAACTAGGAGTGATTAATTAAATGAAGAAGACATAATATGGAGCAGTACAATTTTATGACAAAAATTGATTTTCGATGAAAGTAATAAGAGAAGAAGAAATAGTAAACTATGGATTGAACAATGAATGTCACAAGTCCAATTAATCAAAGATAGAATTAGGAAAGTTAGGTAATATTACTATGAGATAGCCCTAAACACATCGAAGAAGCCGGGTTATAATAGCACACCATTCATTCAACAAAGTCGTTTAAACTTGTAAACTGTCAACCGTTGTGGAAATATCATTAGTCCGACTTCGTTACACAGTGGTGACAGATGCTACAGTTTAGTAGAAATGTATGTATTATATGATTAGTGTGGATGGAGATGATTATGGCAAACAAGTTTTCTTCTATCTTCATCAGCTATGATTTACTTTCCATTTAGCCTTATAGCAAAAGAGATTTGTCCATTTTTTTTCTTTTTGTAGTGCTTTTTCCTTCGAGAACATGGAATCTGATGTTGATTCTGTGTTGAGTAATAGGAGTATTAGTATTACATACAATACAATACCTAAGAGTTGGTGATGTGACGTGATGGATGATGATCAATCTGTCATCAAGATCGATCGAAGAATTGAAGAAGAAGAAGAAGAAGAAGAAGATACCTGATAGTGAAAGGCAGAGGGAGAGGGTGAAATCTCCAAGTGAAGAACAAGAAGAGATAGCAGCAATAACAATAACTATAAGGTTAATTAAGGCAGCGGCAGCAGCAGAGCTGTCAATTGGTCCACCAGTGAAGATGAGAGTACTCATACAAGTAAAGATAAAGTTGTGGATAGAGATACAAAGCGAAGGCACACACACAGCGCTATGGAGGAGACGAGAGGAGAGTGCATATGAGTATGTTTTCTTTTTTTCTTTTTCTTTTTCATTTACTTTATCACAGCAGTATTTATTTATGTATGTGTTTTTCTTTGCAGCGGGGCACAATTTAGCCCATTATCAATTAAGCCTTGGATTTTTTTTATTTTATTATTTTCCCCTTCGAGTTAAATAATTTCACCCTTTCATTACAACCATCCATTTTAATGGCAATAAATAAATTCTATTTGTTTTACATGTGGTCGTTAAATATTTTCATCAAAATAAATTTAAGGTTTCCTTTAAAGTAATACTAATGTCACGGCATGAAAATAAGCTTTCATATTCCATGGATGACAATAATCATGCCAAATCATAGTAAATCTCTTTTCCCAACTTTATCATGGTTAAATGGAAAAATTATTCTTTTGGATAAATCAAACTTATTTAGCGATTTGAACCAAAGCTATAAACAAATCCTATAAATAATATAGATTCCATGTTTTTCAAATTATTAATAATTATATTATACTAGTGATTAAAAATATTTAGTTTATATTCAAACATAAAATATATTAAAGAAAAGTTTAGGGTTCATACAATTTTAAATCTATAAGCATGTAAAATAATAACTCATAGCTTCAACAAATATAATAATAGAATTTTAACATATATACTAAACATATATTCAAACTTACAATTGATATCAATTCAAAGTTCTATCATACATATTAATAATAAAAACATATATGTTTAAATTAGAACAAAATAAGATACTTATTTATCAAAATACTTTAAGGTAATGAAACTTTTGTTGTCAAAGATGAACTTTTTGTCTTAAAGTTTTATCACTTCTCATTTGTGTATCTAGAATGTTTACAACGTACCTTTTAAGATTCTAACAATTCCACATTTATAAACTCTTGACTCCAAATTGAAAAATTTTTAACCAGAAAATATTAAATTATAAGGAAAACTTTTATGAACATCGATGAAGATTTTTAGTATACTCGTGTCATAATTAGACTGAAATAAAAATTTGATCAATACCCAAAATTTACCAATGATCTAGTTTTTTATTGAAATAATATTTGAGAATTATTAAGGGGCATTTTTATAAAGTTGAAGAAAAAATCACTCCTCCCTTATAAGTTGTAGCCGACAACATGAAGAAGGAGAATGACTTCAAAGTTTCTTCTTCTCATTCATCTTCTTATTTTCTCTCAAACATTAAGGCATGGAGAGTGTGAGTAAGAAATTGTTACATAAGAAAACAAACCAAATTAGTAAGCTTTAAGGATAGACAGAGTGATTGGGGGTGTTAGGTGATGGAGAGAAAGTTTGCAAAATTGGAGGAGAAATAGGAGATCCTTGAAAATTATTGCAGAAAGCTCATTAATTGGTTAAGAAATTATTTTACACTTTTGTATTCTTAAATTTTGATGGGGGATAGAAAATCTCTAATTTGTGAATTTTAGGGTTGTGTAATTTTTTTTTAATAAAAATGTAAAATTATGTAATTTTTAGTTATTTGGGGTTTAGATGAAATGATTAAGAACTTTAATTGAAGAAATTAAAAAATAAATTAGCACAAGTGATGGACCATTGTTAGGGGATTTGAAAACTTGATTAAATTAAGTATGTTTATGTTGTGTTTGCCTTGGTTTGGGTCTGGTTGGTCCCAACCCGTTGCGATGGGTGTTTGCTTTGGTTTTTTATCTCAATCCTTTAGGGGCCATTTTTGTTGGTTTATGTTTTGGCTTCCGGGCCTGTTTGGTCACAACGTTTATGGGTATTTCCCTTAGATTTCAGACTCTGTTGGTTTTGACCCATCACGGCCCATTTTGATGGGTATTTGCCTTTATTTTCGAGCCTAGTTGGCCCTACCCGTCAGGGCTCGTTTTGGTGGTTATTTGCCTTGGATTTCAGGCTTGTTTGGTCCTATCTTGTCAGGCTCGCTTTTTAGGGTGTTTGATTCGGTTTTCAAGCCTAATTGGTCTTGGCCCATCGGGGCATGTATTGGTGGATATCTACCTTGAATTTTGGCCACGGTTACTCTTGGCCCATTTTAATGGGTTTTTGCCTTGGTTTTCGGGCCTCGTTGGTCTCGGCCCATCGAGGCTTGTTTCGGTAGGTATGTGCCTTGGTTTTTAGGTCCCGTTGGTCCTAGCTAATCAACACTCGTTTATGTTGTTATTTGCCTAAGATTTTAGCCATGGTGGTCCTAGCCCGTCTAGGATTGTTATTGTGGGTATTTGGCTTTATTTTCCGGCCGAGTTGGTCTCGCCCTATCGAGGCTCGTTTCAATGGTTATTTGCCTTAGATTTTCATACCAGGTTGGTCTCAGCTTATTAGGGCCTATTTCAGTGAGTGTTTGCCTTGGTTTTCAGGCCTGGTAGGTCATAGTTGGTCCTAGCCCGCTTCGATTGGTATTTGCTTTGATTCTTCGACCAGGTTGGTCCCAGCCCGCCGGGGCCAGTTTCGGTGGTACTTGATTAAATCCAATAATTAAGCCATTAAAATCTAATAATCAATCTTGCCTAAAAATCATTGCCTTGAATTAAATCCCAGATCTTTAGTCTATAATTCTAGTTCTCTCCCTAATAAAAAACCTACACAAACCACAGAAGAAAGAAAACGAACATTGGAAAAAAAAACCTCATTTCCCTACCCCTTTACTATTTGTCTTTATAACAAATTCGATTTTAACACCCATCAACACTAGAAATATTTTTTGTCTCCCTTTCATCCCATCCAACAACACTGAAATTCTTCATCTCAACACTACATACCAATCAATAAGGAGCACTATATGGGAATTCATAAGAAAAACAATACTATTATTGCCCAAAACCAATCTTCATCGATAACAAGACTAGAAAATAACAATAACATATCTAGCCTCCATCATCAAATACTAAAAATCCCCAGTCTCTCCAATCTTCATCCCTAACAAATACAACATCAATAATAGATTAAACCTGAGTCTCCAATATCCATTCATCAAACAATCTCTATCAAAATAAAAACCAAAAACCTTCAACCATAACTAATTTTCTTAGGATCGTAGAAACAACAACATAGCCCCTCATCTTTCATACTTTTCTTAGTGACTGCCATTGTTAATCCTCCCAAAAAAATTACCATTATGACACTTACAAAGCTATCCCTCTTCAAAACACTTACATAATTGCTTATCACTGCCAAAAACCATTACCTTCCCTGTAAAAAAAAATTCAACAACCTTCTCCAATAAATCAGTCCCCATCATCAATTGACTCAAAACTACCACAACTTCTCAATTAATCCACCACAATTACATCATCATAACCACAACATCTAAATCAACCAAGCCTCCAAGAACCAACCCAGCAACCATTAAGACCTTGACCGATCCAATGCTCACAAACCCAGCCAATCACTAGTAAAGATCCAAACTAAATATGCCAAAATCCAAGGGACCATATCAGTTAGCACTTTCGTGAAAAGACAAGTCGCCATTTTAAGAGATTAATGTCAATTTTTTTAAAAAAACCTAATCAACGAGTCTTCTATTTTTAGAGACTGATGTTGAATTTTTCATGCATAGTCAAATCAAAGAGTTTTGTAAGATAATTGATGCTGATTTTTTCACAAATAATGAGAAATAAATTAAAATACAAATGGTAAATAAGCTAAAAATAATTAGAGTAATTAATGACAATAAAAAAGATAAATTTAGAAGATACCACGTAGTAAATGTAACTTTATTTAATAAAGGATATGGTAAAAGTAACGTTTGTCTTTCATTAGATATAATTAACCATTTACCTAAATCTTTAAAAATAGTGCTAATCTTTAGGATTCTCACTTTCCTCTAATTAGTAGGTTGCGACTCCAACTTCCCATATAAATTTCAATTTTATTTTAGAGAGTCCCATTTTATATTCGGATGTGAGTTTGGTTAGGTAAGCTATTGCAAATCAACCATGGAATGATTATAATAATCATTAAAAAAAATTATTGTATTTTAATTAATATTGTTTATGGGGTCAAACTTTATTATTAATAGACACTTTAATAGTGAAAATACTTTATTGTTGTTGTGTTTATTCATGCATTTCATTCAATTTAATTAAGTGAAAGATTTCTCTTAAAATAATAAATATATAAATGGACAATACCTTTAATACAAGAAAAAGAATATTGGTACATGTTAAAATGTACATAATATTATAGAAATCAATTTTAATTGGAATATGATTTTTATTTCTTCATTTTTTTTCAAGTGAAAAATCTTCTTAATACACTTTTTTTAAAAAATTTTATGAGTTGAAAAAATATTCTGAAACTCTAAGAAATGAACATGTTATGATTTTTCATTAAAAAAATTAAAATGGAAAAGAATTTTTTTTATACTAAACATGACCTATATTCCTAAGATAATACAATAACTACGAAAAAGAAAAAAAAGAAACAAAATCTGTAAAAGGGAGAGGGGTAAATCCAATTTCCAAAAACCATAATATATCCATATAAAGCCGTAATAAACACCAATACTCTGTATCCATCACATTTTTTCTTTCCTAATCTACATCATGAATTCAACATTATTAGGAAAACAAAAATCCCACCCATATCTCTTTTCTTACCATATACAATCCATACGTATTATGCGTATATTTACAAATGGTGTGTACTCATATATACCCAGTTACAACATTTTCATATCATAATACTACTGTTTTGGCTCTCTCATAACTATCAAAACTTGTTATATCAAATTAAGCTAGTAAGGTATGGGGTTGGGATCCATATGGGTGGTCTTAGTAGTCATATTTTGTGGATTAGGGGTTGGACAATGGATTCTAAAGAGAGTGAATTGGTGGTTGTATGAAGCTAAGCTAGGGGCAAAGAAGGATTCACTTCCTCTAGGGGATTTGGGCTGGCCTTTCATTGGGAATATGTGGTCCTTTCTCACAGCTTTCAAATCCAGTGATCCTGATTCTTTCATCCGCAGCTTCGTGAATAGGTATCTACCTTCCTTCCCCCCCTCTCTTCCCTTTGTATATACATATACATGTATATGCACGTATAAATCCTAGCATAAATACCTCAAACTTCAAACTCTTGCAAATTAATAGCGTAAGTACCTATATCCACTGTAAAGCCACTATTTTTGTATTTCTCCAAAAGCACTTGAGAATCTGTCCTAGTACAACAACCTAGGTATTGCTAGTGTTATGCATATTAAACTCTAGTCCTTTACATGATTACAAAAGGAAAGCTATCAAATTCCTAATCTAGCTAACTCTTTCAATTATTTATTTACTTGATACTTCAAATCTGAAGTATATGGATGTGATTCAGAAAGTTCCTTGCCACTTCCACAATCCACACCCTTAACTAGTTTCCTTGAAATATTTGAAAAATTAGTTACATTATTTTCAACTTTTAATGTTATCTTTTTTTAAAAAAAAAGAGGGAGAGAAAAAAATGCCTTTCCTAATTTCTTAGCCAAAGTTCATTCTTCAACTTAAGAAACTCGGATTAATTAATTAATTAATGATATATTACTAAATTGAATGGAACTATATGATACAGATATGGACATACTGGAATCTATAAGGCCTTCATGTTCGGGAACCCTAGTGTGTTGGTAACAACTCCTGAAGGATGCAGAAGATTATTAACCGATGACAATGCATTTAAACCTGGTTGGCCACTTGCTACATTGAAGCTCATTGGAGAGAAATCCTTTATTGATATTCCTTACGAAGAGCACAAGCGCCTTCGCCGCTTGACATCCGCATCTGTCAATGGTCATGAAGCATTGTCTACTTACATTCCATATATAGAACAAAATGTTATAGCTGAGTTGGAAAAGTGGACCACCATGGGACAGATTGAGTTCTTGACTAAAATGAGAAAACTTACCTTTAGAATAATCATTTATATATTTCTTAGCAAAACAAGTGAGAGGGTCATGGAGGCTTTGGAGAAGGAATACACCACTCTTAATTATGGAATCAGAGCCATGGCAATCAATCTTCCAGGATTTGCTTATTATGAAGCGTTAAAGGTTTATCATCCCTTTTCTTTATTTCTACTGTGATTTCTTACTTGTCAACTTTAGCATTGTCTAATTGTTTTTTGCTAGTGGGGATTGGGTTAATGAATTTTCACTAATTCCAGGCTCGTAAAAAACTTGTGGCTATATTCCAATCTATTGTGGATGGGCGTAGAAATCTAAAGAAGGATGATGTTACAAACACAAAGAAGAAAGATATGATGGACTCTCTGTTGGATGTTGAGGATGAAAATGGTAGGAAATTGACCGATGAAGAAGTCATTGATATTATGTTGATGTACTTGAATGCAGGCCACGAATCTTCCGGCCATATCACAACATGGGCCACTATTTTCCTCCAGGACCACCCTGAATATTTCCAAAAAGCTAAGGTATGTATTATAATTCAATTATTTTTCATGACATGTACTATATTCCGTTGAGAGTTTATGTGTGCATTGATAAATCGCTTGATTACATTTTAGGAAGAGCAAGAACAAATTATAAAAAGAAGGCCACTAACACAAAAGAGATTGTCACTTAAGGAAGTCCGAGAAATGAAATATCTTTCCAAGGTATAATCTATCAATGGTGCTGTCATGCATTTTATATTCAGCTTCTACTAAATCCATCAAGTTTATAACATATTTTTGTTTTTTTAATTTGTTATAGGTAATTGATGAAACTCTTCGTATGGTAACATTCTCTCTCACTGTATTTCGAGAAGCAAAAACAGATTTTTGTATGAATGGTTAGTTCTAGAATCTTATCTCTAGTAGAGTTTGTGTAAAATTTTACTATACTCTCTGATGGACCTGTAGTTCGGTCACTAACTTATATAATGGTATGGTCTTCAGGTTATACCATTCCAAAAGGTTGGAAAGTTCTGGCTTGGTTTAGGACAATTCACTTGGATCCAGAAGTCTATCCAAATCCAAAGGAATTTAATCCTTCTAGATGGGATGTAAGTGAATTAGACTGCATAGTTTTTATATATAGTCGTACGCAGACATATCGTTTGATGATTAAGATATAAAATAATATTAACATGCTTACTTTAACTTGGTTGTAGGATTACACACCCAAAGCAGGGACTTTCCTCCCTTTTGGAGCTGGAAGCAGGCTGTGCCCTGGAAATAATCTTGCCAAGCTTGAAATATCTATTTTTCTACATTATTTTCTCCTAGATTATAGGCAAGTCTCTCTCTATTGTATATTGCTTGAAGCTCATATTATACTCGTTTTACCTACTTGTATTTTGCATTATTTTCTCCAAGATATGTTATTATACAATACTGTATTTGTTTTGTGGTTACAGGCTTGAACGTCAGAATCCAGAATGTTCTTGGAGATTCCTACCCCATACAAGACCAATAGATAATTGCCTGGCAAGAATCAAGAAAGTTTCATCCGAATTTGTGTGAGAAGAAAAAGAAAGGGCATTTTTTTATGCTTAAAGAAAATAATAAACTTTTAGGATTTTGGTTCATTAGATGACCCATGTACACATTAGTAAGAGCCGAAAAAATAAACCATAGCAGACAAGATAAATCGGTGCTCCTCCTTTTATAAGATTGCCCATTTACACATTGTCTTTGTTCTATCATCTTCTTTTCATATGGCACTATACAATTTTGTTTGATCAATTAAGATAATTCTGGATCAATTGAGCTACATGATTTTTTTCTTCCTTCCAACAAAGATAAACTAAAACTAGGTATTTAATCATAAATGAAGACATGTAGTTGCCTTGCAAACCAAGTGAAGTGCAAAGGTTATCTATTTTATTTATCACACGCATGTAAGAAGATAGGTGTTAAGAAGAAAGAAAAAATGTAGAGAATTAAAATATAAAGAAAATTAAAGAAAGTTTGTAAAAAAAACAAGTTAATAAACGAAAGAAATTGAATTGAATAAATTATGTATTTAGGATTGACCAATGTTTATAGTAGTTGTATGACATTATTTTAACTTGAAATTGTCTCTATCCATTTGAAAACATAATCTATTGCGACTAATATGTATAAAAAAACAAATGAGGGAGGATGTAACCCCCTAATAAAAAATAGATAAATTTAGGTTAAATAGGGTAACTATTACTTGAAAAATAATAAATAGAGATAAAATTTTATAAATCGAGATGAATATTTTCGGGAGATTAATTTAAAATTCATAGAATATAAAATAATAAAATAGTATGCGAAATATTAACTAATGATAAATCGCGAAAACTCCCTGGCTAGGTAAAAATAATAATTTGAAGGAGGAAATTTTGTAAATTGGGTGTTATTATGTGTAAAATAGAAGGAAACGTCAAATAAATCAATGCATGACCTTTCGCATGAGAAACATTGAATTTCAGTATAATTACCGCGCACAATCATGCTATTGGGATTGAAAATGGTAATAAACTTTGAGGAAAAGTTTAAGATAATTATGAATAAAAATCTCCAAAGAATTAGTCTAAGATCCAAGATGATTTAAGTAAATTATATGGTATGCGAAATTCAAATTTTGGCATGAAATTTCTGACTATCCAATTTTACAATATTGAACGTATCTTCTAATCTGACCATTGGATTCAGCTAACATTTTATGTGGGGTCTTAAGACATCCATTGGAATTCAGAAAGGTCCTCAAAATAAAGACACAGTGATGGGTTAGTACAATAAACCAGAATTGAGGGTTAAGTAGGAGTATAATAGTAATTGACCTAGAAAAAACCAATATAAATATATGTTCTTAAACAAATGGAAGGATGAACATGGTGTAAAGATAATATATATGGTGATACATGAAAACACTTTGTGTGTTTGTCAAATTTATCTATTTCATAACTAAAATTCTAGTAGGGTTTATGGTTTAGAAGTTAAGAGTTTTAGGGTTTTGTGTTTAGAGTTTGAGTTTGGGGTTTATGGTTTGGGGTTTTGAGTTTTGGGTTTAGAGTTTTAGGTTTTAGAGTTTAGGGTAATGAGTTCAGGGTATAGGGTATATAGTTTAGGGTTTAAGGATTTCAGGGTTTTAGGTTTTGGGGTTAAGATTTTAGGGTTTAGGGTTGAGGATTCAAGGTTCAAGACTTTGGGTTTTGGTGTTTAGGGTTTCGGGGTTTAGGGGTTTAGGATTTAGGGTTTGAGGGTTTCAGGTTAGGGTTTTAGGGTTTGGAGTTTGGGGTTTAGGGTTTGGGGTTTTGGGGTTTCGGGTTAGGGGTTTCGGGTTTAGGGTTTAGGGGTTTGGAATTTAGGGGTTTGGGGTTGAGGGGTTTTGGGGTTTGGGGGCTTTGGGGTTCTGGGTTCGGGGTTTGGGGTTTCGAGTTTGGGGTTCAGGGTTTCGGGTTTCAGGTTCAGAGGTTTCGGGTTTAGGGTTCAGGGTTTCGCGTTTCGGGTTTAGGGTTTTGAGTTTTGGGTTTCAATTTGGGGTTCGACGTTAAGAGTTTGGAGTTTAGGGTTCAGGGTTTGGGGTTTCGCGTTCGGGGATCGGGGTTCAGGTTCATGGTTCAGAGTTGAGGGTTTAGGATTCGGGTTTTAGGGTTTAGGGTTAAGGGTTAAGGGTTTAGGGTTTTGGGGTTTAGGGTTTTGGGTTCAGTTCCGGTTTTGGGTTTGGGGTTTGGGGTATCGGGTTTTCGAATTCAGGGCTTGGGGTTTCGGGTATGGGGTTTGGGGGTTTCGGGTTTGCGGTTTCGGGTTTTCGGTTTTTGGGTTTTAGGGTTTCGGGTATAGGGTTTCCAGTTTAGGGTTTTAGGGTTTTAAGGTTTTGCGTTTAGGGTTTTCGAGTTTCGGGTTTCGGGTTTGAGGTTTAGGGTTTCAGGTTTAAGGTTCGGGGTTCAGGGTTCGGGTTTTGGGATTTGGGTTTTGGATTCGAGTTTGGGGTTTGGGGTTTGGAGTTTCAGGTTTTTGAATTTGGGGTTTGTGGTTTCGGGGTTTAGGGTTTGGGGCTTCGGGTTTTAGGTTTTTGGATTTTAGAGTTTCGGGTTTTGGGTTTAGGGTTTTAGGGTTTCGGGTTTCGGGTTTAGAGTTTTGGTTTTTAGGGTTTCGGGTTCGGGATTCGATGTTCGGGTTCGGGTTCGGGTTTAGGGTTCGGGGTTTCAGGTTCGGCTTCGGGGTTCAGGTTTTGGGTTTCAGGTTTGGGGTTCGGGTATGGGGTTTCAGGTTTTTGGATTTGGGGTTTGGGGTTTAGGGTTTAGGGTTTAGGGTTTAGGGTTTAGGGTTTAGGGTTTGGGTTAGGGTTAGGGTTTGGGTTTGGGTTTGGGTTTAGGGTTTAGGGTTTAGGGTTTAGGGTTTTAGGGTTTAGGGTTTAGGGTTTAGGGTTTAGGGTTTAGGGTTTAGGGTTTAGGGTTTAGGGT
>Ga0307515_10005628_pt1 | contig 25318 bp, 2 predicted proteins | sample 17_EM_MG_FD_194513 | JGI IMG/M metagenome (GOLD analysis project Ga0307515, IMG submission 194513) | Populus trichocarpa ectomycorrhiza microbial communities from riparian zone in the Pacific Northwest, United States - 17_EM | ecosystem: Host-associated > Plants > Roots > Unclassified | place... | reverse complement strand
ACTTACTCCTAGGGAGCTACCGCCCTATTGCCTTAGAGAATACCCTTAGCAAGATCTTAGAAAGGATAATAGCGGACTATATAGTAGATATAGTTAAGGAATACGCCCTACTACTATAAAGCTAAATAGGGGCAAAAAAGAACCGCTTAATACTATTAACACTTACGCTACTCGCTGCCACCATTAAATCTATATAGGCGATACGAAGGGACTTTATAGTATTAATGCTTAGCCTAGATATTAGTGGCGCCTATAACAATATACCCCATAAGCGTCTCCTATATATCCTTAGGGTAAAAGGCTTCCTAGAATAGATTATACAATTTATTTAAGGATTTATAGGTTAAAAAGAAATATTACTAATCTTTAGCGGATACTAAAGCCCCCCTATTGCAGTTGCAACAAGAATACTATAAGGATTACCCCTCTCGCCTATACTCTTCCTTTTCTTTATAAGCAACCTACTTAACTCCTTTAAAAAAAAGGGGTGACCTAGGGAATAGGCTTTATTAATAATATAAACCTAATTATATATGGGCTAATAGCTATAGAGAATTGTAGAACACTAGAGAAAGTATATAATACCTATATAGAATAGGCAAGACGATATAGAGTCTAATTCTTACCAGAGAAATACTAGCTAATTTATTTTATAAGAAAACGTAACTAATCTATAGATTTCTAGCATATAATTCGCATCTAAGGCTTTAGGGATTAACTAGTTTAGGGCTTAAGAGTATTAGGAGTATAGGTAGATAGTAAGCTCCGGTAGAGCGTATATACGGCGTAAACGGCCTATAAGGGCTAAGTATAGTATATTACATTATTTAGGATCATTAATTCTATATAGGGTCTATACTTCTAAAGGTCACGCCTACTATATATAGTAGTTATCCGGCCAACTATAATATATAGGTTTAGTATCTGGGCCATTAGAGAATCTAAAAAAGGCCCCCCTAAATCGCTCCTTAAACTACTCTAAAAGGTCTAAACAGCCTACCTTTAGAGTATAATAGGCGGATATAAGCGAACGGCCACAGCTTTACTTAAGAAGGAAGCTAATATTCCCCCCCTATAACTATATATTAAAGCCGCTATAATATAAAGGGCGTAAAAGGAATATAACTCTAATATTATAAAGTATATTAAGACACGCCTAAACAAACTATAGAGGGACTTTAGGGCGCCTTGTAGGAGAACAAACTAATAACCCTAAAGTAGGGAAGATATATTGGAAAAATAGGTAAAGAAAGTAGAAGAAGAATAGTGCTGCTTTAGGGCCCAGGCCTATATAAAGGAGGAAGGGAGACGCGTAAGAGGCCAGTAAAGATAATAGTAAGAAAGAGAAAGGAGCTAAAGTAGAGCATAAAAGAACGCTATAAAACTATCTACCGTAATATAATACTAGCTAAACTAACGCTAAAGAGGTATATAGAAGTTAAAGGTATAGAGGCTAACTAAGGTAAGAGGAACCTAAGCTATAGCATAGTTAACGCTATAGGGGGTAAACACCCTAGGGCTCTAAGAAGGCCTAATGAAGGCAGAAAATATAATCGCAATACTCTTAAGAACAGGAATAATAGGACTAAAAGACTGGCTCTACTGGGTAGGTGTCCTAGTAAATAGCCTAAGATGCGAATGTAGCTGGCTAAAATAGACACTAAAACACGTAATACTATTATGCCCCTTACGCACTAACTAAAAAGTAATGCTTTTAGTAGCTAGCATAGAGAACTATAAGACACTGCTCTTGATATAAAAAGGCCTTAAGGTGGTTACTTAGTGGCTTATTAGCTAAAATATACTAAACTAGTTCTGGGTTATAAAGGAAATAATAATAAAGGGCAGGGGGGCGAGCAATGGGCGCCCCCTAATGACTCTATAGTAGTAGAGTAAAGTATATAATACTAGCGCGTCCGTAGGCTTATTACGGCAGCAGTAGTTCCTAAAGAGGTTAAAAAGTAAAGTAGTAAAAGCACTATAGGTAACTCGCAGGCGCCTTATAGGCGCCTTATAGGCGAGTCCTAAAAGGCGGGGAGATAGATTACGGGTTTTTCTCAAGTTAAGTCTTTCTTAAGTTGAGTTTTCTCCCTATATATAAATAAGGAGTAGTCCGCGTGGGCCCAATAGGGATCTAAATCGGACGTTAAGCAATGAATTATTATTATTATATTATATCTACTAATATCTATTTTACTTTTATTAAAAGCTATTTACTCTCTTTATATTAGACCTTATATTTTATAAAAATCATTATAAATTTTAAGGGTATTTATAATTTTTTTTACCCTTTATATTTAAAAGAACTAATATTATTAGCTTAAGAATATATATTTATGCTTTTTAAATTAATATAATAAATATAACTTCATTTAGTACCTAAAGAGCTTGAATGATTTTTAATTATAAATATAATAAAAAGAACTTTAAATTAGATATATTTAGAACTAAATTAGAACTGTTTATATTAACTTAATAATATAGGTAAGTTATATCCAGGGGTACGAAATACGTATAGTATTGTATGCTCTTTTAGATAGTGGTAACTGTCAATTCTATTTAAGTAGACTACGTAGTCTATATACCAACACGCCCTCTCCCTAATTAGTTATAAGTAAGTAGTTAGTATACCAAACGCGTAAACACGCGTTTAGTACACTAGGTGCTATAATTATACACTAGCGGCACTTAAAGATAGACCCACTTATATATAGGCTTCGTAATTGCTTTAATAGAACTGTAGAACATAAAAGGAATATGTAGGAAATCCCTCCTAAGGTGCTTTCTGGGTTGCCTTCTAAACGGTGCTCTAAGCTGGCTATAAGTCCTGTTTTCGGTCCGTAAAATAAATTATACAGCCTTTTAACGGGCCGTAAATGAACCATACGGCCTTCTAACAGGCTGTAAATAAATTGTAAGTGCTCCGTTAGTATTATTCTACCTATTCTATAACCTTTAGATTAAGCTTATTTGTATTAATTAGGGTTTTAAGAGCTTAGTACAGCTTTGCCTTAGTTATAGCGTCTGCTAAGTTATCTCCGCTGCTGATCTATTTAACCTCTATAATCTTACGTCGTTTATAGGCCTAATATAAGCATATTAGGTCGACCATAAGCCTCTTCTTTTATGTTGTACTTAGTTTAACTAGGTAGTTATAGAGGGGCTTTAAATTAGTGCATAAGACTAGGGGTAACTGCTCCAATTATAGAATCTTCTAGATTGTTAATTTAATTGCGGCTGCTATATTAAAGCTATAAGCTAGTGTATATAGTTTAGAAGCTAGTACACTGCGGGTTACTTGTTTGCATTTAATTAAAGACTAATATAGTATATTTGCGTCCTAATTATGGTCCATAAGTATAATTATAAAGCCAATTTATAAAGATAGGTCTGTATTATTAGTAAAGGAGGTGTCCGTAAATACTAGTACGCTAAAGAAATTTAGGTCTAGTGGTATAAAAGTAAGTCCTCTTATTGTATTGTTAATTTGCTACTAAATACGCTTATTAAGCTGCTTAATATTTTTCTTTTATAGATCTATTACCTGGGCCGCAAAGGATAAATTATAGGCAGATTTAGGTTAACAGACTATAGTAATATAGGCGCCTTTTGCACGCTATGTAACGTATTAGTCCTTTATATTTATAGTCTTATAGGTCTCTTTATAGGAACTAGTAAGGTCCGTAGGCTTTACTATAATAAGCCTTAGGTTTTAAGCTTAGTGTTTTTAAGTTAGTTAGATTAAGTTACCCTTTTATATAATTAAACCTCCATTAAACTTAATTAGAGTCTACTTAGTTAACTGCTTTTATAGCTTTACTAGGAACTTAGCTTCTTATAGTTTAGTCTCTTTAGCATCCGTAAAAGTCTGGTCCGCTAAGAAGAGGGTATTATCTATTTAGAGTCTAATAATACTAAGGCCATTTAATGGGGTATATAGGAGGTAGGGGTTATATATTAACTACTCTATCTTAAGTTTATAGACGTAATGCTAGTAATATATCTTAAACCAGTAGTTTTCAGCACTCCGTAAAGGGGTTTTATAACCTATAAAATTGTTCCTAGTTATAAATTAAGCTTAAGGGGTGGTTGTATATAGATGTCTCTACTTAGGTAGGTGTTAGGCTATATATAGGCTTGTGAGATATTCTATAAGTAGAGGGCTACGGGTTTAGTTTGCTGTAGTCCAGGCGTAAGTATAAGTATAATCCGTTAACTAACTCGTTAAATTATAGGTGATTGTATGAGGACTAAGTCCTTTCCCTAGTCGTTATAAGCTTGTATAATAAGCCTTAATTTCCTAAAGGCTTTATTAGTATTAGGGTGCTTAATCTTATTAATAAAGCGTAAGTTAAATATATAGACACCTTGCAGAACGTCTCTCTCTATTATAACTGCAAAGACGCCCTTTTTAAGTAGTCCGTTAATCTCTTTACGTTATAAGTCCGTAAAAGGGGTTTCTTGTACTAAGACTAATATATTTATAGGTGGGAGTTGCCTTGCGGATATGCCTGCGGAGGTTAGGTAATTCTTTATTATAGGTTCTTAGTTATAGGGTACTTTTAGGGGCGTCCTTAGCCACGCTTTATAGCAGGTTTAGCGGGTTTAGTAAGTTTATAGGGGACTTTTAGAGTAGGTAAGGGTGCTTCTAGTTTGTCTGGTTTAGCATTATAGATATTTTTAGACCGAAAATAGGGTTTTACAGACGTGCTTTTAAAGCTAGTTAGTCCGCTAGAGAGTTATATATAGTACGTTTCGTCTTCTATAGCTAGTAAATAATAAGGTCTAGTCTAATTGCCACTCTTACGCTATATAAGGACTTTAGAGTTAAGCGGGAGGTTATATACTAAGGTTGTGTTAGGTCCATTACGGTAGTGCAGAGGGCTATTAACAGTTTGTTTAGCCTATAGCTTAACTATTTCGGCCATTGCCTTTTATATTATAGCTGCTTAATCTGTAATTAACGGGGCAGAAGGGTCTAGTTTGCCTATTCTTAGGTAGGCTCTATAAACCAAAAGGGTAGGTACTAGTCCGTTAGGGCTAGCGGTGTTATTAATAGCTTTTACAGCCATCTATAAAGCTAGTTTCTTTTAGATGTCCTTATACTTGTCCGTAATAATCTAGTAAGCTTTTTATAGAGCTAGATAAGCTCGCTTAATAAGTCTAATAGACTAGTGCGCCTTAACTAGAACGGCTTTTATTAAAATAGCCATGGCTATGACGTACTATTAGAATTCCTTACTAATAAAGTTCTTACTAGCGTTGTAGGTAATATACTTGGGGGGTTTAACGTATATATTAATTTAGTAGGTCCGTAAAATATCCTAAGTATATTTTATAGATATATTTTGCAACTAATAGGCGGCTTAATAATAGGTTGCCTTGTTAATTATATATAGTACTAGGCTACCGTTAATATATATAATGTCTACGTATATTAAGTGGTTAAAATTAAAATCCTTATAAAGAGTAGACTTAAATCGGCCTAGGGAACGTCTATATTTCTAGCAAAAGGAACAGTATTTAGTTAGGTGGTCGATTGCCTTCTTATTAACGTCGTTATGTCTAGAGCGTTTAAGGACTCTATACAGCTTTTTAGCTAATACGTAGTCGAAACGGCGGTATAGGCGGTGGATTTTAGTACTAGTAAGGTAGCACGGGTTATAGTTAAAAGATTCCTAAATATAGGTTTATAAAGTCTCTCCTTATATAAGGAACGGGTGTCCAAATCGTTATATACTTAGTAGGGTAATATACTTACTTTTTAGGGCAGTTATAGGGCCAATTAAGGTGTCTGTAATATTATTATAGTAAACCTATAACCTATCTATGTCCGCAAGGCAAAGTAGAAAAGGGGTATCCGCTTTTACTATATGGAAGTTAACTAGGCTAATTAGAGTCTTAACTACGACTAATCTAATTAATGCGGTTAAGCCGATGCTAAATTAAATGTTTACGGCCCCAGTTTACATAGTATTAATGTCCGTATTATTATTTATAGTGGTCTTATATATAAGGTATTGTCCGTAACCTATAGTAGATTTCTTAAAGGCACCTATATTAATTATAACGCTATAAAATTCTTTAGGGGTATAGCGTTCTATAGTAATATATACAAATAGGTCCTATTCGCTGTCCGTAATGTCTATAACGGGTCTAATAGGTGTGCTTATAGGCTAGTTTTTAGGTGCGATTAAGTGTATAAAGGAGTGGTTGGCTAATATGGTTGTAATATTAAAGGCTTAGCCATCTATAAAAGGTTTAAAAGTAGTTAGGAACGTCTTTAAGGTCTCTTATTCTAAAGTGTCTAAGTCTAAGTTAATTATAAGGGCTTCCATTAACTTGTTAAGAGACTCCTCTACTTCTTTTCCTTTATAATTTAGGATAAACTGGTTAATCCAGCTGTTAAATCTCTTCTTAGACTTATTACGCTCTTTCTAGGTATGCCTTATAAACTAATATCCTTCCTTACCGCACACAAAGCACTTTTGGCTGGTTTGTCTATAGGGGTATACTTTTATACGGGAGTTGCTGCGGGGGTTATAGGTGGGACTTAGTTGGTATAGGTACTGCTAGCGGTAGCAGCGGTCCGTAAAGTAGGTATCTAAGTTAGTTTATAGGTTTTATAGGTCCGTAATAAAGGCTTAAGTACTACATAGCGGGTTTAAAACTTTGTATATTATAATAAAGGACCGTAAATCGTTAATAAGGCTAGTTAAGGTATCTATAGGCTTGTAATAGGCGTATTTATAGGGTTCTACTTCCTAGTAAGCTGTAATAAGTTTATTATATAGGAAGTTGTCTATTTAAAGCTTAGTATTAAGGCCGTTCTATAGGTGCCGAAGGTCTTTAATAAGGATTTGTAGGCACTCTATAGTCGATTTTTCGGTATTTTTGTTAATTATGGTCCGTAACTTAATCGCATTCCATTATATAAGGATGTTACGCTTATATTCTAGCCCTTTAAAGTAATTACATATAGCTTTATATAGCTTATTAAAGGGAACACTAAGGGGGTTGCTTTTAAGGTTAGTGTAATAGTAGTTAAGGGCTAGGCCTATTATAGAGTAAGTATAAGCGGCGATAATATATAGTAAGGTAGATATTATTAAGCTATATACATAAACTATATAAGAGGTTAAGACGTTACGTAAGGAAAGAAGGTAGGAAAACGGGAAGAAAGGGCATATATTGTTAACTTAGTTACTTAGTTAATACGTATATAGGCAGAATAGGGTTTAGGTTATAGTCCTAGCAGAACTTAGCAGAATTTGGTAAAACTTAGCAGAATATAGCAGAATGCTGTAGATTGCCGTTAGATTGCCATTAGATTGCCATTAGATTACTATTTCGCGGTTAGTCTTTAATAGCTAAGTTGGTAAAAATAGGTAAATGTGTATAAGGTGTCACGGGGGTGTTCCGTAGTAGTACCCCCCCTTTAAACTCGAGCTTCTACAAGATAGGGCTATAGTAGTTCTAGGTAGAGTTTATAAAAGTCTTCTACGGCTTATATAAGTCCTATAGAGTTAATAGGTTCCTATAAGGACTTAGTAAAGCCTCTCTGTTTTATAAGGTATATATATTAGCGTTTCCGTTTATTATACTTAATATTATTAATTCTTTTAACAAAGTACTCGTTCTTACTATCCACTTTAACTAGTAGGGGAGGGTCTTATATCTATCTAGGCAGGGCGTCTAATATGGGGGTAGTAGGGTAAAGGACTAACGTATAGAATACGGGGTGGATTTTAACCGTATTAGGGAGTTTTAACCAGTAGGCATAAGGAGAGATAACCTTTTTAACCTTATAAGTGCCAGTATTCTTCTAATTAAGTTTCTTAATAGGTCGTTTTATGTTTAGATTTCTTATATTTAGCCAGATAAAATTACTAATTTAGTAGGCTAGTGCTAGGGTCCGTTTCTTATTTACTGCGGATTTATAGATAGATTAAGCCTATATTATCTTATTAGTAAGGAACTATTATAGTTCCTCTATCTTTTCTATAAATTTATTTACTTTTGCGACTTATAAGGCGTAATAAGTAGGGCGAGGAATATTACTAAAGAGTTTAAAACCTATTTATAGGTATTAGCCGTAATTGGCCAGGAATGGGGAGACTTTCGTAGTTTCCAAGACGGAATTATTTATAGTAAACTTAGCGAATACAAGCCAGTTAATTTAGTTATCTTATAAATATAACGTGTATATCCGAATATACTATTCTATTATAGCATTTACGCGTTCCGTTTAACTATCCGTTTCTAAGTAATACGTAGTAAATAGTAGTACTTTAATATAAAGTCAAGTAGTTAGTTCTTTTTAGAATGCTAAAATTAACTAGCTACCTCTATTGGAGATAATTGTTTTAGGGAGTCCGTGGAGTTTCTATACGTAATCTAGAAATAATTAGGCGATAGTAGGCGTTAATATATTAGGGCAGGCGATTAAGTGTCTTACCTTAAATAGTTGGTCTATAACTACTATAATATTTATACAGCCTTTACTTTTAGGGAGGTTAATAATAAAGTTAATTAAGATATCCTTCTATCTTTAGTTAGGAATAGGTAGTGGCTTTAAAAGACCGTTATACGTCTTATATAAGGCTTTAGCTCGTCAGTAGGTATAGTAGCTAAAGACGTACCTTTGTGTCGTGTTGTGTATATTTGGCTAGTAATACTCCCATTAGAGTAGTTCTAGGGTCTTTCCTTAGCCTAGGTGGCTGGTAATAGGTAGATTATATACGTGTATAAGGAGCTTAAGCTTAAGCTTATTATAATTAGGGATAACTAAACGGTTTTAGTAATATAAGCGGTTTCTATAAGCTTTATATTTACTTAAAGAAATCTTTTTAGAGCGTCTAACGCCATCTTAAATTAGCTTAAGCGTTTCTTAAATAAACTCGTTATTTAGGTATTCGTTGACTATAATCTATTTAATTGGTTAATTAGTTATTTTAAGGATGTATACTATAAGGTTTTTAGTAGGAGGGTTAAATAGTTTAGGGCAAAGTAGGGTCTGATTTCGGTAAGAGCGCGCTTCTTTTAGGGCTAGCGCGTCTTACAAGTATTAGGTTAGGGCATTAGGCTTCTAACCTTAGACGCTTAGGCGGTATATAATTAAGAATCGGAAGCGTAATAGATATTTTAATTAGCCGGCCTAATAATGACTTAGCTATTTTATAGTTATGAAGTACTATAGGTTCTTATAGTCGCTAAGGACCTTAATTAGAAATCCGGCGCCTTCTAGTTTAGGTTTCTATTGCTTAAAGCATCTAATAATAGCTAGCAATTCTTTATTATAGATCTCGTAATTATATTTAGTAGGGCTTAGTTGTTTTAAGAAGTATACTATAGGGTATAATGCTCCTTCTTTATTATATTAAGACAGAATGCCTCTAGTGACGTAATTAGATAAGTCGGCTTCTATAACACTTATTTATTCTAGGTTAAAGTATTAGAGTATAGGTATAGTAGTAAATATAACCTTTAAATAAGTAAAGGCCTTCTTATATTCCTTATTAAAGATAAAAGCTTTATCCTTTTAGGTTAAAGTAATAATAATAATAATAATAATAATAATTCATTACTTAACGTCCGATTTAGATCCCTATTAGGCCTACGCGGACTACTCCTTATATATATATAAGGAGAAAACTCTATTTAAGAAACCCCTATAATCCATCTCCCTGCCTTTTAGGACTTGCCTATAAGGCGCCTATAAGGCGCCTACAAGTTACCTATAGTGCTCCTACTACCTTACTTTTTAACCTTTTTAGGAACCACTGCTGCTGTAACAAGCCTATAGACGCGCTAGTATCGTAAACTTTACTCTACTACTATAGAGTTATTAAAGGGCGCCCGTTACTCACCCCCCCCGCCCTTTATTACTATTTCCTTTACTACCTAAAACTAGTTTAGTATATTTTAGCTAATAAGCTACTAGGTAACCGCCTTAAGGCCTTTTTATATTAAGAGTAGTATATTATAGTTCTCTATGCCCACTACTAAGAGTATTACTTTTTAGTTAGTGCATAAGGGGCATAACAGTATTACGTGTTTTAGTGTCTGTCTTAGCCAGCTATATTCGCATCTTAGGCTACCTACTAGGATACCTACCCAGTAGAGCTAGTCTTTTAGTCCTATTATTCCTATTCTTAAAAGTATTACTATTATATTTTTTACCTTTATTAGGCCTTCTTAAAGCCCTAGAGTATTTACCCCCTATAGCGTTAACTATGCTACAGCTTAGGTTTCTCTTACCTTAGTTAGCCTCTATACCTTTAACTCCTATATACTTTTTTAGCGTTAGTCTAACTAGTATTATATTACGGTAGATAGTTTCCTAGCGTTCTTTTATACTCTACTTTAGCTCCTTTTTCTCTCTTACTATTATCTTTACTAGCCTCTTACGCGTCTCCCTTTCTTTTCTATATAGGCCTAAGCCCTAAAGCAGCACTATTTTTCTTCTACTTTCTCTACCTGTTTCTCTAATATATCTTCCCTACTTTAGGGTTATTAGTTTATTCTTCTATAGGGCGCCCTAGGGTCCCTCTATAGTTTATTTAGGCGTGTTTTAATATACTTTATAATATTAAAGTTATGTTTATTTTACGCCCTTTATATTATAGTGGCTTTAATATATAGTTATAGGGGGGGATATTAGCTTCCTTCTTAAGCAGTACTGTAGCCGTTCGCTTATTTCCGCCTATTATACTCTAAAGGCAGGCTGTTTAGACCTTTTAGAGTAGTTTAAGAAGTAACTTAGGGGGGCCTTTTTTAGATTCTCTAATGGCCTAAATACTGGACCTATATGTTATAGTTAGCCAGATAACTACTATATATAGTAGGCGTGACCTTTAGAAGTATAGACCCTATATAAAATTAACAATCCTAAATAATGCGATATACTATACTTAACCCTTATGGGCCGCTTGCGCCGCATATACGCTCTACTAGAGCTTACTATTTACCTATACTCCTAATACCCTTAGGCCCTAAACTAGTTAACCCCTAAAGCCTTAGATGTAAATTATATACTAAAGATCTATAAATTAGTTGCGTTTTCTTATAAAATGGATTAGCTAGTATTTCTCTAGTAAGAATTAGACTCTATATCGTCTTGCCTATTCTATACAGGTATTATAAGCTTTCTTTAATATTCTGCAATTCTTTACAGCTATTAGCCTATATATAATTAGGTTTATATTATTAATAAAGCCTATCCCCTAGGTTACCCCTTCCTTAAAGGAGTTAAGTAGGTTGCTTATAAAAAATAGGAAGAGTATAGGCGAGAGGGGTAATCCTTATAGTATTCCTGTTGTAACTATAATAGGGGGGCTCTAGTATCCGCTAAAGACTAGTAATATTTCTTTTTAACCTATAAACCCTTAAATAAATTATATAATCCATTCTAGGAAGCCTTTTTCCCTAAGGATATATAGGAGACGCTTATAGGGTATATTATTGTAGGCGCTACTAATATCTAGGCTAAGCATTAATACTATAAAGTCCCTTCGCATCGCCTATGCAGATTTAATAGTGGTAGCGAGTAGTGTAAGTGCTAATAGTGTTAAGCGGTTCTTTCTTACCCCTATTTAGCTTTATAGTAATAGGGTATATTCTTTAGCCATATCTACTATATAGTCCGCTATTACTTTTTCTAAGATTTTACTAAGGGTATTTTCTAGGGCAATAAGGCGGTAGCTTCCTAGGATTAAGTAATCTGCTTTACCTTCTTTTTATAGGATAACCGTTATTATAGATCTTCCGAGTTATGGGTAGTAGCCTATAGTAAAGTATACTCTAGCTATATCTATAAGCTAGGGTGCTATAAGTGGTCCATAGGTCTTTAAGGCCTTATTTAGAATCCTATCTAGTCTTAGTACTATATTATTTAAAAACGGCTAATAGTTCTGGCCATTTCCTCTATTATTATATCGCTGTTAACCCACAGGCGAGTTACTAGTATTTTACCCGTAATATTACTAAGGTCTACTAAAGCTAGTTAGAGGAAGAACCTTTCTATAAGAATCTTTACCTTTTTATTATTATTATTAGTGGCCTGTAATTCCCCTACTCTTTATAGGGGTAGTAGGTATAGGTCTTCTGCTAATCGCCCTACCTTTTCTTTACCTATTTTACTATAGCCTACAGGCCTTTATTATAGGGGAGGCTCGGGTTAAAAGTATGCTTATTTATAAACTATCTCCAGTTATTCCTTGCTTTTTTTTAGGGTATTCTTTAACTAGTTTCTTATATCTTTATATTATCTCTTATCTTTAGGGTTATAGCTACTTATATATTTCCTTCTTACTCGTTATTAGCTAGCTATAAGAACCGCGTATTATGCGGACTATACGTATTATATATAGGGGCCTAGTCTTAAGACCGGGCAGTGCTCTTCTAGCCCGTTTTTAATTGCTGCCTAGATCCTTTCTAGTCTTCGGTTAATTTCCTTAGGGGTAGTTAATAAGCCTCGCTTATTTAGTATTAGGTGGATTTTTTCTAGGTTTTAGGATTATTATTTAACTATATTAAGAAAACTATTTACCCTAAGCATCCTTATTACGTATCTTTTACTATTTAGTTACGCCTTAATATCTAAATCTAGCTATATTTAGATAGAGATATAGTCTAAGGTAAGTACCTATTCTTCTTTAGGGTTATACCTTTTAAGTCTCTAGTATAGGCCTTCGTCTATAAATATAAGGTTAATTATACTTCTAGCGGATCCTTATTACTATATAATTGCTTTAGGGGGGGTAGCTAGCTTAAGGCCCTAGGTGTTTATAGCTTTTAGTAGGCACTCTACCTATTATTTAGCAGCGACGTAGATACCCCCCTACCGCGGGTAGAGGTTTATATCTCCTAATAGGATAGACTCTATACCTTCGGTTTTAAGTAGGCTTATTACTAATATAATATTCTCCGTTTATAGGACCCCTTTAACCCTAGGGTTATACATTAATGATTTATACTGGTCCCCTATATATCTAGATTGTTATAACTATAATATCTAGATTAACTGCCTGTTATAACTATAAGGATAGGCTAATAGTCTTACTAATTATAAAGCATACATATATAGCTGCTTTTAGTTTATATAGGAGCTAGAATCCTTAGGGGCAATATATTAATTATATGTAGGTATTATAGTACGGCTCTTGTATAGCAAGGATATAGTATTTCTCTAGGTCTAGACTATCTAGTAAGGGCCTTATAAGATAGTGGTTTGTATTGCTATAGTTATACTATATAATAAATAGGTGGCGGACCCCTAGCGAGGGTCCTTTACCTCTCTGTTATTCCTTACTTCTTCTATTTCTACTTTCTCTAGAATATTTAGAACTTCTATCTCTTATATTTATACCCTAGTTACTACTTATTTTATATAGAGCTTTCTATTCCCGTGTTTTATATTTCTACTAGCGCTTCTATATCTAAATCTATTATTATCTCTAGTTCCTCCCCTATTCTTACTAGTCGGCTATAAATATTATATTTGCCGCGTTAAGTTTAATTTTTAATTATCCTGGTCTTAAGCTTGCTATAGCTGTCTATAAGGGTCTTCCTATAGGGCATCCTCTCCCTTATATCCCCTATAACTCTTATATCCTTATATAGTTTAGTAATATCGCGCAACGTCGCTTCTAGCCCGTTAAGGCTTGGGATAGCTAGCCTAGCCCCCTAGTATTAAAGGTAGAAAACGCTAGAAAGGTACCTGCGCCCCCCTAGCTTATTACCTATTATTTTTATTTATATAACCTAGCGTACAGTTATTCCCGTAGCTATTAAGCCCTTACCTTCCATCTCCTATATTTAATATAGTCTTCTTTTTCCTACGCCTTATATATACTTTAGTGGCAGTTTATATATTTTATTTAATCTTAATTTAAGCAGTGTCTTATATTATAGGGTCCTATACAGTAGCTGTAGTATACCTATACTGCGTATATAGATTAAGTGTGTCCCTATTATATATAGTAATAGTATTATTTTAGGCGTAGTCTATAGTTATAGAGCCTTATATTATATATAAGGCCGTTTATAATTATTCTTTTTTAGATAAGGAGTTTTTGCATTTCTAATATATATATACTAATAATAAGGGAGCTATGCGTTCGTCCGGCGTCTCCCTAGCAAGTTTTTAGCAACCCTTATATTATTTTATTATTTTTATTATTTACTTAGTTTATATTTTCCTATTAAAGCTATTAAATTTAGGTGATCTTAAGTCCTAGTATAAGGCGTTCCGTTTATCTTACTATCTTTTATATAATTACTATATTGTCTACCTAGCGTCCTTTTTCTACCCTAAGGCTTATAGGAACCGCTAAAACTTTAACTAGGTAATCCTTATAGAGTACTTTTATACTAATATATTTTCCTAGCCTATCCCCTACCCTTACGGCTTATTCCTTTACCTATTAGTCCTTTAAGGTAACTCTAATATCTCTACTCCTAAGGTATTAGACTATAACAGCATCGTAAACCTCTTTATGGATTTTTATAAGGACTTCTGTTTCTAATTATCCCCTAAGCCCCTCTACTTTTTCTATATTTGGTTATATTATAATTATATACCCAGTTATTATCTTAATGGGGGTAAGATCCCTATACTATAGTAGCATAGCTACGGCAGCCCAGGTGCGGTTCGCCGGTAAAAAAAGGTTTTATTTATTTTTAATTTTGCTTAACTGTTAAAGAATTTAGTTAAGGGTTTACTAAAGGGGCGCCTAAGGTTCGCTAGACTGGCGGAGCTATTCTACTAGCTGCGTTAGATCGTTATAGCTAATGGTTACTCCCCCGCAATTCTAAGTACTAAACGCGTCTAGTAGGCTTTATATTTTGTTAGATGCCTTCTTAATAGGGGTATTTCCGCTTTATAGTATGGCATTTACCCGTCTTTATTGTAGAGGGCCGTTGCTAGGCGTAGTTCTGGCGGCCACACGCGAGTATAAACCACCGTTGTTTAATATATGCCTCCCCTGCGATATATATATCTTAGGGGGATTCTCTAGGTGTTTTACAGGGTTCTTTTAGTTAGTTTTAGTCTTTTTGGGCTAGGTGCAGCAAGAGCTCTAAAAGTTTATTTTTTAGGCTATAATAAAACCACCTAAAAACTACTAGAGAATTTAAAGGATACTATAGGAAAGGTATTAGGTTAAAGTAATAAGGGGTAAAACTAGGGCGGAGAAGTTATTAATAAACTATTAGTAGAAATTAGTAAATCCTATAAAGGCTCTTACATCCTTAACATTCTTAGGTTCTTACCAGTTTATAATTACTTCAACTTTCTTTAGGTCCATTTATATACCATTTATAAAAATAAGAAGCCTAAGGTATAGGACTTCCATTTTATAGAACTCGTATTTATCTATATCTAATTATAGACTAGCTCCGTGCAGGGCTTATAGAATAAAGTTAATGTATTTCCAATATTCGGTTAGGTTATTACTATATATTAGGATGTTGTTAATATAAGCAGTATAGAAGATGTCCAGGTAGGGATATAGGGTATTGTTTACGTAATATTAAAACGAGCTTAAAGCGTTTGCGAGGCTAAAGGGTGTTACTAAGGACTTAAATAGTTTATATTGGGTACAAAATATAGTAAGCTATTTGTCTTCTTTTATAATATAGAGACGGTTAAATATAGAGATAATATTAAGCTTCGTGTAGTAATAAGCCTTACTTAGTCAGTTTAACGTCTCTTATATTAACGGGATTAGATATTAGTTCTTAACGGTAATAACGTTAAGAGCTTAGTAGTCTATATAGAAGTGTAAACCGCTGCTAGGTTTCTTAATAAAGATTACTAGTATGGCTATAGGCGATAAGCTTACTCTAATAAATCCTTTACTTAGGTTCTTATCTAAATACTTAGAGTTTATTTTAGGACATCCTATATAGGGGTCTAAATCTAGGCTACTTTCCTTCTTTAAGTATAATCTTATGGTCGTACGATTGATATTTTAGTAGCTTATTAGCTTCCTTTTATAAGAATACTTCTAGGCAATTATAGTACTCTACTAGTACCTTCATAGCAGGGTCGGTATGCTTTTTCGATACTAAGGCTTTCTTAATATCAGCTATAGTAATAGCGAAGATTATATATTCGGGTTTCTTAGCAAGTCGCGCTAGTGGGGTGGCTCTAATTATACGGATATTTAGGGTGCCGAGCTCGCTTATATTGTCTATAGTTTCTTATTTAAGTTTAGGTTTAGTATTAGGTATAAAGTTAGTATTAAATTCGGGTTCGGGTTCTTTAAGAATCCTTTTTATTATAGAATACTAGTCCTTCTAGTATTTTCGTGTATTAAGCTTAAGCTTCTACTTAGCTTGGGGCGGTATAGTACTTAGTACTAGCTTATAGAATTTAGTAGAGTTTTTAGATCCTTAGTAGATGTCGGTAAAATTCTTATATTAGTAGAATTTGGTAGGATTCTTAGGTTAGTAGAATCTAGTAGATTCCTTAGGTATAGGGTAGATAGTTATAGAAATTTTAGACTAGTAAATCTTGGTGGATTTTTTAGATTTTAGTTCTGGGTCTAAGTAGCGAGTAATAAGGCACTTCTGCTTATAATAGGAGGCGGTAAATAGAAGCTTAAGGTTGTCCTAGTTAATAGTTACCTTATATAGCTTTATCTAGGGCTATTTAAGGATTACTAGGTAACCTAGGGTAGTAACAAAAAGCTTAATTAGTTCTTTATAGTTTAGGTATTAGAGTTTTAGGGTTGCCACGTAAGTAATACAGCCTAAGACAGTGCGTTTGCTATTAAATCCAAATACATTAATATGTTAGTTAAGGGGGGTTAGGGTAAAACTATTATTTTATATAAAGATCTTGTTAATAAATCCTATGCCGCTAGCTCCTATATTAATTAGGATTTAAGCGTTAGCCTATTAGCCATTCTACTAAAGACGGCAGTTAATAGTTATACTATGGTCCTAAGAGTTAGAGTTCGTAATATTAAATGCGTTTAGTGAGATCCTATAGTAGAGCCGTCCTAAAGAGCGACTTAACTCCAAGACCTTTTTTTTAGAGGTAATTAGGGTGGGGTTCTTATAGAATATTAGTTGGAGCTTCGTCCTTATAAATGGTGCTTGCTAGATAAAGGGCTAGAACTGGACAATAAGGGCCGTAATTAATGGCTTAAGGTTAGGCGCAATAAATAGTTACCAACATTAGCTGTTTATAAATCGTTTTAGGGTATAGGTAAGAGGACAAGATAGTATTTTAAGATATAGTCCTTACTTTTACATTTAAAGTAAAGGCCTAGCTTAATACGTCTTTATTATTTAGGGAACCCTAGTAGGGCGTACTTTAGGGTTCTAGTGTTAATATCTATGGCGTTAGGGTACTTAGGCTAAGACAATAACTTAATAAACGTTTATAGGGTTGCCGTATTATATTAGGGGGCTGGCTTTAGTGTTAGGCGTAGTATATTATTATACTATTTATTAATAACGTTTACGTAGGTATTAAGGGCTCCTAGTAGGTATACGCCTATTAGGGAGGTTTTTAGTTTAGGACTTAGGGGTTTAATAAAGCTGTTAACTAGTACAGAGTCGTTTTAGCCAGTCTCCTTTACGTAATGGTTAAATTTAGAGAAGTATACTAGGAAACTTTTCGTTCCTTAAGCTATATAGTTTATCTTTCTCTAAGTAGTGGCTTAGTAGTTTAGGTTACTGTATATAGCTTTAAGAAGTATAACTAGGCTTTATACTAAGTTTAGTTAAAGGGGTTTAATAAAGTTAGCTGCCTCTTTTTTTTAGTTAACTTAGGGCGTAACAGAGTCGGTTAGCTTTAGTTAGGTAATAGTTAGCGTTACTAGTTAGCTTATTCTTAAGCTAGCTTAAAAATAATTAGAGCTCTTGCCGTTTACTAGTAAATACTAAAGGGTTAGGTAGCTTTTTAGATTATTATAGTATAGTAGTTGGTTTAGGGTAGACAGCTATTATATATTTAGGGCTTACGTTCCGCGTATTTATCTCTAGGGATAGTATTCGGTCTTAAGGCCCTAACGTAAGCATCTTAAGTATGCGGATTTCTTTTTAGAGGTCCTTAATTAACCGTTAGTATTATACTTCTTATTTAACTTATTATTAATTTAAAGTAGCTTAGTTTTATACAAGGGCGTTTATAAAAGACTTCTTTATTTCTGCTAGTTATTTTTAAAGTGCGGATATAATACTAGCAGCCGTTATAGGGGCTTTAGGGTCGTTTTGCATTTCGGAGGTAGTGTATAAAGTTAACGCAATGTAGTATTACGGAGTAAGTATAAGCGGCGATAATATATAACAAGGTAGATATTATTAAGCTATATATATAAACTGTGTAAGAGGTTAAGACGTTATATAAGAAAAGAAGGTAGGAAAACGAGAAGAAAGGGTATATATCGTTAACTTAGTTATTTAGTTAATACATATATAGGTAGAATAGGGTTTAGGTTATAGTCCTAGCAGAACTTAGCAAAATTTAGTAAAACTTGGCAGAATATAGCAGAATGCCGTAGATTGCCATTAGATTGCTATTAGATTGCCATTAAATTACTATTTCGCGGTTAGTCTCTAATTGCTAAGTTAGTAAAAATAGGTAGATATATATAAGGTATTACGGGGGTGTCCTGTAATAAGGCCGCGCAGTATAGTAGAGTAGGCTTGGCTAAACTCCTATTTAGGAATATTAGCCTTCTAACAGAGGTCCGTAAAGATAGTTAGTTTAAAGTTAAAGTTATCGTTTTTACCGCTATACTTAGATTTGTCGGTATAGAGCTTAGCTAGGTTAGCTAGCTCCTTATAGTAGGTCTTTACTTAGATAGTTTATAGATCTGTAACTTAAGTAACGGAAGGGTTTTAGTCCGTATTTTGGTTTGCGGGGGTATTATAGTCCGTAACTTAAGTACTAGGTATACTTTAGCCCGTAAGATTAATTTTAAGGTCTCTTTAGTCTATAGGACAAATTTAGTTAAATAGGTCGTCTATAAGACCGGAGATTCTATTAAGTTTAAAAGAGGTAAAGAGTCTGCTGGTTTTAATATAATCTAAGATCTACTCTTTAGTCTATTCCATTTGGTCCTCCTTATATAGTATATTATATAGAGACTATATAATAGTAACTTACCTATTCTTTTTAACCCATACACCTTGGTTATATAAGAGGGTTTATAGGTTATAGGTAGTTATTGTTATGGCACTGGCAGAACTTAGTAGAACTTAGTTAGCAGAACTTAGCAGAACTTAGTTAGCAGAACTTGGCAGAACTTCGCGGTTACGTGACTAGAGGACCGTATAAAAGAACCCTACTTTAACCGGCGCTGCTCTTCTTCTCCTTTCCTTTCTTTAGCTTTAGATCCTTGTTTATAGACTACTAATTGTATAGGCTTGTGCGTCCCTCTTGCCGTGCTCGTGCCTTAATTAACTAAGTTGCTAATATTATTTAAAGCTCGTCTACTCTTCTTCCTAAGAAGAAACTTAAAAAATATTTATAGACTATAAATAAGAACAGAACACAGAAGCAGACCTAAAGACTATTATTAGAACCAGAAAACTAGAAAAGAATAATAAAATCTATAGAACACGCATAGACCAGAACCCCTGTAAGAATCCTATTAGAAGTTACCCTAATAACCGTATTACTATGCTAAGAACTATAGTGGCCGGTAAAGCAGCCGTAGGACCCTTGAATACCTCCGATGGTAAAACAGTAACTAATTTGAACTCCTAGGTGGAGCTTATAGTAGCTAATGCTGAAATCAAACGACTTTAAGAGCTGCTTAAAGCTAGAGAACCCCTTATACCTAGTAAAGAGTTATTAGACACCTAGAGACTTACTACGGTCCTTAAGGCCCTAGCCTAACGTATAGCATTAGTATTGTTATGGTCCATGAAGGTTACGGACCCCTTATTGCTTATAGACGGAACCGACCCTATATTTAATAATTGGAAGCTTTAATTACAGGATAAGCTTAAAGTTAATATAGACTACTTCCCTACTACTTAGGCTAAAATGGCCTACGTCTTCGGCCGTACTGGCGGGGACGCATAGACGTACCTACGTCCTCAATATATATAGAACTCGGCAGATCCCTTCCTCTCTAAAGAAAAAATAATTATATACCTATCTTCTATTTATAAGGACCCCTTTAAAGTATAGAACGCCCGACTTAATTATAAAAGCCTAAATATAAAAATAACGGAGACCTTCTCGGCCTTTTAGACCTACTTTCTATACCTAGCCGGCCAGGCTTAAATTCCCTAAGAAGATTTAATGCCAGACCTATTTAATAAGCTTACCCTAGACTTACAGCGAGCTATACTATTAGTTTTTACTACTATATAGACGCTAAAGGAACTTATAGACTAGTACTTAGCTATTAACTAAGGCCTCCGCCGAATTAAGGCACGCGCCAAACGGTATAAAGCCAGAAACCCTTTAAATTAGACTATAGGCAATATAAGAACGGTCCGCAATGCCCTAGCATAATTGGCAACCCCTATAGCACTACCTATATAGCCCGCCGCCAATTTAGTAACTAGCTGTACGGCTAGCCCTACCACGGGTCCAGCAAATGCTCGGCCTACGTATAGTAACCCCTATATATAGGCCCTTAGTAATTAAGGAACTTACTTCTCTTATGGTTAAAAAAGCTACTATATAAAGGATTATCTAATAAACGCAAAAGCGGACAAGGTCCTGTTAATCTAGGAGAATAGCGTAGAGTCGGAAAAAGAGGAATCCTAGAGGAAGACTCCTCTCTAGGGTTAAAAGGGATTAATATATTAGATGTTGATCTGGGTCAGCTAGTTAGTGGAAGAAGCTGCACTATCCCTTATACTTTATTCCGCAATGGATACTAAGTTTTAACCTCTGCTTTAGCTGACTCTGGAGTAAATGCCTTTACCTTAATAGACACCCAGTGTGCCGTAAAGCTAGCTGACTTTTTAAATACACCTATTGAAGAACTGCCTAAACTAATTCCTATTCGCGGGTATAACGGGCGGATAGGACCACCTATTACGACTATCTTACGGATTCACCTCCGTGTTGATGGACGAAGGCAGTATAATACCCTCTTCCTTATTACGGACCTAGGTAGCTATAATATAATCTTAGGGCAAAAATGGCTAGCCTATTTAGGCTTATAGCTCAATATACGGAGTAAACAGCTTATCTAGCCCAAAACCCTACCCCTAACCCCTTCCTTTATAAAAGAAATTAGCATTATAATAAAAAACCTTATACGGCCCTAGATTAATACTATTTACTAGGCCGATGCTGTGCGTAGGGACTAGGCCTTTAAGAAAGATGTATAGCTTAATTTATAACGGATCCGTATACTACGTCGCCCCTAGACTACCTATGTTACGCTACCCGCATTAAAGACCTAGGAAGTTAGTAGTGACCCAGAAAAGCCCCCTATAGAGAGCTTAGGCCCTATATAGCCACGAAGAACAGTAAGGGACGTTAGACGTTATACTAAACTAATAGATTAGAGGGATAACCTGCGGAAGATAGAATAGGAGCTAAGAAAGATTATAAACCCTAGACCGCAAAATACGGTCTAGAAAACGGCTATAAGGAAACTAGCGAACCTCCTACTAGTTAATGTCTGCTATATTAGTGCCGTAGGATTTTACCGGAACTTAGTTCAGCCTAATACTGTCGCCTTTACGACGAGCTTATACGAAATTAATTAAATAATTAAGGAAAAGGGAAGTAAGCTTAGCGGATAAGAAAGCGAGCTTATGGATAAGGAACTAGTAGAACAAAAGCTGCCCTATTAACACTAGAAATTTAAGGACGTATTCTCTAAAGTAGCGTCTGATATACTTCTACCTTACCGACCGTATGACTATAAGATTAAGATTGAGCAGGGCAAAGAAAACACCCTTAGCTTTAGCCCCCTCTATAAGTAGTTTATTACCGAATTGCAGGCTATAAAGTAGTATCTTATTAATAACCTAAATAAGGGCTTTATTAAGCCTAGCTAAGCCCCTTTCGCCTTACCTATTCTCTTTATTAAAAAGCCAAATAGAGGACTCCGCTTCTGTATTAACTACTATAAGCTAAATAACATAACCTATAAGAACCGCTATTCGCTGCCCCTACTTAATAAGACTTTGGCCTAAATAAGTAGAGCTAAAGTCTTTATAAAGCTTAATATCCGCTAGGCCTTTTACCAAATTAGAATAAACCCTGGGTCTGAAGATTTTACTATATTTTAGACCCGTTACGGAACGTATAAATATAAAGTGCTTCCTTTTAGACTGACTAACGGACTAGCTATATACTAGCGGTATATAAATAATGTACTCTTTAACTACCTTAACGATTTCTATATAGCCTATTTAGATAATATTATAATTTACTCTAAGAACGAGCTAGAATACAAGGAGCACGTCTATAAAGTCCTACAACGGCTCCGCAAGGCTAGCCTCTAGGTTAATATTAAGAAGTTAGAGTTTAGTATTAAGCGTATAAAGTACTTAGGTTTTATTATCAGTACGGACGGAATTAAAACCAACCCAGAGAAGACAGCCGTAATTAACTAGTAGGCACCCCTACAGACCGTAAAGGGGGTATAATCCTTTTTAGGGTTTTGTAACTTCTACTAACGCTTTATTAAGAACTACAGCAGAATTACCCAGCCTCTTAACCGTCTTACTAGAAAAGACTAGCCCTTCTACTTTAACGCTATATATAGGCAGGCCTTTAATAAGCTTAAGAAACGGCTGGTATCGGCTCCCCTACTTACCCATTTTAACCTAGAACGGCCCTTAATGCTAGAAACTAATGCCTTAAACAGCGTAATAGCTGGTGTTTTTTCCTAGAAGCAACCGGACGGAGAGTAGTACCCTATTGCATACTATTTAAAGACTATAATAGATGCTGAGCTAAATTACCACATCTATAATAAAGAAATGCTAGCTATTATCTCTAGCTTTTAGCACTGGCGTATATAGCTAGAGGGGACCCCTAAGCCGATTAAGGTAGTTTCAGATCATAAGGCCCTAGAATACTTTATAATAACTAAGGCCCTAACGGCCTAGTAGGTACGCTAGGCGGATACCCTATCTTAGTTTAACTTCTTAATTATATATAGACTAGGCGCTACGAACCGTGCGGACGCTCTTATAAGGCGTAAATAAGACCTAGATAACTAGACGGCTATAAAGATCTCACTACGGACCTAGACGCTACTACAACTAGAATACCTTAACCCCTAGATATGGGCAGAACTAAGCATGGACTCCTTAGGCGCCAAAATATATCCTATTAACTCCTCCGAACTTAACCTTATTAATAAACTACTACAGGCCAACCGAACAACCCCCTCTTTATAGAAATACCATAAAAAGGTAAAGAACGTTACTAGCCTATAGTCCCTTAAAAACGGACTACTTAAGTACTAGAAACGGCTAGTAGTAGCTAAGGAATAGAACTTACGGACCTGGCTTATTACTAAAGCTCATGCCTAGGTCTCTACGGCCTACTTTAGAAAAAATAAGACCCGTAAGATTATTGGTGACCGCTACTACTGGCCCGGAATAGTTATAAATATTAACCGTTATATACGGAACTGCGACAGCTGCTATAGATCTACAATTCCACGAGATAAGACCCTAGGACTATTAAAACCTCTCCCAATACCCGATCGCCCCTAGTAGTATATCTCTATAGACTTCTATAAGCTACCTATAGACCGCGACGGATATAATATGGTTATAATTCTAGTTAACTACTTTGGTAAGCGCCTGTTCTTAATTCCCTATTATAAAAATATTGATGCTAAGGAGGCGGCCTAACTATATATCTACTACGTTTACTGCATTTACGGACTACCAGATACTATTATATCTAATTACGGCCTGTAATTTATATTGGCCTTCTAGAACGAGTTTACCCAGATCCTAGGTATTAAGTTAAAGCTCTCTATAGCATATTACCCCTAGATAGACAGTTAGACGGAGATTATAAATTAATATTTAGATTAGAGACTCCGGCCTTTTATTAACTACTTCTAGAATAACTGGGGCAAACTATTACCCCTAATAGACTACGCCTAGGCGACTCTACCCTATAACTCTACGGGATTTGCACCTATCCAACTAGAAATAGGGTATTTACCCTAAATAAGCTTTGACTGGGATAGACTAGAAGGACCACGGACTATACGCGAGAAACTGTCTTATGAGGAAGCCTAGTAGTACGCTAAGCGCTTAGAAGAAGCCTAGACGGTAGCCTGTATAAATCTAGAAAAGGCCTAGAAATTAATGGAATAGTAGGCAAATAAGTATAGGCGCGAACCCGACTTTACTATAGGCGATATAGTCTGGGTTATAATAAAGAACTAGAAGACGGAACGGCCTAGCCGTAAGCTAGACTATTAAATAGCGGGACCGTATAAGGTTCTTAAGAAGATAGGTAACTCGTATAAAGTAAAGCTCCTAGATTTAATTAAGGTTTACCCCGTTTTTTTACCGGATAAGCTACGGAAAGCTATAAATAACCTATTACCTAGATAAAAGAATAAACCTCCCCTACCAATTTAAGTTAATAGCGATAATAAATGGGAAATTAAAGAAGTACTGGCCTATAAACTAGTAAGGAAAATGCTAAAGTACCGCGTTAGTTGGAAAGGCTATGACCTAGATCCTACCTGGTACCCTATATAGAACTTTATTAGCAGTCCCTATAAGCTTTAAGAATTTTATAACCGCTACCCTAATGAACTAGGACCCCCAAAGTACCTAGACGAGTGGATAGAGTGCTAGTATAGCGAAGATAATAAGCTACCGGAAGAATATAAAGATAAGAACGCCCTATAAGCATAATACGGACTATAAAGCCTGAGGGCAGGCTTTTACGGAGGGGGGGGTAATGTTACGGCACTGGCAGAACTTGGCAGAACTTGGTTGGCAGAACTTGGCAGAACTTTGCGGTCACGTGACTAGAGGACCGCATAAAAGAACCCTACTTTGACCGGCGCTGCTCTTCTTCTCCTTTCCTTTCTCTAGCTTTAGATACTTGTTTATAGACTACCAATCGTACAGGCTTGCGCGTCCCTCTTGCCGTGCTCGTGCCTTGATTGACTGAGTCGCTAACAGTTATAAGGTTATAAGCCTTAAAAATAGCTTTTATAAAACCTGTAAAGTCTTCCTTATATTATTCCCATAGGTCGTCGTTTAGAAGCTTAAAGTGTCCGTATTTAAGGATTTTAAAATTAATATAGTTGTTAACGCCGTTTATAGACGTAAGGTCGACTTCTTAACTCCACTTCTTTAAACCTTTATCAATTCGCTTGCTTATATC
>Ga0307515_10005627_pt1 | contig 25318 bp, 19 predicted proteins | sample 17_EM_MG_FD_194513 | JGI IMG/M metagenome (GOLD analysis project Ga0307515, IMG submission 194513) | Populus trichocarpa ectomycorrhiza microbial communities from riparian zone in the Pacific Northwest, United States - 17_EM | ecosystem: Host-associated > Plants > Roots > Unclassified | place... | reverse complement strand
CGTCACCGGCGCCGCGCGCGGCATCGGCGAGGCCTGCGCCCGCCGCTTCGCGCGTGAAGGCGCCAGGCTGGTACTGGCCGACGTGCTCGATGCCGAAGGCGAAGCGCTGGCCGCCGAGCTCGGCGGCCTTTATGTGCATTGCGACGTGGGCGACAAGGCCCAGGTCGACGCGCTGGTGGCGCGCGCACTCGCGGCCTACGGCCGCATCGACATCCTGGTCAACAACGCCGGCATCTTCCGCGCGGCCGATTTCCTCGACGTGACCGAAGAAGACTTCGACGCCGTGTTGCGCGTCAACGTCAAGGGCTCGTTCCTGCTGGGCCAGGCCGCGGCCCGCGCCATGGTGCAGGCCGGCGGCGGCAACATCGTCAACATGAGCTCGGTCAACGGCGTGCTGGCCATCCCCAACATCGCCAGCTACAACGTGAGCAAAGGCGGCATCAACCAGCTGACCCGCGTGATGGCGCTGGCCCTGGCCGACAAGAACATCCGTGTCAACGCCGTGGCGCCCGGCACCATCGCCACCGAACTGGCTGCCAAGGCCGTGCTCACCAGCGAAGAGGCCAAGGCCAAGATCATGATGCGCACGCCGATGAAGCGCCTGGGCCAGCCCAGCGAAATCGCCGAAGTGGTGGCCTGGCTGGCCAGCGATGGCGCGAGCTACATCACCGGCGAGATCGTCACGGTGGATGGCGGGCGCATGACGCTGAACTACACCGTGCCGCTGTGAAGCCTGTCCCAACCGCCCATGATGCTGCCCATGACACCGTCACGGTACGGCAGGCCCGCCTGGCCGACCTGGACAGCGTAGCGGCCCTGTTCGACGCCTACCGGCAGTTCTACGCGCAGCCGGCCGATCTCGCACTGGCCACGGCCTTCATCGGCGAACGCATGCGCAACAGCGAATCCACGGTGCTGCTGGCCGAAGATGCACAAGGTCAACCAGCCGGCTTCTGCCAGCTGTACCCCAGCTTCTGCTCCGTGGCCGCGGCCCGCATCCACGTGCTGTATGACCTCTTCGTCGCGCCCGGCGCACGCGGCAAGGGCGCCGGCCGCTCCCTGATGCTGGCCGCGCAGGATTTCGCCGCCGCCGCAGGTTCGGCACGCATGGACCTGACCACGGCCCGTGACAACCACCGGGCGCAGGCCTTGTACGAAGCCACCGGCTGGCAGCGCGACGATGTTTTTCTGGCCTACAACTGGGCGCCGCCCTGTTGAACGCCTGTGGAGTCATGTCGCGCAACTGGTCTCGCAGCCGGTGTGGGTCGGTGATAGGGTTCGTTGGTTGAACTGGTTTTAGCGCCGGTATAACTACCGAGCCTGTTGCGCTCCAAAGGAATATTCCCCATGGGGACTGCGGGTTGGGATGCACGCTTTCAGGGATATATTTCGGACATGGAAACGAAATCACGTTAGAGCGCATAGCCTACACCCTCGATGCCTACACAAACGCTCGCCGAGCTTGTTCCTCTTCTCGAAACGAAGCTTGGGCTGGAACCTGGCTTCTTTGAGTCTCTCGACGAAGACGACGAGAACGACTGGTCATTCATCATCAAAGTTCATGCGCTAATTGAAGCCGCAATCTCCCACTTGCTAACCGAACACCTCGGAAGAACGGAACTCAACGATCTGTTCTCCCGCCTCGACATGAGCAACAAGACAACCGGGAAAGCCGCGTTCGTCGAGGCACTCGGACTACTCGAGAAGTCTGAGCGTCGCTTCATCAGTTCCCTATCAGAGCTGCGAAACAAGCTCGTGCACGATGTTCGTAACGTGAATTTTGATCTCGCAGAGTACGTTGAGAATATGGAAGCGAAGGAACAAGATGCGTTCCTCAAGAACTTCAACCTTCTCTCAACCGACGTCACAGACGACGTTCGCAACCTCTTCCGCTTCGATCCAAGGCAGGCGCTGTGGTATGCCTCAATGGCATTTCTCGGCTCGGTCTATCTGAAGCTCAAGCCAAGCACGTACCATTGAGAATGCGCTCTAACCCATTCAAGCGGACCTGCCTTCGGTAGGCCGCTTCAGTCAAACGTCAGGCGCCTCAAGAACAAACTCCCATGTCTCCAGAAGAACTTGAACACTACCTTCACGCACACATCCCATTGTCGAAGGCAATGGAAGTCTCGGTTGTCGAAGTGAGCCCACGGTCGGTCACATTGAGTGCCCCGCTGGCACCGAACATCAATCACCGCGATACCGTGTTTGGCGGAAGCGCATCCGCCGTTGCGATCTTGGCGGCCTGGTCGCTGTTGCACATTCGCCTGACCGGCGAAGGTATCGCGAGCCGCTTGGTTATCCAAAGGAACACCATGTCCTATGCACTTCCAATGGATGGAACGTTCACTGCCGTCGCGACAGCGCCGAGTGCAGAAGACTGGGCGCAGTTTCTTCGCATGTTCCAGCGCAGAGGCAAGGCACGCATCACGGTTGCCTCGGAGCTGCACTTCGCGGGTCAAGTCGCGGGGCGGCTCGAAGGCGAATTCGCAGCCTTGGGTGCGCCAGGCGCCTAGCCCTTTCTTCTCCCCATGCACATCATCGTTGAATCACCTGATCAACCCGAAGTAGCCGAGCTCATCGCCGAACTTGATGCGTATCAAAGCTCGCTTTATCCACCTGAGAGCACGCACTTTCTCGACCTGGTTTCGTTGAAACAACCCAACGTGTTGTTCGTCGTTGCAAGAGATGCCGAGCATCGCGCCGTTGGTTGCGGTGCCATCGTCCTCCACCCTGAATACGGTGAATTGAAGCGCATGTATGTTCACCCTCGCGGCCGAGGGAAAGGCGTTGCGAAGGCCATGCTTACGATGCTTGAGTCCCAGGCCACGGCCACGGGTTGCAAATTGCTGAGGCTTGAAACCGGCCCACTTCAACCTGAAGCACTTGGCCTGTACGCCCGAAGCGGCTTTGAACGCTGTGGTCCGTTTGGAGAGTATTGGAACGACCCACTCAGCATATTCATGGAGAAGCGGATATCTGCATAGAGCATCTCCGCGCGCGCGATTGGCACGAGCCATGAAAGCGAAGCCCGTCGTCACCTCAACCCCATCGCCCCCTCAACATGCCAACCCAAGACATCCTCCTCTACGCCGACGCCCAATTCGCCAGCCCCTATGCGATGTCGGTCCATGTCGCGCTCACGGAAAAAGGCCTGCCTTTCGAGACCCGCGCCGTCGACCTGGCCGCTGGCGCCAACCGTGGCCCGGCGTTCGCTGCGACCTCACTGACGCAGCGGGTGCCGACCCTGGTGCACGATGGCTTCGCCTTGTCCGAGTCCTCGGCCATCACCGAGTATCTGGATGAAGTGTTTCCCGGCGCAGCCTTGTACCCCACGGCGCCACGCCAGCGCGCACAGGCCCGCCAGGTGCAGGCCTGGCTGCGCAGCGATCTGATGCCGATCCGCATGGAGCGCCCGACCGAGGTGGTGTTCTATGGGCCGGTGGCCACACCGCTCTCGCTCGCCGCCATTGCTGCGAGCCAGAAGCTGTTTGCCGCGGTGCAAGCCTGGCTGGCGCCGGATGCAACGCACCTCTTCGGCGACTGGTGCATCGCCGACCTGGACCTGGCCCTGATGCTCAACCGCCTGGTGTTGAACGGCGATGCCGTGCCCGAGCGACTGGCCGCTTATGCGGCGCATCAATGGCAACGGCCCTCGGTGCGGTCCTGGCTTGAGAAGGTACGGCCGCCGCTCTGATGGCTGCGGTACTGGCCGGTCAACTCACGGCTTCAGCAAACGCGCTCCCTCCAGCTGGGAGGCCGCTTTGTCGAAGGTCCACAATGGTTCTTCACCAGCGCATGCCGCCAAGGCGACGTGAAGACAATCCGAAAAATCGGCCCTGCCCGCCGCGAATTGCATCAAGCCGAGCTCGAGCGCACGCTCTGACTCGAAAACCAATTCCAAGGTCATCAACAGTTGCGAGAAGGTGCGAAGGATTTCAGGTTTGGTGAAGCCAAAATTCGACCGCAGCACCCATTCCAGCTCCAATGCAACGGTGACGGGAACGTAGAGCGTCTCGCCGGCATTCACACATTTCCGAATCAGCTTTCTGGCCGCATCAAGCTGTGCCTGGTCGTCCTCGACGAGAAATCGCACCAGGATGTTGGTGTCCAATGCAGCCATCAGCGCCAGGCGTTCATGTCTTCCACCGCGACATGCCTGCCTTTCGGTGCCTTGAGCGTTCCGGCCAATTCCAGCACTGACTTCGTTTTGGCCCGCACGATGACGCTGCCATCGGGCGCGACATGCCACACCAGGCGGGTCCCTGATGAGGCGCCGATACTGCGACGAATGTCCAGGGGGATCGTGGTTTGTCCCTTTGAAGTGATGGTGGATTCGGTCATTTTTAAGTCCTTACTTTTGGCATTATTGTAATGCCACCAACACTACGAAGACAAAGACGCCACCAGCGCCTGCGCCGGTTTCGGCCGGCCGAAGAAGTAGCCCTGGAAGCCATCGCAGCCGATCTCGGCCAGGAAGTCGCGGTGCGCGGCGGTCTCCACGCCTTCGGCGATCACCTTCAGCCCCAGGCTCTGGCCCAGCGCGACGATGGTGCGGGCGATCACCGCGTCGCTGGCATCGCTCAGCACGTCGCGGACGAAGGACTGGTCGATCTTCAACTGGTCCAGCGGCAGGCGCTTGAGATACGACAGCGAGGAATAACCGGTGCCGAAGTCGTCCAGCGAAAAACCCACGCCTTGCGACTTGATCTGGTTCATCTTGCGCACCACGTCTTCCATGTCGCCCACCAGCATGCTTTCGGTCAGCTCCAGCTTGAGCAGCCCCGCATCGGCGCCGGCCTTGCGCAGGGCCTGGGCCACATGCTCGACGAAATTGGCCTGGGCGAATTGCGAAGCGCTGACGTTCACGGCCATGGTCCATTGCGCGGTGGCCGGATCGACGGCCCAGGCCACCAGTTGGGCACAGGCGGTCTCCAGCACCCACTGGCCCAACGGCAGGATCAGGCCGGTTTCTTCGGCCAGCGGGATGAAGTGGCCGGGCGCCACCAGTCCGCGCACCGGGTGGTTCCAGCGCACCAGGGCTTCGGCGCCGGTGGTTCGGCCCTGGCCGTCCACCTGGATCTGGTAGTGCAGCACGAACTCTTGCATGCCGAGCCCCCGGCGCAAGTCTCTTTCCAGCGCCTCATGGGCGGCCACCGCGGCCTGCATGGCGGGATCGAAGAAACGCGCATTGTTGCGACCGGCGGACTTGGCCTGGTACATCGCCACGTCGGCCTTCTTGATCAGGTCGTCCATGCCCACCTGGTCGCCCTTGAACACCACGATGCCGATGCTGGTGGTGCTGTCGTGGACCTGGCCGCGCAGCGTGAACGAGGCCTGGAACGCGTCCAGGATCTTGTTGGCAATGATTTCGGCCTGGGTGGCGGCCTCGTGGTCCACCGTGCTCAGGGCTTCGAGCAGCACCACGAATTCGTCGCCGCCGAGGCGGGCCACGCTGTCGCACTCGCGCACGCAGGTCTGCAGCCGCACGGCGACCTGCTGCAGCAGGATATCGCCCACGTCGTGGCCGGCCGAGTCGTTGAGCAGCTTGAAGTGGTCCAGGTCGAGCAGCATCAGCGCGCCATGCTGGTCGGTGCGCGCCGAGGCGGTCATGGCCTGGCGCAGCCGGTCCATCAGCAGGCGCCGGTTCGGCAGGCCGGTGAGCAGGTCGAAGAAGGCCAGGCGGCGGATTTCCTCCATGTCTTCGCGCTGCTGGGTGATGTCGCGCACCACGCCAATGAACGAGGCCCGCCCCGACTGCAGGTTGCGCGAGACCGACAGGCTCATGGGAAACACGCTGCCGTCCTTGCGCGCACCCTCGAGCTCGCGCGGCGTATTGACGATGGCCGGCGGTTGTGCGCTGCGGTGCGGCACCAGGAAGCTGCCATGCCGGTCGCGGTAGTGCACCGGCATGAGCATGGTCACGTCATGCCCGAGCACCTCTTCCGTCTCGTAGCCGAACATGCGGCTGGCCGCGCGGTTGAAGGATTCGACCCGGCCCTGCGCGTCGATGGTGATCACGCCGTCGGTCATGTTGTCCAGGATGGTCTGGGTGCGCAGCGAAGCCGCGCGCAGGTTGTCCTCGGCCTGCTTGCGTTCGGTGATGTCGTGCAGGGCGCCGCGCAGCCGCACCACCTTGCCGTCTTCCCATGCCGCGAAGCCCTGGGAACGCACCCAGATGCGGCGGCCCCGGGCGGTGATCAGCGGCAGCTCCACGTCCCAGGGCGCGCCATGTTCGATGCCGGCCTGGACCAGTTCGTGCACCGCCTGCCTGGCCTCGAGCGGATAAAACGCCAGGGCTTCCTCCATGGTGGGCGACGTGTCGGGCTCCACGTCGTGGATGTGGCAGGTTTCGCGCGAGAAGAAGCAACGCCCGGTGCGCAGGTCCAGCTCCCACCCCCCCACTTTGGCCATTTCGCCGGTGCGCTCCAGCAGCTCGACGGTGGTGGCCAGCGCCTCGCGCACGCGGTAGGCCTCGGTGACGTCGCTGAACACCAGCACCACGCCGACCATGTGGCCACCGGCGTCGCGGATCGGTGCGCCGCTGTCCGATATCTGGTACTCGGCGCCATTGCGCGCCAGCAGCGCCGTGTGGTTGGCCAGGCCCACGACTTCGCCGCGCGCAAGCACCAGTTGCACCGGGTTCTCCACCGGGACACGGGTCTGGGCGTTGATGATGTGAAACACCTCGTCCAGCGGCCGGCCGGCGGCGTCAGCCAGGGGCCAGCCGGTCAGGCGCTCGGCGGTGACGTTCATGCGGGTAATGCGTCCGGCGATATCGGTGGCGATCACCGCATCGCCGATCGACTGCAAGGTGATGGACAGGCTTTCCTCGCTCAGGCGCAGCTTTTCCTCGGCCTCCCGGCGGGCGGTAACGTCATGGGCATGGATCAGCCGCGCCTGGCGGCCGTCGAACACCATGGCGTGCACCGTCACCTCGACCAGGAAGGTCTCGCCGTTCTTACGCCGATGGCGCCAGACCAGCGGGTCCCGGTAACCGGTCTTGGATTTGATCTGCGTATCCCGCTCACCCGCCCTGGATATGGCGAGATCGGCCATCAGTGCCGGAATGTCTTCGGCCAGGCGGATGTCCCAGATGCTCATGGCCAGGAACTCGGCCCGGCTGTAGCCGTAATGGGCCACGGCCGCGTCGTTGACGGCCAGGAAAATCATCGTCTCGATGTCGTAGACCCACATCGGGTGTGGGTTGCCTTCGAACAACTCGCGGTAGCGCGCCTCGCTGTCACGCAAGGCCTGGGCATTGCGCCGGCGTTCGGAGACATCGTGGAAATACACCGTCAGGCCATCGGCCGACGGGTAGATACGGCTTTCGAACCAGCACGCGAGCGGCGCCAGATACAACTCCTCGGTCACCGGTGTTTGCGTGGCCAGCGCCTGGTCCATGGCCTGCTGCAGGGCCGGGTCGGCCATGGCCGGCACCTCGGTCCAGAGGTGCTTGCCGATCAGTTGGGCCGGCTCGCAGTGCATCAACTGCGCGGCCAGCTGATTGACATGGGTGACGCCATAGTTCCGGTCCAGCGCCACGAAGGCGTCGGTGATGCGCTCGAATGCGCCGAGCCGTTCTTCCTCGGCCTGCTTGCGCGCATTGATGTCAATGCGCACACCGAGCAGCCGCGCCACGTTGCCATGGGCGTCGCGCGACAGCACCCGGCCGATCACGTAGATCCAGCGGTAACTCCCATCGGCATGCCGTATGCGCGCCTCGTATTGGTAAGGCAGATCCGGGCTGGCCTTGAGCGCCTCGATCTTCGCGGCAATCACGCTGCGGTCGTCAGGATGAACCCGATCGAGCCATTGCGTGCGGTCCCCCCTGCCCCCTTCCAACGACTCGTAGCCCAGCATGGAGGCATAGGTGGGCGAGGCATACCACTGATCGGTCTGCATGTCCCAGTCCCAGACTCCGATGGAGGCGACTTCGGTGGCCAGGGCCAGCCTTTGCGCCGCCTGGTGGCGCTCGGCATCGGCCTCCCGGCTCTGGCGCCAGGCCTTGTCGAGCGCCGAACAAAACCACATCAGCGCCAACGAAGCCAGCGTCCACAGCCCCAACGCCAGCGCCGCCAGTTGCCGCCACGGCCCCAGCATGAGCGCGCGCGACTGCCCCACCATCACCACCAGGTCTGGCCGCAGGCTCAGTGCGCGGTAGGCATATTGCCGCTCGACCTGGTCGATCGGACTGCTGATATGGAAGCTGCCCGCATCGGGATGGGCCTGGCTTTCGCGGAACACCGGCAGATCGCTGAAGTCGTGCCCCAGAAAGGCCTCGTTGATCGGGCTGCGCATCAGGAGTTCGCCGCTGCGGCGCAGCAGCGCCACCGAGCCGTCAGCACCCAGGTCGATATTCCCCCATAACTTTTCGAAATACGGCAGGCCGAGCGCGGCACCGATGATGCCGGTGAAACGGCCGTCCGGCGCCACGAGCGGCCGCGACGCGCTGATCATCCAGGTGCCTTTGGTGCGGTTGCGCAAGGGGCTGCCGATGTGGAAGCCGGGCTGCGGTTCGTCGCGGTGGAGCAGAAAATAGGCCCGGTCCGACAGATCCAAGCCGATATTGCCGACCTCGGTATCAAACAGGATGCGTCCTTGTGCATCCAGCACCCAGATGGCGCGCAAAAACGGCAGTTCCTTGATTTGTTCGCGCAGCAGGGTTCGCGCCTCCGCCTCGCCAAGCGGCCCCTCGGCCTGGCGCTGGGCCAGGCTGCCCATGGCCAGCCGCAGTTGCTGGTCCACGGTCTGCAGCGTGCGGCTGGTCTGCTCTTCGATCACCTGGGCGAAGGACCCGGTCAGGCGCTCTCCCGCTTCCAGCGCCTGAGCCCGCAGGTAGGCCAGCACACTGGCCAGCAACACGCCGGACACCAGAATGACGCCCGCCGCCAGCCAGAACAACTCGCGCCGCATGGCGCGGCGCGGCGCGACTGCAGCAGTGTCCTTGGGCCTCGAAGCGCCGGCTGGTGGCAGAATCTGGATGGCCATGGAGGCTTGGTAGGGTGTGTGAAGCAACCAGTTTAGTTGCTTTCCAGCCCTTTTCATGGGCTCGCGAGGCCCATCGGCCCTAGGTTTATCCCGAGCCGGCGCCGCATCAACCGTCCACGTCAACCATCCACGTCGCCCGGCTCGGTGCACAGCAGGGGCAGGCACTCGTCGATCAACTGGTGCAGCGCCATCACCCGCCCGACACCCAGCGTCTGGTTCAGCTGGTCTTGCGCGGCCTTCCAGAAGCGCTGTGCCTGCTGGCGTTTCTCGCGGCCGGCCTCGGTCAGCGCGATGCTGCGGCTGCGGCCATCGGCACCGGCGGACGACACCGCCCAGCCCGCCTTGACGATGGGCTGCAGGTTGCGCGTGAGGGTGGAGGCCTCGATCTTCAGCACGCCGGCCAGATCCGCCGGCCGCATCGGGCCGAGCTTGGCCAGGCAGGTCAGCAGCGAATACTGGGTGGTCTTGAGCCCGGTCTTGGCGAGTTCGGCGTCATAGAGACGGGCCACGCCGCGCATCAGCTGGCGCAACTTCAGGTTGGTGCAACCGCTGGGTTTGACCGACACACTGGCGACAGGATTCATTTGATAATTGTATCTACAATTATTGCACCTACAACCACCAACCCGCCAGCCATGAACACCAGCACCACTCCGAACGAAACCGCCAACCCGCTCGCCGCATGGCTGGCCGAAGAAGAAACCATCCGTGCCCGCATGGACGCCGGCCCCGGCCCGGGCGTGGCGCGGCCGGAGCAGATCGCCGGCAAGACCGGCCTCGAAGTGCTGCAAGCCATGCTGCGCGCCGAACTGCCCTATGCCAGCATCGCCCGGACGCTGGACTTCCTGATCGTCGAAGTCGCCCCCGGCCGGGCCGTGTTCCAGGGCACGCCCGGCACGCAGCACCTGAACCCGATGGGCACGGTGCACGGCGGCTGGTTCGCCACCCTGCTCGACTCGGCACTGGGCTGCGCCGTCCACACCCTGATGCCACCGGGCCGCGGCTACACCACGGCCGAACTCGGCATCAACATGGTGAAGGCACTCACGCCCAAGGTGGCGCGGGTGCGCGCCGAGGGCCGCATCATCCATTGCGGCCGGCAACTGGCCACGGCCGAGGCCCGGCTGGTCGGCGCCGACGGCACGCTGTATGCCCATGCCACCACGACCTGCCTGGTGTTCGACATGCCTGCGCGCTAAGAACCTCCATCGTGGCGACAATGGACCAGTCTCCAACTACTTCGACCACGACATGCGCCTGCTCCACACCATGCTGCGCGTTGGCAACCTCCAGCGCTCCATCGACTTCTACACCAAGGTGCTCGGCATGACGCTGCAGCGCACCTCGGAAAACCCCGAGTACAAATACGCGCTGGCCTTCGTCGGCTACGGCAGCAATCCGGAACACGCCGAGATCGAGCTCACCTACAACTGGGGTGTCGAGCAGTACGAGCTCGGCACCGCCTTCGGCCACATCGCCCTCGGTGTGCCCGATGCCTACGCCGCCTGCGAAAAGATCAAGGCCGCCGGTGGCGCCGTGACGCGCGAGGCCGGGCCGGTGAAAGGCGGCACAACCGTGATCGCCTTCGTCACCGATCCGGACGGCTACAAGATCGAACTCATCCAGCGCGCCGAGCAGGCCGCGGGAGCAGGCCTGCGCTGAGCCTGCTGGCGCCTCATCCCCCTTTTTGCGCTTGACAAGCCTTGTGGAGGGCGCAGACTACCGTCGCCGTGCCCTACACAACGGGCACAACGGAGACAAGCCATGGCCCAGAAGGAAGAAGGCAAGACACGCCCGGCCAAGCCCAGGGCGCTTTCACTGCACATCGGACTCAATGCCGTGAGCCCCGCGGCCTACAGCGGCTGGAGCGGAGAGCTCGCGGCCTGCGAGTTCGACGCCAACGACATGGCCGCCATTGCCAAGTCCAAAGGCATCAAGCCCACCGTGCTGCTGACCAAACACGGCACCCGCGCCAAGATGCTCGGTGCCCTACGCGCCGCGGCCAAGGTACTGCAGGCCGGCGACTTCTTCCTGCTCAGCTATTCGGGCCACGGCGGCCAGGTGCAAGACGTCAGCGGCGACGAGCCCGACAAACAGGACGAGACCTGGTGCCTGTTCGACGGCCAGCTCATCGATGACGAACTCTATTTCGAGCTCAGCAAGTTCAGGGCCGGCGTGCGCATCCTGGTTCTGTCAGACAGCTGCCACAGCGGCTCGGTGGTGCGCGAGCTGCCGCCGCAATTCGACACCGTGCCGCACCAGCGGCCCAAGCTCATGCCGCCGGCCGTGGCCATGCGGGTCTACCGCGAACACCAGGCCTTCTACGACCAGTTGCAGACCGAGGTGGCCAAGGCCGCGGGCAAGGCCCCGGCCGACCCCGACACGGCGCTGGCCAACGTCGCCGTGAACGTGGCCACGAGTGGCCGGCTGACCGCGCTGGTGACCGACTTCAAGCCCGCGGTGCTGCTGGTCTCGGGCTGCCAGGACAACCAGACCTCGATGGACGGCGACCACAACGGCGCCTTCACCGAACAACTGCTCAAGGTATGGAACAACGGCGGCTTCGCCGGCAACTACGCGCTGTTCCACGCCCGCATCAAGGCCAGGATGCCGCCCACACAGTCGCCGAACCTGTTCGCACTGGGCAACGCCGCGGCCTTCCTGAAGCAGGCGCCGTTCACCATCGCCAAACCGCCAGCGCAAAAAGACGCAGCCTGAGTTCGGCACCCGCTGGCACTGGCACTGACACTGGCAGCCGCTTCGAGCATTCCAGCCAGAGGAGATCCGCATGGCCAGCCGCGCGCAAGACATCAGCTTCATCGTGCCCGGACAGGCTGGCACGGCCACACGTGGCATTGGTGGCATTGGTGGCATTGGCGGTGTAGGCGGCGTGGGCGGCCAGGGCAGCAGCCCACACGGCCGCGGCAGCGTCAAGCTCTCGGTGCGCGTGGGCGCCACGCGCGGCGATGGGGCCACGGTGCAGGCCGTCGCGCGGCCGGGGCAGGACGTGGTGGTGCTCGGCATCGCCAACGGCCCGACCCTGGTGCTGCACCCCGAGGCTGCGCGCGACCTGATGCGCGCCCAAACCGCGGGCCTGACCCGCGGCACGCTGCCGGCCGCGGCGGACACCGAAGTCCACGTGCCCATCCAGCTCGGCTGGCCCGGTCGTGAAACCGCCGCCGCCCGGGGTGCTGGTGGAACAGGCGGAACAGGCGGCACAACGCGCGGCTTCATCGGCCAGGCCGTGCTCGACAGCTTCGAGATCGTCACCGGCCTGGCCAAGGACCAGGCCGCGACCCTGGCCACCGCCGCCCTCACCCGCAAGCTCGACGGCCAGGTCGAGACCGGGCTCTACACCTTGCCGGCCACCGCCCTGCCCGCCTCGCTCAAAAGCAGCGGCCTGCTGTGCACCCAGCCCCCACCGGCCACCGATGGCCCGCTGCTGGTGCTGCTGCACGGCAGCTTCGTCGACACCGTCGGCACCTTCGGCAAGCTGTGGGCGCTGCACCCCGCGCCGCTGCAGGCCTTGTTCGCGTTCTACGGCCGGCGGGTCTACGGCTTCGACCACCCGACCCTGGGCGCCAGCCCCATCGCCAACGCCCTGGCCCTGGTGCAGGCGCTGCCGCAGGGCGCGCGGCTGCACCTGATGGGCCATTCGCGCGGCGGGCTGGTGGCCGAGGTGCTGGCCCGGGTGTGTGCGCCGCAAGCCCTTGCCGACGAGGAGCTGGCCTGCTTCGACGCAGCGGCCTACCGCCCCCAGCGTGCCGAGCTGTTGCGCCTGGTGAAGCTGGCCCGCGCCAAGAACCTGCGCGTCGAACGCGTGCTGCGGGTGGGCTGCCCGGTGCGCGGCACCATGCTCGCCTCGAAACGCCTGGACGCCTACCTGTCGGTACTGAAATGGGGCCTGGAGCTGGCCAATGTGCCGGTGGCGCCGCAGCTGGTGGACTTCCTCTACGAGGTGGCGCGCCGCCGCGCCGACCCGGCCGAGCTGCCGGGCCTGGAGGCGATGATGCCCGACAGCCCGCTGGTGCGCTGGCTCAACGGCGTCGGCGAACCGGTGCCCGGTGCGCTGCGCGTCATCGCCGGTGATACCGAGGGCGACAGCGTCGGCGCCTGGGTCAAGACCCTGCTGTCCGATGCCTTCTTCTGGACCGACAACGACCTGGTGGTGCAGACCCGCTCGATGTACGGCGGCCTGCCGCGCAGCGATGGCGCAAGCTTCGTGCTCGACCGTGGCGGCCAGGTGTCGCACTTCGGCTATTTCGCCAACCAGCGCAGCGTGGCCGCACTGGTCGCCGGCCTGGTGGAATCCGCGCCAGCGGGCTTCAAGGCCATCGGCCCCTTGTCCTGGGCCGGCGAAGATGCGAGCGGCAGCCGCGCGGCACCATCGACCTCGCCACCGGCCACACGTGCAGCAGACGATGGCAGCAAGCCCGCGGTGTTCGTGCTGCCCGGCATCCTCGGCTCCAACCTCAAGCTCGACGGCCAGCGCATCTGGGTCGGCCTGCGCTTTGTCAACGGACTGAAGAAACTGGCCTGGGACCCGGCCAGCGTCGACCACGTCGCGCCCGACGGCCCGGTCGGCAAGGTCTACGACACGCTGATCGCCAAACTGGCCGAGACCTGCGAGGTGATCCCCTTCGCCTACGACTGGCGCCGCCCCACCGAGCAAGAGGCCCGCCGCCTGGCGCAGGCGGTGGACGCCGCGCTGGACGCGCGCCAGGCCAGCCGGCAGCCGGTGCGCATCCTCGCGCATTCCATGGGCGGCCTGCTGGCGCGCACCATGCAGCTTGAGCAGCCCGCCACCTGGCAGCGCATGATGGCGCACCCAGAGGCCCGCATGCTGATGCTCGGCACGCCGAACGCGGGTTCGTGGTCGCCGATGCAGGTGCTGTCGGGCGACGACACTTTCGGCAATGCGCTGGCCGCGTTCGGCGCACTGTTCGACAACCGCGGCGCGCGCCAGGTCATGGCCGGCATGCCGGGCTTTCTACAGCTCCAGGCCGCCTTGCTCGACCCGGCGCAAGGCCTGGATCGGCAGGCCACCTGGCAGAAACTCGCCGACGACGACATGGCCCGGCTGCGCGAGCGCAGCTTCTGGCACGATGCTGGCCTGCAGCTCACCGCCTACGCCTGGGACGCACCGCCGCAAGACGTGCTCGACCAGGCCGTAACCTTGCGCCGAAGGCTGGACCAGCAGGCCGCCTCGCTCGGTGCGGACGCGGCCAAGATGCTGCTGGTGACCGGCCATGCCGCCTTCACCCCCGACGGCATCAGCATGGGGGCCGACGGCCTGGAATACCTCGACACGCCGGACGACGGCGACGGCCGGGTCACGCTGGCCAGCGCGCGGCTGCCGGGCGTCGCCACCTGGAAGGTCGACGCCGCGCATGGCGACCTGCCCGGCGTGGCCGCCGCCTTCCCCGCCTACCTGGAACTGCTGGAAACCGGCGGCACGCGTCTATTGCCCCAGCTCGAAGACCATGCACCGGCCGCGCGCAGCGCTCGCCCGCAGGTGCGCAGCCGGCCTTCGCGCGGCATGCAGCCCAGCCAGCCACCTTCGGAGATCAGCGACATCTTCGCCCCGCTGCAAGAGCCGCAAGACAGTGCACCGCGCGAAACCGATGGCGGGCCGGCACCGCATCGGCCCACCGCGCGCAGCCCGCTGCGCGTTGCCGTGCTCAACGCCGACCTGCGCTTCGTGCACCAGCCGCTGATCGTCGGCCACTACCGTTCGCTGCTGCTCACCGGCACCGAAGCCGTGGTCGACGGCCTGCTCGGGCGGGTGATGAGCCAGTCGCTCGCGGCCGGCCTGTACCCCGACGCGCCGGGTGCGCAGCAGATCTTCATCAACCTGCACCGGCCCGACGACAACCTGCTCGACCTGCCGCGCCCGCATGCCGTTGTGGTGGCCGGCCTGGGCAACGAGGGCCGGCTGCGCGCCACCGACCTGGCCTACAGCGTCTGCCAGGCGGTGCTGGCCTATGCGCAGCGTGTGGCAGAGCAGCCAAGCTCACCAGGCTCGCCCGGCGCGACAGACCCCACGCCGTCATTCGACATGGCGGCCACGCTGATCGGCAGCGGCGGCACCGGCATCACCGCCGGCGCCGCGGCCCAGGCGGTGGCCCAGGGCGCGTTCGACGCCCAGGTGAAGCTGCGGCAAGGCCGCTGGCCGCAACTGCGCCAGCTCACCCTGGTCGAGGTCTACCTCGACCGCGCCAGCGAGGCCTGGCGCTCGCTGCAGGTGCAGGCGATCGCCGCGCCCGACCAGATCGAGGTGGTCGGCCCGGTGCGGCAAGGCACGGGGGCGATGCGCCGCTCGCTCGATTCGAGTTACCGCGGCGCGGCCTACGACCTGATCAGCGCCCTCACCGGCCCGAGCGAAAACGGCCAGCCGACCATCGCCTACACCCTGGACACGCGCCGCGCGCGCACCGAGGTCCGCGCGCTGCAAACCCAGGGCGCGCTGCTGCGCGAGCTGGTGCAAAAGGCCTCGAACGACGCCAACCGCGACGCACAGATCGGCCGCACCCTGTTCAACCTGCTGGTGCCGGTGGAGATGGAGCCCTTTCTCGGCGGCACCAACGAGATGCTGATCGAGCTCGATGGCGGCACGGCGGTGATCCCCTGGGAACTGCTCGACACCGGCCAGCGTAGCAGCGGCAATGGGGGCAATGGTGGCAATGACGGTGATGCAGCCGTCGGCGACCGGCGCCCCTGGGCGATCCGCTGCAAGCTGTTGCGCAAGCTGCAGTTGGCCAGCGGCCAGTTCCGCATGCAGGTGTCGGACGCCACCGCCGACGACCACGTGCTGGTGATCGGCGAGCCGCTGTGCGACCACGCCATCTACCCGCCCTTGCCCGGCGCGCGGGCCGAGGCGCGCGCGGTGGCAGCGCAGCTCACCAGCGGCCGCGGCAGCCTGGACCCGGCCAAGGTGCGCACGCTGGCCAGCGGCAGCGACGATGCGCGCAGCGTCATCAACGCCTTGTTCGAACGGCCCTACCGCGTGGTGCACGTGGCCGGCCACGGCGCACTCGCCGAAGCCGGCCGGGCCGGCGGTGTGGTGTTGTCGGGCCAGACCTTTCTCGGCGCGGCCGAAGTGCAGGCCATGCGCACCGTGCCCGAGCTGGTGTTCCTGAACTGCTGCCATCTGGCGGGCCGCTCCGCCGCGACCACACTCGTGCCCTACGACCGCGCCAGCTTCGCGGCCAACATCGCCGAGGCGCTGATCGGCGTTGGTGTGCGCTGCGTGATCGCCGCCGGCTGGGCGGTGGAGGACGCGCCGGCCGAGGCCTTCGCCGTCAGCTTCTACGCGGCGCTGCTGCGCGGCGAACGTTTCATCGACGCCGTGGCCGCGGCCCGCACCGCGGCCTGGCAACTCAACCCCGGCGGCAACACCTGGGCCGCCTACCAGTGTTATGGCGACCCGGGCTGGACCTGGCGCCGCGGCGGTGCCGACGCCCAGCGCGCGCCACCGTCGCTGGCCGACGAGTTCGCCGGCGTGTCCTCGCCGGTGGCGCTGACCCTGGCACTCGAAAACCTGGTGGTGCGCATGCGTTTCGGCGGCGGTGCCCCGGCGCTGCAGCGCGACAAGGTGGCCTTCCTCGCCGCGCGCCACGCCAGACCTGAAAACAATGGCTGTGGCGATTGGGGCGATTGGGGCGACATGGGCGCGGTGGCCGAATCCTTCGGGCTGGCCTTCGCCGAAGCCCAGGACCTGGACCAGGCCATCGCCTGGTACCGCCGCGCCGTGGCCGCCCATGACGGCAGTGCTTCGCTGAGGGCGGCCGAGCAGCTCGGCAACCTGCTGGCGCGCCGCGGCGAGCTCAGCGACGATCTGGGCGCAGGCCGCAGAGACATCGACGAGGCCCTGCACCAGCTGCGGCAACTGGCCGCGCTGCAGGCCACGCCGGAGCGGCACAACCTGCTGGGCTCGGCCTGGAAACGCCGGGCCATGGTGGCCAGCCGCGCACAACACGGCAAGGCCGAACGCGAGGCCCTGCGGGAGATGGTCCGCCACTACGGCCTGGCGCAGGCCATGGCCTCCCAAAGCCATGAGGCCGGCATGTTCTATGCGGCGCTCAACGCCATGGCGGGGGCGCTGCGGCTGGCCTTCCTCGAAGGCCGGCGCCCGGTGCTCGAAGCCGCCAGTGTGGCCGCGGTGCGCGAGGCCTTGCAGACCGCGGCCGCCGAGCGGCCCGACTTCTGGAGCGTGGTCGGCCGCATCGAACTCACACTGCAGCAGGCGCTGGCCGATGCGGCGCTGGTGCGCGCCAGCGCCGGCCTGCTGCTCGACCTGCAGGAGCTCAAGGCGCGTGTGCCTTCGCCCTTGATGTGGGCCTCGGTCCACACCCAGGCGCGCTTCATCCTCGAGCCTTACCAGGCGCAGGCCAACACCGCCGAGCGCAAGGCCGGCGACGGCCTGCTGGCCGCGCTGAAAACCATGGCCGCGTCCTGACGCGGGCCGCACCGAGCCACCTGGTCCCTGCCACCTGGTCCCCGATCATGGCCGACACCCCGCTTGCAACCGCCACGGCCCCCACCGACGTCTTCGTCAGCTACGCCCATGCCGACCGGCCGGCCGCGCAGCAACTGGCCGAGGCGCTGCAGGCGCATGGGCTGGCCGTGTGGTGGGACCGCAAGCTCGCCGCCGGCTCGGAGTTCGCCCAGGAGATCGAGACCCAGCTGCAGACGGCGCTGGTGGTGATCGGCCTGTGGTCGACCGACTCGGTGCGCTCGGTCTTCGTGCGCGACGAATGCGGCCGGGCCTTGCGCGCCGGCAAGCTGGTGCCGGTGCGGATCGAAGAGGTCGATCTGCCGCTCGGCTTCGGCCAGAGCCACACGCTCGATCTGATCGACTGGGACGGCGACCAGGACGAAGAAGCCTTCGTGCAGCTGCTCGGCGAGATCCGCCAGCGCAAGGGGCAGGCCCCGGCGCCGATGCCCGGGCCGCGCCGCTTCGGCTGGATCAGCGGGCTCGGACGGCGGCGCCACTGGCAGCGCGGTGCGGCGCTGCTGGCCGCCGTCCTGCTGGCGAGCGGCGGCTGGTGGGCCTGGCAGCAGCGGCAAGCCGACTTCCAGCGCGGTGAGGCCGATCGCCATTTCCGCGCCGGGCTGGAGCACCAGTTCGCCAAGGAACCCGAGCTGGTGAGTGCACTCAACGAATACCTCACCGCACTCGAACACCGGCCGGCCCATGCCCGCGCGCAGTACTACCTGGCCCATGTCCATGTGCAGAACGGCCATCCCGATGAAGCGCTGGCGGCGTTCCGGCGCGCGCTGACGCTCGGCGAAGCGCCGCTCGACCCGAGCCTGCGCGCCGAGGCCGAAAAACAAATCCGCGCACTGACGCCGGACCCGAACGAGAACCGCGCCGTGGCACGCGCCACCACCGCTGCGCCAGCAGCCGCAGCGCCATCCGAAGCAGCAAAAACCGTCGCCACCGGTGCGCCGCCAAGGACCGGCTCGCCACCGCACCTCGCCGCACCGCCGGACAGGACCGCGGCACTGGCCGAGCGCGTCGACGCCATGTTCGACCGCGACAAGGACAAACGCGTGGCCGCCACCACCGGCCTCATCGTCGAGGCGTCCGTATTGTCGGACGCGGTGCCGCTGGCGCTGCAGAAGGCGCTGGGCATCCTGCGCAGCGGCACGCCGGCCAGTGGGGCGGCCTCCTCCGGCATTGTCAACACCCTGGTGCTGCTGCAAAGCGCAAGCCCGGGCACGCTGGCGATGCGGCGCGGCGCGATCGAAGAACTGCTGGCCGCCACCCAGCCCTTGGGCGAGGCCACGCGCGCGCAGGCAACCAAGCTGCAGACGCTGCTGAACCAGGCCGCGGGCCGCAAGCCCGTGGCCTACCTGCAGATCGCCAATGAAAACCAGCGCCCGCTGGCCGAGGCCCTGGCGCGGCGCTTCACCAACTTCGGCTACGAAGTGCCCGCGATCGAAGTGGTGGGTGCCCGCGCACCCGAACGCACCGAAGTGCGCGCGCAGGGCAAGAGTGACCGCGGCTTTGCGCGCTGGGTGCTGCGTGTGGTCGGAGAAATGGCGGGGCAGCCCGCGCAGCTCAACACGCTGCGCAATGCCCGTCCGGCCACCGACACCTATGAGGTCTGGCTGGCGCGCGAACTCTGCGCCCCCGAGCAGCCGCTGGCACCGGGCTGCAAGGGCACGGCGCGGTGAAAAAACGCCTCAGCCGGCCTTCTTCTTCAGCGCCGTCGTGTCGCGCGCCAGCTGCGTGATGCGGTCCCAGTCGCCGGCCTTGACCGCGTCGACAGGCACCAGCCAGGAACCGCCGACGCAGACCACGTTCGGCAGCGCCAGGAATTCAGGCGCGTTCTGCAGCGTGACGCCGCCGGTGGGGCAAAACTTCACGTCGAAAAACGGGCCGCTCCAAGCCTTCAGCATGGCCGGGCCACCGGCCTGCATGGCGGGAAAGAACTTCAGCTCGGTGAAGCCGTCTTCCTGCGCCATCATGATTTCGCTGCCCGTGGCCACGCCGGGCAAGAGCGCCAGCCCCGCGTCGCGGCAGGCCTGGCCCACGGTACGGGTGTAGCCGGGGCTGACACCGAACAGCGCACCGGCCTTGGCCGAGGCCTGGGCATCGGCGGCGTTGCGGATGGTGCCGGCGCCGATCACCGCGTCAGGCACTTCTTTGGCGATGCGTTCGATACAGGCCAGCGCCTGCGGTGTGCGCAGCGTGACTTCGAGCATACGAATGCCGCCGGCCACCAGGGCGCGCGCCAGCGGCACGGCATGGGCCACGTCACTGAGCACGATCACCGGGATCACCGGCGCGTCGCTCATCACCTGCAGGGCCGTCCAGCCGCCCTGGCTTGTTGTCTTGTCGCTTTTCACGTCCACGAAAGTGCTCCTTCTTCTGCTGTTTTGGCACTGCGTCGCATGCCGGTAAATAGTTCGCGCCCCATGCCCAGCGCGTTCGCGGCGCGCAGGGCGTCCGGCATGGTGGCCACCGGGCGCTGCACCCAGACGGCATCGGCCACCAGGGCCTGGAGTGTGCCAGCCACGGCGTCGAGGCGCACCACATCGCCGTCCTGCAGCCGGGCCAGCGGGCCGCCGGCCACGGCTTCGGGCGAGACGTGGATGGCCGCCGGCACCTTGCCCGAGGCGCCGCTCATGCGGCCGTCGGTCACCAGCGCCACCTTGAAACCCTTGCCCTGCAACACCGCCAGCGGCGGCGTGAGCTTGTGCAGTTCGGGCATGCCGTTGGCCTGCGGGCCCTGCCAGCGCACCACGCAAACCACGTCGCGGTCGAGTTCGCCGGCGTTGAAGGCCTGGTGCAGCGCCTCCTGCGATTCGAAGATACGCGCCGGCGCTTCGATGACATGCCGGTCTTCAGGCACGGCCGAGACCTTGATCACGCTGCGCCCGAGATTGCCCTGCAGCAGCTTCAGGCCGCCGGTGGCGCTGAACGGCGCCGTCGCCGGGCGCACGATGCTTTCGTCTTTCGACGCCCCGGCCACTTCCCAGCGCAGGGCCTCGCCAGCGAGCGCCGGCTCGGCCGTGAATTCACGCAGGCCGCCGGGCCGCACCGTCAGCACGTCTTCATGCATGAAGCCGGCGTCGAGCAGTTCGCGGATGATGTAGCCGGTGCCGCCGGCCGCCTGGAACTGGTTCACGTCGGCGCTGCCGTTGGGGTAGACCCTGGCCAGCGTGGGCACCACGTCCGACAGGGCGCTGAAGTCGTCCCAGTTGATGGCGATGCCGGCCGACTGCGCCACCGCCACCCAGTGGATCAGGTGGTTGGTCGAGCCGCCGGTGGCCAGCAGCGCCACCATGGCGTTGACGATGGCGCGCTCGTCGACCACCCGGCCGATCGGTGCGAAACGCTTTTTGTAGGTGATGCCGAGCACGGTGCGCGCGGCCTCGCGGGTGAGCTCGTCGCGCAAGGCGCCGCCGGGGGCCACGAAGGCCGTGCCCGGCACGTGCAGGCCCATGGCTTCGAGCAGCATCTGGTTGCTGTTGGCCGTGCCGTAGAAGGTGCAGGTGCCGGCCGCATGGTAGGCCGCGGATTCGGCCTGCAGCAGCTCGGGCCGGCCGACCAGGCCCTGGGCCGCCTGTTCGCGCACCTTGGACTTGGCGTTGTTCGACAGGCCCGAAGGCATTGGCCCGGCCGGCACGAACACCATCGGCAAGTGGCCGAACTGCAGCGCGCCGATCAACAGGCCGGGCACGATCTTGTCGCACACACCGAGCATCAGCGCGGCGTCGAACACGTCGTGGCTCAGCGCCACCGCGGTGGCCATGGCGATCACGTCGCGGCTGAACAGGCTGAGCTCCATGCCCGGCGTGCCCTGGGTCACGCCGTCGCACATCGCCGGCACGCCGCCGGCCACCTGGGCGGTGGCGCCGAACTTGCGGGCCTCGGCCTTGATCAGGTCCGGATAGGTCTGCATCGGCGTGTGGGCCGACAACATGTCGTTATAGGCCGTGACGATGCCGATGTTGGGCGCCTTCTCGGCCACCACCTTGAACTTGTCGTTCGACGGCATGCCGGCAAAGGCATGGGCCACGTTGGCACAGCCCATGCGTTCCGCACCGGGCTGGCGACCGGCGGCGGCATCGAGACGCGCCAGATAGGCCGCTCGGGTGTCGGCGCTGCGCGCGCGGATGCGGTCGGTGACGCTGGTAACTGTCTCGTGGAGTTTCATGATATTTTGGTAACTTAATTACAAGCACCCTATCCTACTCCGGATCGATGGCACTGGCACGTGTTCGGGTTACCAGTGGGTTACCAAAAACAAAAGCCCGGCGAACCGGGCTTTGTTGCTGCGTCGATATAACTCAATGCACGGTGACTTCGACGCGGCGGGCTTCGGCGTTGCTGCCGCTGGCCTGGGTCTGTTCGGGCTTCTTCAGTTCGATCTTGTCTTCGGCCGCGCCCAGCGCCTTGATGGCGTCGCGCACCGCGATGGCGCGTTGCTTGGAGAGTTCCGCGTTCAGCGCCGCGTCGCCGGTGGCGTCATGGAAGCCGCTGACCGCCGCCTGCTTGCCGGCCGCGACGGCCTTCACGACTTCGGCCAGGGCTTCGTTGGCGCCGGCTGCCAGATCGGCCTTGCCGCTGGCAAAGTAGAACGTGACCACGCCGTTTTCCACCTTGATGCTGGCGGCATCGGCCACGATGGCCGGCACACTTGCGGCAACGCCTGCCGCCGACGCCTTGGCCGAAGACCGCGATTTGTGGATGCCCAGGCCGATAACGGAGGCGACGACCAACAACACGATGGCGAATATGAGCCCCAAAGCAACACGCTTGTTGTCATCTTCGTCTTGTGAAAACATAATTTGTACTCCAGAAAATTTGTCGCGATTGTAGAGTGCTTGCATGACGGAAATTGCCTCCACGGTTCTGCCCAACCTGCCCCCCCTTGCGGCGGCCGATACCCAGCGCTGCCCGGCGCGTATGCTCGAAATGGCCAAGCTGCGCTGGGGCGGCGAGTCGGACCTGTGGGTTTTTGCTTATGCCTCGCTGATCTGGCGGCCCGAATTCGATTTCACCGAACTGCGCCGCGCCAAGGTGCATGGCTGGCACCGTTCGCTGAAGATGTGGAGCCGCATCAACCGCGGCACGCCCGATTGCCCGGGCCTGGTGTTCGCCCTGCTCTCGGGCGGCTGCTGCCAGGGCGTGGTCTTCCGCATCCCGCGCCATGAGGTGGCCGAAGCGCTGCCGCGGCTGTGGCAGCGGGAGATGGCCACCGGCGTCTACGACCCCAAATGGCTGCGCTGCCAGACCGAGCAGGGCTCGGTGAATGCGCTGGCCTTCACCCTGTCGCGCCGCAGCCCCAACTACACCCGAGAGCTTACCGAAGCCCAGGTGCGGCGCGTGTTTTCGGAATCCTGCGGGCGTTATGGCACTTCGCTCGAATATGCGCGCAACACCTTCGAGGGGTTGCTGCAGCACAACATCCATGATCGCGCGCTGGAGCGGCTGTTGAAGCTTTCGAGCTAATAGTTAAAGCTGAGTTAAGCCACACGCCGCTGCGTCAGCAGCTGCTCGGCGGCGTACAGGTCGTCCACGGTGTCGATGTCGGTGACGATGCCGATGTCGTTCAGTGCCAGGTCCACCACCATGTCCCTGTCGCGCTGCGCGCGCACGATCTGTGCCGCGCCTTCCTTGCCTTCGAGTTCGAGCAGTGCGTGCATGCAGCTCGCGTCGAAGCCGACCGGGTGGCCGCGTTTGCCGTTGCAGTGCGGCACCACCACCGGCACGTGGGTCAGGGCCTGGGCCACGGCCAGCAGGCTGGCGGGGCGCACCAGTGGCAGATCGGCCGGCAGCACCAGCCAGCCCGGAGCGTGTTGCGTGGCCAGCACGCCGGCACGGATCGAGTCGCCCATGCCGCGCAGGCCCGGTGCGGCCTTGACCATCCACCACGGCAGCCCGCTGGCGCGCACGGCGGCCAGGGTGTGGTCGCGTACGCGCTTGCCCGCCAGCGGCGCCTCGAGTTTGTGCACCTGCCCGCCGGACGCGGCAAACCGCTCACCGCGGCCCGCGGCCAGCACGATGACCACGGGTAGCAGGCGATCCTCCAGATTCGAAAAGACGGAGATCGGTTCGATGCGCTGACTCCAGTACGGGTTGTGCCAAGCCGATTGTGCATCCATACCGCGCCCGGTTGCACAATGCGTGCCATGAGCGCCACAACATCCACCTCCAATCCCACCTCCGCCCAGCTTGCCGACCTGCGCAAGAGTTATGAACGCGCCGAACTCGACGAAACGGCCTCGCAGGCCGCGCCGCTGGCGCAGTTCGGCCAATGGCTGGGCGAAGCCCTGTCGGCCCAGTTGCCCGAACCGAACGCCATGACCCTGGCCACCGTCGGCAGCGACCTGCGGCCCTCCACCCGCATCGTGCTGATCAAGGGCTACGACGAACGCGGCATCGTCTGGTACACCAATTACGAAAGCCGCAAGGGCCAGGAACTGGCCGGGAACCCGTTTGCCGCGCTGCAGTTCCACTGGGTCGAACTGGAGCGTGTGGTGCGCATCGAAGGTGTGGTCGAAAAGGTCAGCGACGCCGAGAGCGACGCCTACTACAAGAGCCGGCCGCTGGATTCGCGCCTGGGCGCCTGGGCCAGCCCGCAGAGCCAGGTGATCTCGGGCCGCGCCGTGCTGGTGGCCAATGCGGCCAAATACGGCGCGCAGTTCATGCTGAACCCGCCGCGCCCGCCACACTGGGGCGGCTACCGGCTGGTGCCGGAACGCTGGGAATTCTGGCAAGGCCGCAAGAGCCGGCTGCATGACCGGCTGCGCTACAGCCGCGATAGCCGCGACGGCAACACCAACAGCGGCGGCTGGCTGCGCGAACGGCTCGCGCCCTGAAGCAAAAGCTGCCGGGTCAGCCGACCCAGAGCATCACCAGCGACAGCGTCACGATGCCCAGCGCCGTGGACACGGCCACGGCGGCGGTGATCAGGTCTTCGGCCGCCTTGTAGCGCTGCGAGAACAGGAACACATTGGCGCCCATCGGCAAGGCGGCGGCCACCACCATCACCGTGAGCGGCAGGCCCTGCAGGCCGAGCAGCCAGCCGATGAGCATCACCAGCGCCGGATGCAGCAGATTTTTCACCACGGCGAGCAGCAATGCACCTTTGAAGTGCGTGCCGACCCGGGTCTGCGCCAAAGTGACGCCGACCATCACCAGCGCCAGCGGTCCGAAGGCCTGGCCCAGCCACTGGATCGGCTTGTCGATCACCTCGGGCATCTGCCAGCCGGTTTGGGCCCAGAGCAGGCCGACGATGATCGGGATCGGCACCGGATGGACGATGGCATTGCGCACCGCCAGGCCCAGCACCGCGGCAATATGGCGCTGGCCGCCCTGCCCGCTTGCCGCCTGCTCGCGCGCCTGGGCCAGCTCGACGGCCACGGTGGCCAGGCTCAGCAGCACCAGCGAATGCAGCGACACCAGGGTCAAGAGCGTGACCATGCCTGGCGCGCCATAGGCCAGGCCGATCAGCGGAATGCCGATCATCGCGGTGTTGCTGTAGGTGTTGGCGATGGCCATCACCACACTGGTGCGGCTGAAGCCCGCCACCAGCAGCGTGGCGGCGAAGACCACACCAGCGCCCAGAAAATACGCCGCCACCGGCCTGAGGCTGAGCTGTTCGATCCGCACCGTGCTCATGGCATGGAACAACAGCGCCGGCGACAGCACCAGGAACACCAGGTTCGCCAGATCCTTGACCGAGGTGTCGCGAATCCAGCCGCGCTTGCCCACCAGCAGCCCCAGCGCGATCAGCAGGACGACGGGCAGCAGCGAGGAGATGACGGTCTGGTTCACGAGGGGGCTTTGGAGGGTGGCACCGGGACT
>Ga0307515_10005626_pt1 | contig 25323 bp, 3 predicted proteins | sample 17_EM_MG_FD_194513 | JGI IMG/M metagenome (GOLD analysis project Ga0307515, IMG submission 194513) | Populus trichocarpa ectomycorrhiza microbial communities from riparian zone in the Pacific Northwest, United States - 17_EM | ecosystem: Host-associated > Plants > Roots > Unclassified | place... | reverse complement strand
ACTCTATCAGATCTATACAAATTACCTAATTTGGATAAGCGCGCTGACAGCGGTGCAGTCAGCGTATACATATACCCAGCGAGCGGACAGCGAGCGATTCAATTAGTACAGTCAGTCAGCGAAGCTCGCTGTACGCTGACTGTTACCCACACTGGTCATGCATTTGAAACTCGTTTTGTGCTTTGTCTAGATGTCCAGGTAAATCGTTACGTATCTGCTTCAAGACTAATCTTTAAAGAAGTTCTTAGTTAATATTGCAGAAAACGCTAGATTCTCTCTTGTGGTTAGACCTACATCAACGATGTTGTTTGTGCTTGGATCAATTTCTATATAAAGTGTTATGATGCCTTAGCCGCCGCGACCCAATATCTTCGTATATCTCCAGTTTTGCTGCTGGAAAGTATCTCTAGAGTCATCTTGTGTTGGAAGCAACCTGTCAACGGGAGAGTCCTTCTTAAGCCACTCCGACTTTTCTTCTTGGGTAAGATTCTCCACGTATTTCTCAAGGTCCTAGCCACCGGCCCGATTACCGCGGCTACGCATTCCGGAATATTAACCTACTAAGTGGAATATAAGAGAGAACTTCTTACATTCGCTGAGCTGCTTGAAATTCATCTAAAATTCCCATGCAGGACTTTCAACCCTGCGCTCTACCGTATGGCGCTGAAAGAAGTAGTGCTAACTAGCGGATTGGTTCCTTGTCTTCTGTTGATAACCTTTCCCATCCTTCTTAATGAGATGGTCTAAATCTCTTCTAGGCTCATCTGGAGATCTGTAAGTTGGCCTAGAATACTGAATCGAGGGGCGAGGGGATGGAGTGACCTTTGCTAGGATGTTTGCATTGTGTCGACCTGAATCGAAGTTCCTTACTACTATCGTAATACTGTCTGACGACCTAGATCGTTTATACGAACTATGTCTTAGTTGTCTTGTATCTTGAGCTCGTATGTCTTATCGAACGTCTTATTACCTGTTTCTCTTAACTATGACCTACTACATGACGACGTCATCGTTATTGTATTTGGACCTACCTGATGTATATAAGAGAGCTTCTAGAGCCCTCTTTAATAAACAGAGTTCTTATTCCTGATTGTCCGTTTAACAGTTATAAGCCTAGGCCGTCTACTGCATTATCTTTAATTCCAAAGCCTTTATTCCTATTGATTATAATTATCATCTTAATTATAGACAACTACCTATAATAACTTCTTAATAAGAAACCCCTCCCGTTATTATATTATCCATTATCCTTGCAAGCCTAAACAATTGGGACGAATAGATTAAGGTTATTAAGTTAAAAGCGAATAATAATTATCTCTGGAAGTATGTTAACCTATTAACACCTAAGACTAATCTACCACAGCTTGTAAAACCTATTCGTGCCTTACCTAAGGATGCTAATAGCCGGGGGAAGATAAAGCTCGCGGACCTAGATAAGGAGGAGAAGGAGGAGCTCCGTACGCTTAAAGCCGACTATAGGGACAATATAAAGCTATATAGAAAACAGCTGTTAGCTCTTAATACGTTACGTAGCTATATCCTAAGCTCTATCTCATATACCTACCTTATCTACACGTTTAAATGCACTACCACCTATAACGTCTTGGTATCTCTTAAGAAGAGAATTACTCCGACTAACTACGCCTAAAAGCTTTAAATAGCCACTTAATATATAAAGCTTAAGAAGGCGCCTTAAAACCAGAACTTTAAGGTCTAGTTATAAGAGTAGGAGAAGGTATACACTAAGTATAAGGAGTAAGCTCTACCTAAGGTAGATAGTAATTATTCGGTAAAAGACTTTATATACGCAGTCGAATTAATTATACTAAGCTAGTTAGAATATTGGAAGAATAAGCTTAATAATCGTAAGTGGGAGAAGAAGACGCTTCTTACCTTCTTTAAACTAGTCGAAATATACTAAAACCACTGTCGTACGGACCTTGCCTAGAAGGGCAAAACTCCACAAAGAGGATCCTTTAGAGTTACTTTTAAAGATAAGTTACTAAATTCGAAGCCTAAATTAAAACCTTAATCATTAGCAGATAAGTAGAAGAAGGAAAGGCGATTGCCGCTAGAGTGCCTATACGGAAAACGTTACTACTTTAATAAGTGCTAGTATATTATAGAGTTAATTCCTTGCCCATTATAGTTTAAACTAAGTAACAAAATTTAGAAGAAGGTGGATAAGAAGATTGCTAATATAACGCCTAAAATTAAGGCTTATATTAAGTAAATTAAAAAGGACGATTAAGCTAATAAGAAGCTAAAGGATAGTAATAAGCAGAGCTCTTAAGAGCCTGGTAGAGGAGCCTTTACTATTTATTAAGCAGGAGCCTATAACATAACCTCCAATTACAAGCTTTGTAATAGCTTTATCCTTAACTTAGAAACTACTATATATATCGTCAACAATCGAGCTAGATTTATCAGTAATATTAAGCCTACGTTAAATCGGCTCTACGTAGGATTAAATATAGAAGAGATCGTAGGCTATAGCATAGCTATAGTCACAATTAACCGCCTAATAGGCAAGATATAGATGTAGCTCTTATAAGCAGCCTACGTATTAAGCTTTTATACTAACCTAATATGCCTCTAAAAGCTTAATAATAAGGAAGTCTATTAGAATAATAAAGAGAACACTGTCTTCTCTAGTAATAATAAGACGTACTTCCACTATAACTACTACTATAGTTAGAAAACGGTTAAATATAATAAGCTAAAGGACTTATAAGAGGCTTTATTTGGGACTTAATTAAAGCTAGTAAAGTATTTATTAAAGCCTCTACTAAATCAGGCGGAAGGCCATATATAGCACTAGCGATTAGGCTATATAGGAAAAGACGCAATTAAGTAACTACCTTAGTTAGTGATGGGCGCGATTATAAAAGGCCTAATAATAGTAGAATGCGAATTATATGAAGTAAGTAAAGCTTATGAGGTAATATTAAGAAGACCACTAACTTGGTCGCTAGTTCCTTTCTATAAAATTTACCTTAATTTAATACCCGGAATAGTCGCATTTAATAGCGATAAGTACGCGGTATACTTCCTTAATGACGCAACGCGAATAAATAAGGTAGAGATAATGGCTAAGAAGTCGTCCCTTACCCAAATTGTTATTAAATATTGTAATATCATTAAACAATAATATGGCTTTAAGGTAGCTATTATCTATATAAATAGGGAGACATCTCTTATAGGCGAATTTAAGGAATAGGCAGCTAAATAAGGAATTAGTCTTAAAAGATTAGCACCTAATACTTAATTATAGAACGGTCCAGCGGAACGATCTAGGGGGGTAATTATATAAAAGGCTTGGTGTATAAGAATTGAGGCCTATCTACTAGAGGAGCTATATCCTAAAGTTTATAAAGTAGCTGCCTATCTACTTAATTAAACGCCTAGTAGAAGACTTAGGTAGTAAACGCCTTTTAAAAAAAATACAGTTAGCTATAGGTATATTACCACTAAAACTAAATATAGGCCACCTATAAGTCTATAGCTGTAGGGCCTACCCTTAAATATAATATTCTATGCCTAAATAAGCTCGCGCTAAGGGCCTATATAGGATATTTAGTAGGGTATAATTTAACAAATATATTCCAAATCTATATTCCTAGTTAGAAAAAGGTTATTAGAATAAGAGATATAAAGTTTAATAAGCGGTTACTTTATAATAACTTACAGCCAGATCTAGTAAATGTACTCCAAGTTAAAACTAACCAAATATTAGAAATTATTAATATCTATTAAATATAGGATCTCTAAAATAAATTAGAATTATTATCTAACGAAAGCAATAAGACTTAAGATAAGATTTAAGTTAATACTAAAGGGAGACAATAGGTGGAATCTAGTAGTATTTAGGAAGAGCCTAATATTAAGAGTAGTAAGCAATAAGATTTAAGCTCTAAAGACGACTTAGCTTTAGGGCTTCCTACCCTAAATAAGATACTAAAACCTAACTTACCGGAGCCTCCACTACCGTCCTTAAATACCTTAGTAAAGAAGCCGCACTATATCCTAGTTCCGACTAATAAAGCTAAGCTAAAGAAGAAGATTAATAGTAATATAGGAGAGTAAAATGTGGTTAAAGGAAAGAGACTTAAAAGATAATCAAAGATCTATATAGGCTTTCTTATTAACATCACTAACTAAAGCCTTCTAGCTTAAAGATTAGCCTTTAATATAGGGCTTATATTTTATAAAAAGCTACACTATAATTAGCTTCCACCGCCGCCTAGGAATTAAAAGGAGCTTTAAAGACATTAATATAAGGAAGAGTTCGTGACTATTACCTAAAAGGAATATACGGACCTTTAAAATCAAGGAACGTTTTAAGTCGTTAATAAGATAATCTATATTAAAACAGTGCCTATTATCTAGGTATTTATATATAAAACTAATATTAACGGATATCTAACGAGATTTAAAGCTCGTCTTTACGCATAAGGTAATCTGTAAGAGTTAATTTATAAAAACACCTATACCGTAACTTTAGCAGTAAGATTATTTAGAGCCTTAATAGCTATTGTTATAATATTTAACCTAGACTACTAGTAAGGTAACGCTGTTAATATATTTATAAATAGCCTAATTAACGAAGTCGTCTACATTAAGTGTCTAAATGGATTTTTAATTAAGGGTAAATGCCTACTACTTTAAAGAGCGCTCTACGGATTGCGACGATTACCTCTGCTATAGTATAGTAACTTAATAACAACACTAAAAAAGGAAGGCTTAAAGCTAGTAGCGGAGGAGCCTTGCCTATATTATAACGATTAGCTAATAATCTTCTTCTACGTTAATAATATCATAGCTGTATTTAGGAAGAAAGACCTACTTAAGCTTAAAACTTTTAAGGAGTACCTTATAAAAAGGTATAAGATAAAGGACCTAGGTAACCTTACCTAGTTCCTTAAAATTTAAATTATCTATAATAAAAAGAATAGGAAGCTTTAGCTTAGCTAGGATTCCTATATTAATAAAATTGCGATAAGCTTTAAAGTTAAAGATTATTATAAGATATATATACTAATAGGTATTAAAAAACTTAAGCCTAATCTAGAGTAAGCCTCTAAGTAGGATACCTACGCCTATTAGAGGAAAGTCGGATCTATGCTCTATATAGCTAATATTACTTATCTAAATATAGCGAGAATAGTAAGTAAGCTATTAGAATTTTTATAAAATCCGTTACTAGTTTATAACGCAGCTGCTATAAAGGTAATTGCCTACCTTAATTAAACTAAAACTCTTACAATTAAGTACTTAAAGGAGAATGTAATAAACTAGATCTTCGTAAGGGTAAGTAACGCATTATTTAGCGATAATCTAATAAGTAGAAAAAGCACAGAAGGCTACCTATTTACCTTATTTAGGGGACTAATTAACTAGCGATCTATAAAGTAGAAGTTAGTAATAAAATTAAGCACAGAAGTAGAGCTTCTAGCCCTGTTATATACAGCTACTAAGTTAATTTAGTAGTAGCGATTCTTTAAAGAAATTGGATTTAACCCTAATAAGAAGTAAATAATATATTGCAACAACCTATAGACTATTTAACTACTAACTAAAAGCAACGCGGAGCTTAACACTAAGCTTTAATATGTTAATATTTATAACTACTAGCTTCGCCAGGAAGTTTATAAAGGAAGTATTAATATTAAATAGGTGCCTACTGCGGATATAATAGTAGATGGTATAATAAAGGCTCTGCCTTATTAAAAGTATAAGACGTTTATTTAGTAATTAAACCTCGTTAATATTAAGGATCTAATTTAATTTAATTTAAATAATATTTAGGTAAGGTAAATATATAGAGGATTTCATTTAACTTAACACCAAATTGCTATTGTAACTTTTTAGTATTTCTATAGTAGCCTAGAAGGCTCTATATAGCTAGGGGGGTATATTAACCTAAATTGAAGTTTCTTACTACTATTGTAATACTATTTAACGACCTAGATCGTTTATATAAACTATATCTTAGTTATCTTATATCTTAAGCTTATATATCTTATTAAACGTCTTATTACCTATTTCTCTTAACTATAACCTACTATATAACGACGTCGTTATTATTATATTTAGACCTACCTAATGTATATAAGAGAGCTTCTAGAGCCCTCTTTAATAAACAGAGTTCTTATTCCTAATCGTCCGTTTAACACATTGTCCACTATATAAATTAGGTTGTTTCTTGCCGTACTTATTATAGCCCTTAATTTACCGCGAGTATATAAAACCAACAAATTCCTTAGTCATTTCTTAGCATCGCTAAAGCTTGCTGTTGGGCCTATATAAACGTTATTTAGACAGTCTTATTCATTTTCTATTAGAGCCGCCAGGTGTTTAATATCCGCTAAAGTTAGGGATTCTATTTACTGCTAGACCGCACCGCCCTGTGTTTTAGCAGGTGCTTAAGATATAAGTAGTGCTAGATCTATTAATGATGGTGGTGGTGCTAACTATGCTATGGCTGGCGCTGTTATTAATACCAAATCTTCCGCCTAGGTACCTCCTACTTAGGTAAGCCCTTTCTGGTCTCTTTTAGCTTTAGCAGCAGCCTCCTTAGCTTCGGTCTCTTGTAATACTCGGTCTCCCTACTTTTCTATTTAATAGTGCCTATGCTCTATTATGCCTTAGTGTACAACGCTCTGAAAGCCCACTATTAGTTAGCCTATTTATACGGGGATTTGATTTAAAAAGCCTACTTTAAATGCGCTAATAACCTATTTTACAGTAATATCTCTACGAGTCCGTTCTTCGTGTCCCCGGTTCTTTTTTCGAGATAATAAGTTGGATAGCTAGTTAATAATTGTATATCTAATTACTTAGTAAGCCTTTAGTAAGCCACTAGAGAAAGATTTAGTAACTAAATTTAAAGATCTTGTTAAGTGAGTGCTCCTTTTATTCTTTAATATTCTTTATTCTCCTTAACGTGTATATTGCTTATAAAATGCAGTAAGGTAAAGAACTGATATTCGCTTTGGTAAATATTATCCCTTTATAGGTGCCGGTTACGTTACTTATAGAACTAAATCTTAGCGCGTATTTATAATATGCTCGCCCCATAGTAATTTAGTACGTGCGCACTATCGCGCCTATAACGCGTTAGATGTTAAAATAACACCTTCCCTCGCCATTAAACTTAAAGCTTTTAATCCTTATATAAATCCTCTATCGCAATTAAATCTTGGAGGAGTTTGTAATGCCTTGTAGACGCGCACCTGCTTCTACCCCCCCTATTACTGCTAGCGGTAGTAGCGCTTACCTAATTCTTTGTACACCTAATAATATTGCTAGTTAGAGGTATGTATTCTTTACCCTTTAGCAGAACCTTGATTTAAGCGTCGAATAGTTTAACTAGCTCTAGCCTTATATAATAAATTAGTGGTTTAACTAGGGTAAAATATATAATAAGTATTCCGTTAACTATATCTTTAAATGCCGCTTCTAGCGTAAGCAGCAGCTAGAAAGTAAAGGAAAAGGTATTTATTCGCGCTTAATTTAAATCGCTAATCTATATGGCATAGTATATAAAGTAGTATATAATTATCCAGCTAGGCAAGCGGAAGGCAGTGCGCCGTCTTTAATTACTATTACTAGAATAAAGAAGTTGTGCTCTAAATATAATTATTCCTTAGAGGATATTAATGTGTTTAAACGGCCAGAGGCTCTTATACAAGTTACTGCTACTAAGGTATTAAAAAACTATTAATACTATAAGGTTGCTACCGCGATTAAAGCACCTTATATACCTAAAGCCGAGCAGCGACTCCATAACGCTAAAGGCCTATATTTTAACTAGTAAGACGTTAAGAACGCTAGAAGATACTAGAAGAAGGCTAATCCAAATATATATTAGGTTGGTAACTCGTTTTCTATTAATATATAAGAGTTAGAGGCTCTTAACTAGCTTAATAATTAACTTAGTAAGTAGCTCTATAGTATATAAGACTTACCAAACTTCTTTATTTAAGTATTGTTCGTACTAATTTAATAGCACGAGTGAGTCAGATCCAGGGGCACGAAATACGTATAGTATTATATGCTCGTTTGGATGATGGTGACTGTCTCTTATATTAAGGTAGACTACGTAGTCTATATACTAATGCATCCTCCCCCTAATTAGTCAGTGCTTTATAAGTGCACCAGACGCGTAAGCGAGTGGTTGGTGCACTGAACGCGTAAACGCGTACCTGGCGTATTGAACGCGTAGGCACGCGGTTAGTACGACAGGTGCTGTAATTATACACTGGCGGTACTTGAAAAATGAAACCGCCTGTGTATGGCCTCCGTAATTGCTCTAATGGAACCGTAAAATACTAAAGAAAATACATAGGAAATAGAACTATAAGATGCAAAGGAAGTATATAGAAAACCCCCCCCCCGCCGGGGTGCCTTTTAGGATGCCTTCCAAACGGTGCTCTAAGCTGGCCGTAAGTTAGATCTTAAGGGCCGCTAAGGCGCTAGTGCTAAGCGAGCTAATAGCGATTTTCCGTGCCTGGCATGGAAAATTGTGATTAGTTAATTTAACCACCGTAGCAGAATATGGCAAAATATAGCAGGTTACGTGAGTCCACTAAGTTCCACTGCAGCTTTCTACTATTTTCCACCTGTACCGTAGAATAGGCCGTACAATGAGCCGTACGGCCTTCTAACGGGCCATAGACGAACCGTAGGTGCTCCGTTAGTCCCGTTCTACCCATTCTATAACTTTTAGGTTAAGCCTATTCGTATTAATTAGGGGTTTAAAGGCTTAACACGGCTTTGCCTTAGTTATGGCGTCTACTAGGTTATTTCCGCCGCTGATCTATTTAACCTCCGTAATTTTACGTTGTTTATAGGCCTAACGTAAGTACATTAGGTCGACTATAAACCTCTTCTCTTATATTATACCTAGTTTAACTAGGTAGTCGTAGAGGGACTTTAAATCGGTGCATAAAACTAGGGGTAACTGCTCCAGTTATAGAATCCTCTAAACCGTTAATTTAATTGCGGCTGTTATATTAAAGCTATAAGCTAGTGTATATAGTTTAGAAGCTAGTATACTACGGGTTACTCGTTTACACTTAATTAAAGACTAGTATAATATATTTACGTCCTAATTACGGTCCATAAGTATAATTACAAAGCCGATTTATAATAATAGGTCTTTATTATTAGTAAAGGATGCGTCCGTAAATACTAGTAGGTTAAGGGATTTTAGGTCTAGTGGTACAAAGGTAAATCCCCTTACTACATTGTCAATTTGCTACTAAATACGCTTATTAAGCTGCTTAACATTTTCTTTTTATGGGTCTATTGCCTAGGCCGCAAAGGATAAATCATAGGCAGATTTAGGTTAGCAAACTGTAGCAATATAGGCGCCTCTTACACGCTATACAGCGTATTAGTCCTTTATATTTACGGTCTTATAGGTCTCTCCGCGGGAACTAGTAAGGTCTATAGGCTTTACTATAACAGGCTTTAGGTATTAAGCTTAGCGTTCCTAAGTTAGCTTAATTAGGTTACCCTTTTATATAATTAAGCCTCTATTAAACTTAATTAGAGTCTACTTAGTTAACTACTCTTACGGCTTTACTAAGAACTTTACCTTTTATAGTTTAGTTTCTTTAGTATCTACAAAGGTCTAATCTGCTAGGAAGAGGGTATTATCTGTTTAGAGTTTAACAATACTAAGGCCGTTTAATGGGCTATATAGGAGGCAGGGGTCGTAGGTCGATTATTCTATTTTAAGTTTACTAACGTAGTGCTAGTAGTATATCTTAAACCAATGGTTTCTAGCTTCTAGTACTCCGTAAAGAGGTTTTATAACCCATAAAATTGTTCTTAGTTATAGGTTAAGCTCGCGGGGTGGCCGTATAAAGATATCCCTACTTAGGTAGGTATTAAACTGCATATAGGCTTACGAGATATCCCGTAAGTAAAGGGCTACGGGTTTAGTTTACTGTAGTTTAGGTATAAGTGCAAGTATAATCCGTTAACTAACTCATTAAATTATAGGTAATTGCGTAAGGACTAGGCCCTTTTTTTAGTCGTTATAAGCTTATATAACAAGCCTTAATTTCTTAAAGGCTTTATTAGTACTAGGGTGCTTAATTTCGTTAATAAAGCGCGAGTTAAATATACGGACGCCTTACGGAATATCTCTTTCCATTATAACCGCAAAGACGCCCTTTTTAAGTAGTCCGTTAATCTCTTTGCGTTATAAGTCCGTAAAAGGGGTTTCCTATACTAGAACTAATATATCTATAAACGGAGATTGCCTTACGGATATGCCTGCGGAGGTTAAATAATTCTCCATTATAGGGTTTTTACAGGGGCGTCCTTGGCTATACTTTATAGTAGGTTTAGTAGGTTTAGTAAGTTTTTAGGGGACCTTTAGGGTAGGCAAGGGTGCTTCTAGTTTGTTTAATTTGGCGGGTGTTTCTAGTTTACCTAATTCGGTAGATGCTTCTAGTTCGTCTAGCTTAGTAGGTGCTTCTAGTTTATCTAGCTCGACGTTATAGGTATTCTCAAACCGAAAATAGGGTTTTATAGACGTGCTTCTAAAGCTTGTCAGTCCGCTAGGGAGTTATATATAGCAGGTCTCGTCTTCTACGGCTAGTAGATGGTAAGGTCTAGTCTAATTACCGCTTTTACGCCATATAAGGACTTTAGAATTAAGCGGGAGGTTATATACTAAGGTTGTATTAGGTCCGTTACGGTAATATAGGGCGTTATTAACAGTTTATTTAGCCCGTAATTTAACTATTTCGGCTATTACCTTCCATATTACAGCTGCTTATTCCGTAATAGACGGGGTAGGAGGGCCTAGGTTGCTTATCCTTAGGTAGGCTCCGTAAACTAAAAGGGTAGGTACTAGTCCGTTAGGGCCAGCGGTGTTATTAACGGCTTTTACGGCTATCTATAAAGCTAGTTCCTTTTAGATATCTTTATACTTATCTATAATAATCTAATAAGCTCTTTATAGAGCTAGGTAAGCTTACTTAATAAGCCTAATAGACTAGTACGCCTTAACTGGAACGGCTTTTATTGAAATAGCCATAGCTATAGCATACTGTTGGAATTCTTTGCTGATAAAGTTCCTACTAGCGTTATAGGTGATATACTTAGGGGGTCCAACGTATATATTAATCCAGCAGGTCCGTAAAATATCCTAAGTATATTTTATGGATATATTTTACAACTAACGGGCGGCTTAATAGTAGGTTACCTCGTTAATTATATATAATACTAGGCTGCCGTTAATATATATAATGTCTACGTACACTAAGTGGTTGAAGTTAAGGTCCTTATAAAGGGTGAACTTAAATCGGCCTAGGGAACGTCCGTATTTCTAGCAAAAGGAGCAGTATTTAGTTAGGTGGTCGATTACCTTCCTATTAACGTCGTCGTGTCTAGAGTATTTAAGGACTCTATATAGCTTTTCGGCTAATAGGTGGCCGAAACGGCAGTATAGGCGGTGGATTTTAGTACTAGTAAGGTAGCACGGGTTATAGTTAAAAGATTCTTAAATATAGGTCTGTAGAGTCTCTCCCTATATAAGGAACGGGTGTCCAAATCGTTATATAATTAGTAGGGTAATATACTTACTTCCTAGGGCAGTTATAGGGCCAATTAGGGTGTCCATAACATTATTGTAGTATACCTATAACCTATCCATATCTACAAGACAGAGTAAAAAGGGGGTGTCCGCTTTTACTACGTGGAAGTTAACTAGGCTAATTAGAGTCTTAACTTTAACTGATCTAATTAATGCGGTTAAGCCGATGCCGAATTAAATGTTTACGGCCCCAGTTTGCGTAATATTAATGTCCGTATTATTATTTATGGTGGTCCTATATATAAGGTATTATCCATAGCCTATAGTAGACTTCTTAGAGGCATAGCGTTCTGTGGTAATATATATAAATAGGTCCTGCTTATAATCTATAATATTTGTAACGGGGGTGCTTATGGAATGGTTTTTAGGCGTAACTAAATGTATAAAGGAACGGTCAGCTAATACGGTCGTAATATTAAAGGCTTAGCTGTCTATAAAAGATTTAAAAGTAGTTAGGAATATCTCTAAGGTCTCTTATTCCTAAGCGTCTAAGTTAAAGTCAATTATAAGGGCTTCTATTAACTTATTAGGGGGCTTTTCTACTTCCTCTGCTTTATATTCCAAAATAAACTAGTTAATATAGCTATTAAGTCTCTTCCTGGACTTGTTACGTTCTTTTTAGGTATACTTTATAAACTAATATCCTTTTTTGCCGCATACAAAGCACTTCTGGCTAGTTTGTCTACGGGGGTATATTTTCGTATAGGGGTTACTATAGGAGTTACGGGTTGGACTTGGTCGGTACAGGTACTACTAGCGGTAGTAGCGGTCCGTAAAGTAGACATCTAAGTCTATTTGCAGATATTAAATATCCGTAATAAAGGCTTAAGTGCTGCCTAGTAGGTTTAAGACTTCGTATATTATAATAGAGGAGCGTAGATTATTAATAAGGCCGGCTAAGGTATCTGTAGGCTTATAGTAGGTGTACTTATAGGGCTCTACTTCCTAATAGGCTGTAATAAGTTTATTATATAGGAAGTCGTCTATTTAAAGCTTAGCGTTAAGGCCGTGCTGTAGGTGCCGGAGGTCTTTAATAAGAATTTACAGGCACTCTATAGTCGATTTTTCAGTATTCTTATTAATTACGGTCCGTAGCTTAGTCACATTCCATTAGGTAAGGATATTACGCTTATATTCCGGTCCTTTAAAGTAGTTATAGGTAGCTTTATATAGCTTATTAAAGGAAACACTAAGGGGGTTACTCTTAAGGTTAGTGTAGTAATAGTCGAGTGCTAGGCCGCGCAGTATAGTAGAGTAGGCTTAGTTAAATTCCTATTTAGGAATATCAGCCTTCTAGCAGAGGTCTATAAAGATAGTTAGTTTAAAGTTAAAGTTATTATTTTCACCGCTATACTTAGATTTGTTGGTATAGAGCTTAGCTAGGTTTGCTAGCTCCTTGCCGTAGGTCTTTACTTAGGTAAATTACGGATTTATAACTTGCGGATATATAGCTTGCGGATATATGGTTTACGGATATATAGCTTATAGATCTATAACTTAAATAACAAAAGGGGTTTAGTCTATATTTTGGTTTACGGGGGTATTATAGTCCGTAATTTAGGTTACGGGGGTATTACGGTCCATAACTTAAGTACTAGGTGTATTTTAGCCAGTAAGGTTAATTTTAAAGCCGCTTAGGTCTGTGGGACGAATTTGGTTAAGTAGGTTAGGTATAAGGCTAGCGATTATATTAAGTTTGGAAGAAGTAAAAAGTTCCTTAGTTTCTTAGAACTAGTTTAGGATTTCCTCTTTAGTCTATTCCGTTTAGTCCTTCTTGTGTATTATATTATATAAGGACTATATAATAGTGACTTATTTATTCCTTTTAACCCATATACCTTAGTTACGTAAAAGGGTTTATAGTTTACGGATAGTAATAGGGTTGTAGGCCTTAAAAATAGCTTCCGTAAAGTCCGTAAAGTCTTCCTAGTATTACTCCCACAGGTCGTTATTTATAAGCTTAAAGTGTCTATATTTAAGGATTTTAAAACTAATATAGTTGTTAACGTCGTTTATAGATATAACGTCGACTCCTTATCTCTACTTCTTTTGACCTTTACTAACTTGCTTGCTAGTATCTGCTATACTATATAGTACGTGGCGGGTAGAAGAGGTCTTGTAATGGTCCGTAAAGGTGGTTAATGTCCGTAGTAGTTCGCAGAGGGGTAGGAGGTCTCCGTAACGGTCCGTAAAGGTAATTAATGGGTCCGTAATGGTTCGTAGGAGGGTAGGGGGTTTAAGGTTTAAAGGAGGTTAAGGGTAAGGATTCTGTATAGGTCTGTATTCGCGTCTATAACTTCTAGTAAACCGTACTAAGACTTAAATAAGTATATAGAGTTAGAGATAAGTCCGTAATCCCCGACTTCCGACCTTCTAGTAGGTCGTACTAGGAGTCTAAACGGGTGGTTGCTGTCGAGTATCGCTCGGTAGGAGGTGTTAAGTAATTGCTAATCTATGCGCGCTTACTAATCAGTATTTATACTAATTTAATAGCACGAGTAAGTTAGATCTAGGGGCACGAAATATGTATAGTATTATATACTCGTTTAGATAATAGTAACTGTCTCTTATATTAAGGTAGACTACGTAGTCTATATACTAATACATCCTCCCCCTAATTAGTTAGTGCTTTATAAGTGCACCAGACGCGTAAGCGAGTGGTTAGTGCACTAAACGCGTAAATACGTACCTGGCGTATCGAACGCGTAGGCACGCAGTTAGTATAATAGGTGCTGTAATTATATAAGTATATTATATTAAAATCTAACTTTTAATAGAATAGTATATGTCCGCTAAAATTACTATAAACCATTTCTACAATAACATAAAGTCTTAGGGTATTATATTCGCCTACCTTAATCAAATTAAGACCTTCCAGCTGCGTGGCCACCTTATATTTATAAATACTATATATAAAATAAACTGGCTTAAATAGCTGCTTTATACTATTATAGTTTGTAATAAATACGGTTGCTAGGTACTAGGTAGACATTTCCTTACTAAAAAGGAAGACAGTGATATCGTAGTTAAAGCCTTAAAGGTATTTAAGTAATAGTATTTTACTATTTACCCTAGTAGATGCTAGTTAATATAGCAATCGCTAATAAATAGTAATTAGGTATAGTGGGTATAGAGACTAGCGACTTTACTATATACTTACTAACAACTCTGCTACTAAGATATTAGCAGTTTAATAAGCTTTTAATATCGGGAAAATATTCGCAGGATGAGATTCAAGTAGACTTTGTTTAGCGCGTTTCGCGTAATTAACATGCAATTGACCAACTTAATATGCAACTTGACTAACTTAATACGCAATTAACTAACTTGATATATAACTTAACCAACTTAACACGCAATTAACTAACTTGATATTTAACTTAACCAACTTAATACGCAATTAACTAACTTAATATTTAACTTAACTAACTTAATACGTAATTAACTAACTTAATACGTAATTAACTAACTTAATATTTAACTTAACTAACTTAATACGTAATTGACCAACTTAATATATTTAAAAGTTAAATAACACGCAGTTAACCTACTTGATAACTTTAAACGCTAACTGCATATTCCTTAACATGCAATTAAGGTAATATAATATATTATTTTAAAGTTGTATGCTAATTACACAAATGAATTTTTACTATTTTCTTAGCCTATAGTATGCTAGCTTATAATATATATTATATATTACAGGTTCTATGCTAGCTTAGCTACTTTTGCTATTTATCCTAGCTTCTATATAATAACGCAATGCGAGTTCCTTCTTTAAGAAAGTTGTCTAAGTATAGAGTATTATATTGGTCCTAATTAATATAATTATTAACGTAGTATAAATCTAAATAAGAAGTAGCGGCTAGAATAATATACGCGCTTTATAGAATAGATAGTATTAAATAAAAGCGACCACCTTTAAGTACTTGCCTAGTATTTACGCTTGGGCGCGGCTACCTTTTTACCTTAACTATACCGTGTGTTAGATGCGGCAGTCCATAATTTAATGGCTAAAGCAGCTCTACTATAGCTCTAGTATACTATATATATACACCATACTTATCTAACCTTTTAATATCTAGAATAGTAACAATTAGCTAAAGCTAGCCTATAAGTCTTCTACCTAATGGCATACGGCCCTTTTTAATACGGTCGCTGTTATCTATATACTCCTAGACCCATATATAATCACGCCTCTACTAGTTAGAATATTGCTAATTTAGTATACAACATACTACCTCACTAATTTAGCCCTTAAGGTTAGTTGTATTTTTTCTGTCTCATTTCTAATAGTGAATAGATAGATATATTTTAATAAGTAGGCGTTTAACCTATAAGGGGTCCTTCTCTTTCTAGTCCATATCGGAGTTCTAGGTACGTTTACCTTATAGTTTTCGCCTACACTCTTAGATAAATACCGCAATGCCATCTAGAAACCCTAGGATTTCGCAGCAGTTTGCTATATAAAATATATAAAGCTACATCTTTAACCTAAGACGCCTCTAGATAAGATCTATTACCCTATTTATATCTTTTAAAGGCCACTAAAGCTTTGTAACTGCCAAATACTATATTAGTTAAGTAGCCTACACCTTTAAACGCTGGGAAGACTGTAGTATAGAATTACTATTTATAAAAGCTATTTCGTCTTCTATTACTAGTACTACTACTCGTCTTAAATTATAAGAGCAGATTTAAGATAGTAAATCCCGTTTATTTGTTAAGTTATAAAACGCCTTAATAATGTAATAGTGTCCAGCTTCGCTATTTACGCTAGTATAGTACCTATCTGCACATCCGTATAGGCGGATATTTTCCTTAAAATATACAAGGGCATGGAATTTTGGTATATTAAAATGGCCTATATTAGAATCCTTTGCCTTTAAACGGAAACTTTAAAATACGCCTTTAAGTATATCAATTTAATATAGGGCGTGGTGTATATATTATAGTATCTCCTCATTATAAGTGTGATACTAAGCTATAATAACAAAGTTGTATATGGCTCTTGTAAAATGCATAGTATATAGTTCCCTAAATAACAGTAGTGGGGCTAATATAGCGACAAGTTGACAAACCATGGCTTTTTGTTTATTACCTGTCCATTAAGTAACTTTACTAAATAACAGGTTATTAAACCGTTTTAGCCCCGTAAAAGCTGGGACTTATTTAAAACGCTAATTAAGCTAAGCCTCCGTAGACATATTTATTATAGTTATTTTTATCCCTCTTCTCTTTTTTTTTTAGCTGGACGACATCGCCTACTAGTTTCTATACCTATTTGATAAGTCGCATAATAATACCCTTTAGAAGCTAATATAGAACATCTACTATTATGCCCTTATAGATGTTAAATAGGCAATAGTGCCACGTAAAATATTTTACTAGGTATACCTAGTTGTCTAAGGATAGAAGAATGTTCTCTAGTTTCTGGCGTTTAATCTGTCTTTTTGTCTCCTTATAGGTGCGTGGTAGGTATTGTTTCTTAGTTAAGTTCTTATACTTTAGAGGGGGGATTTGGCACATAGTGTAGTGCTATTGGCTTTTAATACCTATAAGCAGCACTTATTCTTTATAGTCTGCCATTATTCCATATATAATTGGATAATATTATTATATAAAATTATCCGTATATTAAAGGTCTACGCCGCTTTCTATAAGATGCTTAATTGCTATTATATTTTAGTTAATGGAATATAGCGTTAGAATACTAAAGTAGGACTTATATTTAAGTATAGTTCTTATCGCCTTATAATATGCTTTACTTTTTATATTATTATCTTTTTCTTTAATAACTAGTATAAAGCCGACAAGGATATTTACGGGGGATGTTTATTGGCGCTAAACTTGTCGGTTAAGATTACTGATAGTAAGATATACCGGCTAGGCCGATTTATTGCTATAGTGCATTGTTAGCTAGGTCTTATTAACTACTATAAGTATAGGAACTACTATAGCACCGCTAGGAAGCTTGCCTTGTGTCTTCTACCACTAGTCACCGCTATATAGCTTATTATAGACTTAGTGGTTTTCGGCATTATAGAGTCTCTTTAGTACATATACTAGTGCATCTTTAAAGGGTTAATAGCTAATTAGAAAGGTAATTATATTTATAATATCCTAGTAAAGAATATAGTATTCCCTCTGCTTAGAGCCTTTAATATTTAATTCCACCTTACACTCTAATTAGAGCTATTATTCGTCTTATATACTAAATAGAATAGCGGTAATTAGTTCTTCTTATTAATTTGCAGATTAGAAGCTAAGTAGGCCATAAAGTAGGCTAAGGCGGGTGTCTTTAAGCAGTATATTAACGTCTCCCTTTATATAGCGAATGCAGTACAGCTATATTAAAAAGGCGTAATTAAACTCCGAATGAAAAGGATTATATAGTATACTTTGGCTATTGTCGTGTTATAATATAGTAATATCTAAAATTATCTGGCTAACTTACTATATATTATTATCGGTCTCGTATAAAATTAGTTCACCCGCCTTTATATTCTTAGTTACTTTAAATATCTCTACTCTAAGTAATAATAATAACGATATAACGCTTTTCTAATATAGTATACCGTACGGAGGCACCAGATAGGCATTCTGCTTATATTCTACCGCCACTAGAGCGTACTTATTAGTATCCGTGTTTATACCGTCCGGTTATAATTATATATTATCTAACTAGTAAGAGTAGTAGAATTAATCGCGAATTATAAGTAGTTAGGCCGTAATAAATGTATAAGTGTTATATCTCTCTTTATATGCTTTTTTATAGACGTATTAGTGGCTAAGTAGCCGCCTTTTATAGCACCGTAGGTATCGGTAAAGGCCGCCGTAACTCTTGGGGGTATAAAAACACTATAGACAGCTCCGCTATATTATCGCTAATTATATATTAAACAATATAGTATTATTTCTAGGCGTAAAGAGTACGTGTTATAGTACTAACGGTTAATTACCAGTATTTGATCTATATGGGTGGCTTAGCTTTATAGCTGCTAAAAGTATACCTTTTATTTTCTTACTAGAACTAGTTACGCTAAAGCATAAGTATAACTAGCCTAACACCGAGTTTAAGGACTTAAAAGAGTCTAAGGCAGCCAAAATGGACGCTAAAGCGTAAGTATAACTAGCTTAATACCGAGTTTAAGGACTTAAAAGAGTCCAAGGCAGCTAAACTAGATGCTAAAGTATAAGTATAACCAGCTTAATACTAAGTTTAAGGACTTAAAAGAGTCTAAGGCAGCCAGAATAGACGCTAAAGCGTAAATATAACTAGCTTAATACCGAGTTTAAAGACTTAAAAGAGTCTAAGGTAGCCGAACTATACGCTAAAGCGTAAGTATAACTAGCTTAACACTAAGCTTAATACTAAGTTTAAGGACTTAAAGAGTCTAAAGTAGTAGAACTAGATACTATAAACTAAAGACTTAATAGTACCTAAAAAACCTTTATCCGTCTAAATAACAATATATAGTATTCTTAGGCAATAGCTACAGGACTATAGTAACGGCGAAGATATTATTTACCACTGATGTTACAGAGCCCGATAATATTAGCTATCCGGACCTACGAATTCCATTATTTCTATATAAGCCGTGGCAAGAAAAAAAGGGAAGATTAAGGGTAGTGCTAGTTAAGTTAAGATAACTGAATAAGTTAGCACTTAGAACTATAATATCTAGTCTTAGGTATATAGAGTTCTAACTAATATCTAACTTAAGCTGCCGCCCGGAAGTCTTATATTCGTTATTAGGGTAATACTAAAGGGCTAGGCCAAATAACGGGTATTGGTAATAATATAGATAATTTAAAGCCCACAAAGTAACTAAATAGAAAGCCTGTGTCTTGTAGGCTAACTACTTATCTTTAATAGCTTTTAAAAGTTTATTTCTAGAATTCCTTTTAACATCTTTAGTTTCCTATTAAACAGACATATTAGCACGAGCCTATATACTACTAGGGTGCGGAGAGCTAAAATACAGTTAGAGCTCTTTAAATAATTTACTAGAAAAGAACGGATTATTTAGGTCAGCCTATAGATTGGCTAGCTTAACCTTAACATCCCACCCTAGCTTACGAAGATTAGGGCTATCTCCACCCGGTATGCCACCATTAATCTGCGTATTAGTATCTCCCTTATTTATAGCGGCTGAAGAGGCTTTAGGTGTCTGGTCTCTGGAAGGCATTATAATACGGCTTTTAAGAGAGCCTACTTTGCGCTAGGGCACTAGATGCTATATTGTAGGTAGAGCTTATAGTAGTTATATAAGGCGGGATAAATTTCTAAGCTGTATACGTTTGGAGAAATTGAGGCTAAGGTAAGCTTAATGTAGCTATATTTTTAAAGACAAAGAGGCTATAGTATCGGTTTAGGCGGCTATAGAAGTTTAAAAGATTAAGCAAACAATAGCAGGAAATAGAAGAAAAAGGCGCGTAAATAAGAGTACGGTATTATAGGGCTAGAGTAATAATAGCTATATTATAGATAGCTTAATATATAATTTAGACTACGGGACCTATATATAAATAAGTTTAGCGAATATCTTTAATATAAAGCGTAGTAGCTATAAGTAGGATTTAGGATACTAGTTTTGGGTTGCCTATATAGTAGATATAACAGCTTATCTAAAAAAAAGTTGCTTTATTAGTGATATAGCTTAAAAATAGGTTATACTTTAGGTAAAAGGGTATCCTAAAGCCTTATCTTACGCTTATGGGATAAAATACCATATTGTATTTTACTTTGTTTCGTATAATCTTAGACTTTTTATAATGTCTTAGATTATCCCCCTACCTCTCTCTACTATGCACTTTACCTTATCTTATACTTATAAGATAAAATACTATATTATATTTCACTTTTTTTTATATAATCTTGGACCTTATATAATGTCTTAGATTATCCCCCCACCTCTCTCTACTATGCATTTCACCTTACCTTACGCTTATAGAATAAAATGCTATATTATATTTTACTTTTTCGTATAATCTTAGACATTTTTAATATCTTAGATTATCCTAAACTTATTTCCTAACCTTTTTAGAGCTGCTTTACTAACTAGTTATAATACGAAGAATAGAATTATTAGCTCTCTTATTATTATGTATTTAATCTAGTTGCTTAAGTGTACCTATTAGGGCATCCATTATCCTATCTATAACTCTTTAGCTTCCTATATAATATATATAACAACTAACGTTCTAAGGCTTCTACTACGGATTACACTTATTTTTATATGCCTTACTATTTATATCTTGCAATTTTATTTACTTAGTTAGCAGCGTAAATCTTACATCTCGTCTCGCTACGCACCTTTTGTTCCGTTTCTTACTCTAAGTCTTATATTTTATTTTACTGCCTACATTAAAGCTTATATCTTATCCTACTTCTTATATTAAGACTCGCATTCTGTTCTATTTCTTATATCACTCTTATATCGCTCTCATTAGAATCCACTATTATCTTAAGTTAACACCATTAGCATACCTTCTTATTATAACTGTTAGGATTGTCTTATTAGATTATTGCTAATTGTCTAATATATTATCCGCTCCACTGTCTTTATAAGTCACTCTATACTATTCTATATAAAACTTTTACCCGCTATAAATATATAGGGTCCTTAACTATAATAGCGGCGCCATACTTAGACTCTAGTTAGTACTTAACTACTATAACTAATAAGAACTTATTGTAAATAAGTGGTCTAAAGCTATAGTAAGGACTTATAATTAACGAAAAAATATATAAAGAAATCCTCTAATACTATGCTAGCGAAATCAACGAAGCGTCTAGTAGTAGGTTACTAGCGTCCGGGCCCGTGCAAAATAGAGTTAAGCGTATAGTCTTTGACCTTCTTAACACTAAGTATAGGCACGTGTTTAAGAGATCCGATCTACTATTAAAGTTTAAAGCTTTTACTATTGCCGCTAAAAAATCTATATAGCGATATATAACGACTAATAGACGTAGAGGCGTAGAGGTTATAATGGCTAATGTTATTCTAAAGCATAGCGGCTTGTCTTCTAGAGAGCAGTCTGTTAACTTATTTAGATTAAGGGTAGCCTCTAAGGCTGCCTAGGTGCTTAGTAATCTGTCTATTAAAGTCCTATAACAGCTAAATACCACACCTACACTATTCTATAAAATGAGCTTTACTATATACAGTTATCTAGACAAAACACTATTAAATAGGGCCCCCATTCTATACGGATTTGTATTAAAAACTAAGCATAAGTATCTATTATCCAATTCTCCAGAGAAAGTTAATATATATTACTGTGGATATAATAAGCTGCAGGCCGCGATAAGTATAAACTTCTTAGCGGATAAATATAGGGATAGCTAGGCTATAGTAGATCTGACTACCGGTATACTAATTCTTAACTATATAAACCTGGTATTTACGGTGCTTTCTATAAAGAAGGCTAGACTTAATATAATTATAATTAGGGTTAAAAATCCTAATCGGATTATAAAGCGTAAGAGACTTTATAACTTATATAAGATTATATAATATTATATAGAGTTATCTAATATACGTTTACAGGCATAAGATTTAATAAGAGTACTTCTAAGTCCGACTCTAACCTTAATATTATATAACCGGTGCCGACTAGGAGAAGAATAGGCACACTTACCCTAGGTTAAAGTAGTTACAAGCAGTTAATTCTAGAGTCCACGCTACCTATATCTAAGCAGTTAAATCTAAAGCCCATATTAACCCTAAAGTCCACGCCACCTATACCTACTAGTGCATTATTAGCTGTATAGCCGGCTATAATTAAAACTACTTATAGCTAGACCCGTAGTAGTAAAGACTAGCCCCTATTAAATAAATTAGAGCTCTTAAAAGGTATAGATCTAGATAAAGTATAAACATTTAAGATAATGCTATAGGATAAGATAAAAGGATAGTGTAATAAATAGCTAAAGTCTAATCGCGAAATGTTTATTAATACATTGTTTAAGGATATAAATAATAACCCTAACCTAATTTGTATTAGGGAAATTAATCTTAACCGCATATAGGAGCGCCGCCACTTTAACGCCTTAATTAACCTTATTTCGACTAATAAGGAACTAGAAGATAAGCATAAGGATAGAATTAAGGAGGTTAATTAGGAAGTTAATTACCTAAAGGACGTGCGAGAAGTATATATTAACCCAATATTATAGATAAAGGCGCTACAGTTCCTCTCGTTTCCGTTAACTATTTATAATACTCTTTAAGACGCAACCTTTTACTTATATAGTATAAAAAAGGGTAAAGCTATATAGACATATTAGCTACTTAGTGTTACCCATACTCTTCGCAATTATACAACCCTAGGTAGGACCTTTCTCGCGGATATAATGGGTTTAGGTAAGATACTTTAAATACTCTTAATCTGGTATACTAGCGTGTTAATAACTAAGATTAATCTCAACTAGCTTAATTAGAAAAATTAAAAAGATAGAGATAAAAGTCTTTACCTTGCCCCCAGTATAAACGAACACCTATAGCCGCCTAACGCCTAATACCTAAGTTAAATAGATGGCATACCACAGTGCTGTTATATTAAGAGAAGTATTACCAGAAATTTTCTTTACTAGCTAGTAGGACTAATTATATACATTACTAGATAGAATCTACTGCCCTAAGCGGTTAAAGATGTCAAATTATGGTTTAAAACCTTAGAACTAAATAATTATATTCCTAGAGGCAAACTATAAGTTCGCGTGCGCCATTCGGCTTTTATTAGGTCTAGTATAAAGAAGTATAATTTTATAGATAAAGATAAAGATATTCTTAAACCTATAAAATGCAAAAGAGAAGGTAAAAAGGTCTAGTAGATAATAGACCTAAGATCGGCTTTATATCTTATAATTACAACGTTATAAACTTAGGCAATAACCTAGACCGCTTAGGAACAGTATAAGACTATTTTTAATCTCTATGGAGACGGTGGTCCTCGTTATATTATTAGTAGAATTCTTACCAACAAGTTCTATATAAATAGGTTAGAGATAGGTTATTTAATAAAAATGGCCAAATAAGTGTATAATAATTAAGCAGTATTTCCTCACTTTTAACGCCCGGGCCTATCTTATAAGGACGGTAATAGTAAAATAGCCTACTACACCTCTTAACCTTTAGTAGTGTTTACTTTTAGTATACTAACTAGCGAAGGTTTTACAAGTCTAATTCCCGCCTTAGAAATTTTTAGGGCCCTAATTAGGCGGATTCCATAAATACAAAATTAATTAATAATCGCAATATTAAAGCATTAATTAAATATAAAAAGCTAGGAGTAGCTAATCGCTCTTCTTTTCCGAATAAGGTTATTATAGGCTTTAAAGAATACTCCTATTTAATTATAAAGATCTTAATTATATGCAGGATGGGGGAAAACTAATAGTTTAATAGGAGGGTAATTAATAAGCTACCACTGGTCGTCTACTAAGACTGCTATATAATAAACGATTTAATATTCAAACCGTATATTAATAAGCTCTAGCGTAGAGCATCTCTAGATGCTTTTAAATAGCTAAATAAAGCTTTTAAACACTAAAAAGCTAAAGGAAGAAAAGGAGAAAAACCTGTCTTTAATATGGATTAATTTCTAGAGGGAGCTAGTCGCTTATTAAAAATTTTTACTATCTTTCCAGGCCTAGCTAAGGTAGGAGATAAGTGGTAGGATATATAGTGGAAGGATAAGGCAAAAGTTAGAATAAAGCTAAGGTAGATAGTTAATAAGTTTTATAGCAAAAAATGGGATAAACCTTTAGACAAGAATCCGCTTTAGAGGAATTAGAGCATAATTGCTAACTCTAGGAAACTAAAGCTAATTATAAAATACGTTAATAAAGTACTTAAAAGGAATCCTAATAAGAGACTACTATTTAGTAGTTATAAACTAGCAGCATATACGCTATTACGCCTTATAAGTTAGCTATTAGACTAGTGGTAAACTATTACTAATAATATAATATAGTATTTCTATAAAAGGCTTAGCCAGTTTAAATATTTAGCTGTTTACTAAATAGAGTCTAGGACATCCCTAAAAGACTAGAAGGACATTTACAAAGCGTTTTATATTCTAATAGGCGGTCCTTACTAGAATAATATAGTTTAGTTTCTTATTATCAACTAAAGGGTTAGAGGAGAGGGTCTAAATTTAATCTCTACGTATAGAGTCTATCTACTTAAACTGGCAATAATAGTAAATATAGAGGTGCAAGTATTTAGCCGGGCTACTAGATCTAGATAGTTAGCGCTAGTAGTTACTATATTAATAATGTATAGTATAGATAGGTGAAACCTAATTAATATAGTTATGTTAGCGAGGCGTATAATAACTAAAAGGATAATAATTAATAAGTTCTACGAGGTGTTTAAAACCCAACCTATTTAGTAGGCTAATAATAATATAATAGAAATAGCGTAGCTGGTGCAGTTAGAGTAGCAATCCCCTATAATAAGAGTGTGTCTTAGTATAATATATATATATATAGATAATATATAACTATTTAATATTTTATAATATATTATCTTAGTGTTAACTACTATATAGAAGTATAGGCCACCTTATATACGGTACTAATATTACCCTACTAAAATACTTATAACTTAAGAACTACTATAGTTATTTATATAAAATTTTAAATATAGCTTATTAAATAGTAATTTAAGCTTTTTATAAAATAAATTTAAAAA
>Ga0307515_10005625_pt1 | contig 25323 bp, 20 predicted proteins | sample 17_EM_MG_FD_194513 | JGI IMG/M metagenome (GOLD analysis project Ga0307515, IMG submission 194513) | Populus trichocarpa ectomycorrhiza microbial communities from riparian zone in the Pacific Northwest, United States - 17_EM | ecosystem: Host-associated > Plants > Roots > Unclassified | place... | reverse complement strand
ATCCTATTGCTGAGATATTCCAGACATATACTGTAACCAATGTTTTCCTGCCCAGTGTTTTTGTTGGATTCAATAGTGTGGATTCTAAGGCAGGAAAATTTGTTGACATACTCTCCAGCTACTTTGAAACTCTTCAGTATCCACTTCGATTCTTTCATTCTATTTCTGAATGGGGACACACTACGCACAAGAATCTAATTAAAATACTAGACGACCATTACTTCTACTGCACTGTATTGTCCATTTCTTTCATTGGAAATATGAATCAATAAATGAGTGGTGGCTGAGTTTGGCTATATGGACGACGAGTGTTTGGATTGCAGATATCATGATTTAAAAAATATAGTGGAAGGAGCGACCAATATTGATTACAATTCAAGTTCATGCTGGATCGGTTCCAGATTATAGGCCTTGGAACAAGTTTTACATACATTAGCCATATATGGGGAATTTTGGAGACCATCTCTTTGCGTCACTGCCACCACAAATTCTGATAAGCCTGAGATCACAGAACACCTTGATGCTGGCCAAAATGCTTCTAACCAACTAACAGTGGACACAGACACCTTCATATGGCAACTTGGATGCATAATGACATCAATTCCATCAGCTTCATCATTGATACCTGGAATATATTTTTCCGATTACTAACCTCGTTTGAAGCCCCATTTTGGATGACTCAGTTTCGGAAATAAATGTCATCTAATTCCAGAAGTGTTCTTTGCCTTATGGAGATATTGTCCTGACTGTTTCCCTCTTGATTCTACCTATTGTGCTCCTGATTTTCAAACTTCGATGTTACTATCTTTGCCTTCTCATTATTAGTCATTGTTGCATCCTAAACAACCTCTTCCAATGAATAGCACTGTTACATATGGTCAACAGTCCTGCTGTGAAGAAAATTCTTCACTATTAGAAAAGATACTGAATTATATCATGCTGCAAGAAGATTACCTGTCCACTCCTAATAACTATTGATACAAGGATGGAAATTGTTAATAAGCTGGTCTGAAATCTTTGCAATTGTTGAGCTGATTGGGAGGATGGATATCGCTATACCAAGGAGTGTGATGTAACCTACCTGCATTGTATTTAACTCCATTAGTCATTGATCGACCTTAGGTTGGTGCGACATGTCTCAATACGCGATACAACAACCACACCAATGCATGGGCCTCCACACACTCAAATGCTGGACCACACGCAACCGTACACTATGTTTCTAGCTCGTGCATGTAACAGTGAATCCAGACCCAACACTTCCACATCATTGGTCGAGAGGAGGTCAACTTGGTGAAGGAGAATCGTCTCTACAACCTAGACAATTACCCCAGATCCTGCTGCGCTTCTGATGGCGGCTGCTGGTTGTCTCCCGTAGAGTTGCAGTGACTACAATAACTGACCATTGTGGTATATAATCTCTTGACAAGATGAGTTCGACCATGATGACCATCACCAAGTTCAATGGCATGAACTATGCACACAGGGCAATCAGGATGGCCCCACTTCTTGAGCAGATGCAAGTGTAAGGTATCATGAAAGGATACTATGACAAGCTGGAAGAGCCACCAGCAAATGTGACTGTCTGAGAGAAGGCCACTTTCAATGACTGCATGAATCGCCATGGTGTTACCAGATCAACCATTCTGCTGGGCATGGAGCCAAGGATTCAAGTGGAATACACAGTTGTTGATGATGTGAAGATACTCTGGCAACAGCAGGCCTCACCATAAAAGCCAAAGTTGAAGCTCAACATCTTTGAGATTAGGGAACACCTTTGGAGCGTGAAGCTTCAGCACCACGGAGAGGTCGCCAACAATGCATCCCCCATCAATCAGAAAATCAAGGATAACAATTTCTGCTCAGAACAAACTGGAACAATTACCGTGGACACTGATGGTGCCAATACAGACACCCACACAAATACAATGACTATTGCCAAGATGAGTGTGCAGGAGCACATCTTCCCCCTGTTTCACAGAATCCCAAGAAACAACTAGTGGAAAGTCTTTCTGGACCTCCAGATGGACAAAAATGCCACGATGACTGCAATGCCTGATGAGATCGTCACCAGCTCATCGATATGCAAGATGCAATCAAGTGAGAGAATGGGCTCACTCTGAAAGCTCTGCTCTTTGCAAAGAATAGTGGCGCAAGTAGTACAGGCAGTAGGGGCGGCAAAGGTCATAAGGAGGATAAGAGAGATAATCAGGACAATAGGGAAGATAAGAATCAGCGGAAATGAACAAATTGCCAATGGAGAGGGCATATCACCGAGCAGTGCCTAAGCAAGCAATGCGGCATTCCGCCAACGGTTGCTGACACTGCAGCAGTGGCATCAACCAAAGCATTGACCAAGACTGCATCGATGCGCATCACGTTGATAGCGAACTGATGGATGATGGCTTGGTCTAATGCGTCATCCAGTGATCGGTTCCATGATTGCGGAAGCACGACTCACATCTCCAGCCTTCTATCAGTGATCATCACCCACACCGAATATCTGCCAAATACGAAGCAGGTGACGTCACACAATGGGGTCAAATCATTTGCATCCGGATATGGTAGTGTTAAGTCGATTTGTCAACTACCAGATGGACAGACAGACACTATCATACATCAAGAAGTAGTACATTCGCCGGGATTTTTCAATCTCATCCGACAGTCTCAGACCATGGACAAAGATGTCATAGTTGAACTGGTGAATCACTATGGTCTGAACCTTTACAATTTCTAAAGCATGGTAATTGTCACGGCACCTCAGGTCAGTGGGCTATTCGTGCTGAATTGAGTTCTGGATCAGGTTGGGGAATCAACTGATTGCATTGATATCCACAATGACAGCTGCCTGCTGGCAGTTAAGACGACTGGGCATGCATCTCGGCATGATGCACAGAAGCAAATGTTATGGAATAGCTGCTTGGCATATATCAGTCTCACGCCCTTGGAGAATCTGGCAAAGGTCATTGTTGATGCTCTGAGAATGACCATGATGTGCAATTGCGAGAGCTACATCCAGAGCACGTTAGCTTGAAAAACATTTAGTCTGGATACAATGTCCCGTTCCACTTAGCCACTGGAGCTACTGCACTGGGACATATGCAGTCCATTGGACACAGCCATCGGAGCATGTCTATATATGCTGCTCTTCATCCATGACACCATGAGGCATATGGATAACTACATATTCAAGTACAAGTTCGACGCGCTGGAGAATTCTAATGACTGGAACATTTTTGGAGAGAAGGAGCTGGGCAAGCCAGTCAACCGATATCAATCAGATGACAGCAGTCAGTATACCTCCAAGATGTTTGCAGAATACGTATAATCAGAAGGGATCTCAATGGAAATGACCACACACGGTGCTCCCCAGTCGAATGGAGAAATGGAAGAAGGCAACAGTATGATCGAGGGACGCGTACAATCCATGCTGCATGATTGCGGGATTTCGATGATGTACTGGGTGTTTGCAGTCACCGAGGTGGTCTATTTCATGAACTACTGTACACTACATCCAGTGGTTAGTAAGACGTCATACAACGTGTGGCGTGTGTCGAAGCCGTTTTGGATTCATCTGCATTTGTTTGGATGGTTGGCATTTGTGCATGTTCCGAATGAGAAATGAAGAAGTTTGATTAATGAGCAACTTCCGCCATAATTGTTGTGTACAGCATATTGACTAAGCAGTACTTCATGTACGACGCACTGGCCAAGACTCTTCACCCGTCCCAAGGTGTAGTAGTGAGGGGAGGAACAGACTTGCAACAAATGCTGCTGATGAAGTGATCATACACAAGCACTTCTATAGAGATGTCATCATGGAACCCACAGCCACCAAGAAGCAATTTGAAACCTCACAGCTGATTGAGAAGCAGCCAACCGGAGATGACATTTTGAACATCAATCAGAGGACCCGTTGGATGTCAAATCATGTCTGAAGCCAAGGAATATGTCACCAGATTTGCCTGGCCTTGAGACATCACTTGGTGATGCATGAAAGCTGCAAGCCGAAGGTGGTCATGAAAACAATGTTGGCAAGTTGGTAGAGTCTCCACAATTGGCTCTCGAAGATAAGCAATTCAACAATATGATTCCCATCAACACTGCAGCTGCAATCTCTGACAATCACAAGGATGAGATTGATAGTCCAAGCTCTTACAAAGCAGCAATGGAGTCTCTGCGCACCAAGAGATGAGATACTGCGATATAAGAAGAGCTGGATGCAATTGGTCAGGATCAAGTCTTCAGAGATATCATGGAGCTTCCAGAAGGAAGAAATGTTTTGCCAAGTCATTGGGTATACAAAATCAAGCACAATGGAGCAGGCAATGTGCATCTGGTCCAGGCCAGGCTAGTATGTGGAGGAGATCACCAAATCGAAGGCATCGACTAGCTGGCTACGTATACACTGACTGTGCGCATGAGCTATGATTGCATGCCAATCGCGATCACCCCCATGTACAATCTTGAGATCCATTATATGCACTTATGCGCGTCATTCTTGGGAGGTTACTTGGAGGACGCGATCAATATGCACCCAACATGGGGATCATTGTGTGTGGTCCAACCAGGGAGCTGATACGATTGAGCAACAATGACAAAGATCATGCAGAAGATGGTACTCCGCTTGAGAATGTCTCCTTATGGCTTGAAGCAGGCTTTACACATTTGGTATGTCACATTGAAGGAATTCATTTGCGCAATTCATTTCATGGAATCACAAGTCAACAGAGGTCTGTTTGTGCTTGAAGATCAAGGCACAGTCATGGGTGCAGTCATTCTGTAGGACGATGATCTCCTCACCGTTGGTTGCGATGGCTTGGTTGGGCACATCAAGGATCTGATGAAGAAGATGTTCCGGATTCATAATCTCGGGAGGGTCACCGTTTTTCTTGAAATGAACATCAAACACAATTGGGAGGATCCCATGATGAGCTTCCTGAAGCGCAGCTACATTTGGACGATCATGGCGAAGTTCTGCATGGATGAGTCCAGACCAGCTGCCATGCCAATGGTGAGGAAGCTTCACAAGAGCAAGCACCAGGATGAAGCCTGTGATCCAACTGTAAACGAATCAAGGATTAGAAGACGTATGTACCTGATGACCACCACTCGGCCTGATATCACTTATGCCATGAGAGTTTTCAGCCGGTACAATCACACCGCGAGCATTGAGCATATGGTAGCACCCAAGTGTGTATTTTGTTACCTCGATGGCACAAAGGACTGGCATCTGCATTTCTGAGGAGCACTGGAATGAGAAAGTGCTCAAAGATGTTATGTCAATCCGGACTGCACCGGATCCTCCGAAGACTTTAAATTGACAAGTTGACTGGACATCACCTTCGGAGGAGCAGTCGACTGGGGATCGAGCATGCAGAGGTTGACTACCCAGTACACAACTGATGCAGAATACTATGCCTTTGGAGCTGGCCGCATGAGACCCACACAGAACTCAGAATTCTTATATGAGTTCGGCATTCCGACTAACCTTCGTGTGTTCTCCAATTCACAGTCTCAGAATGCTAGCATCAAGAAAGAAATCTACCGCAGAACTGTAGTTGCACTAAATTGTGACCAAGTACTACCTTCATGCAGATATGCCTAGAGATGGAGAGATCAACTTAACCTACATACCGACTGCTTCACCAAGCCGCTGCCAAACCCTTCCTCCTTGAAGCAGTGTGTGACAATGGGAATGATCATAATTGGCCTCCGCAATGAGGTTGGTATGCTTGGAAATGGTCACCAGAATGGTAACAAAGTTGGAATGGGAAATGGCATTGGGAATGCCGTCGGAAGTTGAATTACTCGGACCCATTTCTCTCCACGAGTTCCACAATCTTTGAATGGCTCTTCTTCTCTATTGTTTACTGTTTCGTTTGAGATAGATGTGATAGCCATCCTGGAGGAATGTTGAGCTGATTGGGAGCATGGATGTCACTATGGCAAGAACTATGATGTAACTTGCCTCTTTTGTAGTTTGTGCCAGTAGTCATCGATCATCCTTATGTCCATGCAACATGTCTCATTACATAATAGCATAGACGCACCCTTGCATACGCCCACACACACTCGACTACTCGATCATGCACTGCTGTACAACTGCAATCAAACACAGTACTTGACAAATCTGGCAGAGTGATTTCGAGGTGCAGTGACCAGGAAGGCAGGATAGTTATTGCAGACATGACACTTATACCTGAACTTATGGATTGTCATGTACACATAGATTTCACCTTCACAGTTACAATTTTCATCTCTTTGCATAAATATCTCTTCAAAGGACCTGATATCACAGAATACACTATAGGAGACCCCAGAAAGAACCATCTCAATGAGATCAAGAATTGCATCAGTCAGTGCTATATGTGTACATACGAAGCTGCCTGGCGAATATTTGACTTTGAAATTCCACAAAAGTTTTCCAGCCTTACCTGCCTCTCTGTACAATTGCCTGGCCGAAATGTTTATCAACTTTCTCGACAAGTCAGAACTGCATCTAGTTCATGAAAATTATTCGGGTACTTTACACTTTCAAACTTTCATCTGTTCCCCACTCTATATTGCACCACGTTCTGCACCAAATACGTACACAAAATATTCCTGCAAAATCGAATATTTCCTGCCAATCAACATTTAGAATGTCCTTAACCTGAGATGAATGTACCTGAACTCAACTCAGCTTATTTTTGAGATGGTATCATTTACAGATTGGTTTTCATTTCTTTTCTGACTGGTGAATGTTTCAATTTACTCACAATGTAATTGAACCAACCAGCTTGCTATTATGATGAAGTTCACATGGTATACAACTTCAATAATCACACCTTTTATAAAGCCACCTCAATCATCAGTTTATTTACTGACATAAATGATGCTTATTTTTCATTTAGAAGAAGTTATAGCCCTGTACTATACTACTTAACATTTGCCCTTTTTCTTTACTCAATTCACAGTTGACATTCCTGCTCCTGATCCTCATTCATGGAATACACAACCCGATGAGCTTTCTACTCAACATGTTCAACCTTTCTGTGACATCAAGCAAGAATACAATCAATGCTTATATGGTTTAGAAACCACTCCTGCAATATGTGATGCCAGTCTACACAACATTGTTTATGCAGATTCTGGCCTATATATTGACTATATTGGAATAGAAAATAAAACATTGGGCTCAGATTCGATGAATTGACACTCATGGTGCACTCTATGTTCGCCTCACTGTAAGTTCAGCTATCTGGTGTATTGCACACAATATACCCCACAATTACTGATTCCCAGTGTCAAAATACAATTTTCTACTTAGATGACAAAGCTTGCAATGACAAATCATCCTGTGCATTAGCCCATTCTGCAAGGCTTCAATCCAAGCAATGGATTCCGGTCGATGCTAGTTTTACGGCTCTGAGTGAAATCCTTGTAAGAAACCGAATGAAATACTCACTCTGCTTCTCCATTTCAAGTACATTGAGTACAATACGTTGCAATGTTCACTGCAAATGGGAGCAACTTGACCATTATCACTGTGACATTGATTCCATTATTATTCCCAACTCTCAGTGGTTCTTCTACCTTGCTGTTTCTAATCTCATGATTTGGAAAGAGATCCCCATGGCTTGCAGATCTACTTTAGAGTGTGTTGACAAATTGTTAAATGGAATTTCTGAAAACAATTCCCTCTGAGGAGGTAAAACTGTCTTAGAAATTGGCAACTTTTGCCAAGTAGCTCTAGTGGTCAGTTTTGGCAGGAAAACAACAACCTTTGATGCTCCCATAGTTTCATGTCCTCTGTTTCAGTCATTCTCTCTGCTAAATTTCTATCAACTGAATTGTCATACTTCTGGTTCTGGTTATGGCCAATGGGGCGACAACATCAGGGAAGGAATTGTCAGAATTAATGCAGTGGATAAATCACTTGATACGATTGCAGATGTCCATGATATTAATATAGCTATTGCTTTCCTCTATCCTCCTGACTGATTGGAAAATGCTTAATTTTGCATTGGCAATTCTGTTCTAAGTCCTCTTATCTTTAACATTGACACAGTCAACAAATCTATGCTTAAATGTCTGCCAAATGAAGTAGGTGTTCTACACCACCACTCATCTCTGTAAAGTTTCAATTTAACCAAAGTGGAAGAAATACATCTGCCAATAGACCATCCTTCCGCTTCCATAGACTATGTTGCTCATCAGCAAGATCATGCAGTTGCTGAGCATGAACTTAATATATAGCAAGGTATTATATCTACCATTGTGTGCAATCTTGACATCCATGAGGATCTGGTCAAGACATGAACAATTCTGGTGGAACGTGTAGATGAAAAACTAAGTTAGAATTTGTCTCATTGACTCTTCTTCAGAACATTTTTGTTTCTGTATACCTTGCATAGCTTTAAACTTCCAGCCTGTTAACTGCCCTTGGGCTACCAAACATAGGCAATTTCATTTATAACTTGATTATGCTACTACATTCAATAGTTGTCCAGGTCTGAGACTGAATACAGTAGTCTTGGGCCTCCTTTGAAACACTTTCTCACATGGTCAACTCTACTGCTGGCTATTCCATATGACAGGCAGCAATGCACAATGTCAGCATCTAAGTGAAGACAATCACACAAGTGGGATTAAAAATGTTGTATATTATAAACTGTTGTTGTGTGGTTAAGTGCTTATGGAATTATGAAAAAATGTGTTTGTTGTTCTAAAACTCTAATAAATATACAGTATGCCAAATAACTTCTATACTTTACCAGCCATGATGGTCTATTCATATAACACTGTAATCAGTACTGATATTATCCCTGTGTTGACTGCTACAAGATTCTACATTCTCTCAGCTGCTCCTGAGGATATCAAATTGTATTTCCATGTATACCTTCATGTGATTAGCAAAGGTTTAATTTCATCATGGTCCCTGCTCTCTTGGTTGCATACAGCTTGCATGAGTAACTATTGTACTAAATTACCCATTCCATAATAACCATGAGTTGAACCCCACCTAAAGTGGTTACGCTGTCACCTGTACTGCTAATAATATTTTGATTTGCATATAACCTTCAATCCAATCACTGGTGTGAAGCCTGCATTCAACTGCTGGGGGGAGCTTCTGGAGTAGATCTGCAGATTGATTTCATTTCATTCTAAACGGGTTAAGTCAATGTCTCTGATACTGGTATAGTCCTGATTGTGTTTGCTCGCTCCATGCATCAACCTATTGACAGGAACATGCAGTTCAATATGGATGGCATATATCTCACTGTTCTGAGTGCTGGTGATACTTGATGTTTAATTGCATTGCATATCTTTATATCTAACCTCCAGAATTTTCCTGCCAGACTATATCTCAGTGATACTTTCTGTGTGTTAAGTCAGGTGTACACATCAAATCAAACTTCTGTGGATTGATTGGTTCCTTGATAGAAGAGTTCACAGATAGAGGTAGTGTTAGCAATGGTTCCATATTGGGAACCACCCAGTTTTATAGGTCTGCATGGCAAGGGTGTTAACACATCGAAAATCGACGATTGTTTAAGCGAACTGCCCAATTAAGTCCACCAATATTGATCAGAGAATTTACAGCTTGCAAACTGAATTATGCAGCGTTGCATGGCGCATCTTTTCGTGGTCTCCAATTTTTGATATCTTCAAAACTCGGCAAGCAATGGTGCACAAACATGGTTTTTGGGCGAAAAATCACTGTATTTTTATAGCCGCTTGCTGAGTTTTGAAGATATCAATGATCGGTGACCACCAAAAGATGCGCCATGCAAAGCTGCATATTTCACATACTAAGCTCTGAATTCTCTGATCTATATTGGTGGACGCAATCAAGGGAACCGTTTGGCAAAAACCGGAACCTAACCAGCCGGGTCCGGGTTTTCTTCGACCCTCTATCCTAGAGACGGTCTGAAAATGGAACCGTTGCCAACACTAGATAGATGTAGACTGGATATATCATGTACAGCTATCTTGTGACTATTCCAGTTTGTCAAATAGCCATTTAGATACACTTATTAATGTCAAACTAGGATTGTTTGGGGTTATCCCAGTGCAGACTGTAAAATCCCATTGTATAAAAGTCTATCAGAAATTGATATTGGGTAATCCTGTATAATATTGGCTTCTAGTGGACTAGTATCAATTGAGTTGATCTTCAAGATAAATTGTACTACAAGGTTTCAGCAAGTAAGATCATGATTCAAGATCTTGTCTGCAGTTGTAGTATTGTTGATGTTTTCAAATGTTGAAGATGCCTCAGTGGGTTGTGATAGCTGTTGACAGATTAGGGCAAGAAAGGTAATTAGTTTGGTTATTCGAGCTACACAGTGTAAACTTTGTGTGTGTACAGCTGCATTACACTCTACGAAGTACCAGAGAGGGGAACAAAACTGTAGTTGTCTTCCATTTCATGGGATTGTTTGCCTGATGTAACTTGTTGTATATGTACAGTATTCTGTACTTTTTCCTTCATCCCCCCCTGAAAAATTATGGTAAAGTATGTTTATCTTTACACTGGAATCTACCTAGCAATATTCATTTTGCAACTTTGAAAAGTTGTTTGTAGATTGCAATATATTATATTCAAAATCAGTTTATAAAACTGTACCTAAATATGAATGGCAGAGTGTGTCTTTTGGACTGCTTGGAATAACACTATTATGTGGGATTGTTTAGGGTTGAGTGTGATGGAGATACATGCACTCTAGTTCTTGAATATAAACTATTCAGACTTGGTAAGGTAAGTTCTGTCCAAGCAGATTCTGTAAAATGAATCTATCACACCAGGTTGGAAGCTCAAATACTGTACTTATTCAAGGGAATTGACAGCAATGTAACTCTATTGAGAAAATTGAATCAGGAGCCAAAGGGGACAAAACTGAAGAAGACCAAATGCAATCTATTCAAAATGAATACATGACCAGAATATGAGTGATTATGATCAGTAGGAATCATCAATAGAAGCACAGTCTCCCAGAGAGTAAGTTTCAGTAAGCAAGCAATGCGATGCGAGAACATGATGCAGATGCAGTTCATCAATGACTACATTGAAGATATTGTCACTGTAAAACATAATCTGAATAATATCAATGGTGCGAGGGATCGAGTATTTCACTGGGTGCCTTCCCTGTCATGGCTCAGGATAGGAGTGACAGGTCGGGATGATACCTAGGAATTCATCCGCGTGTATGGAAAGAAAAGGAGTTGCAAACGGGCGGAGATGTTCGGAGACACGGGGGGGAAAGTGTGAAAATGGGGTGTAGTGGTGGCGGTATAAATTGTAGTGATATGGAAGTGGTCTGAGGTATTGTGACGTCGGACGATGTGGCGCGGTTATGTTGATAAGGAATTGTGGGGTGGTGTGTGAGATCAAGGTGAAGGATTCGGATGGTACATCAAAGCATGAAGAATCATTCTGCAGAGACAGATGAACTGTATATGATGAGAGGTTGAATGGTGTCGGAGGATTTCCTTTTCTTCACTGTCCTTGTTCTCTTGGATAGCAAAGCAAGTTATGACTTTGAAACAGCTCCGATTTTTCTGTTAATCTACCTCTTTTGATACAAACTTTGAGTACCTCATTCCGGATACGATATCACTTTACAGTTAGCACTATCTCCTACGCCCATACCCGCCCGTCACATTAGAACGAATCTGTCACAACCTACCAGATATTGAATATACTGTGAACACTGTTTGACCCCGTGATTTAATCATGTTTGGTATTACTGTGGAAAGTCCGACAATTGAATCTCAATGTGCTACCTCTGCAGCTGCGATCTGCTGCAATCGGATGTGCCTGCATCATTTGAACCGATTTAGTTACTGTCAGGAACCTTGTTCTGTTAGTTGTTGGGATCATCGTACACTGAACCATCAGTGGATTCACATTTGCGACGAGTGCATTGACAAGCTACCACAACATACCGGATTGGTTATCCATGAGTATCCACACCGATCGAGATATTGGGATGCCATAGTATGAGAGCAATTTTGCTCCTTGAACGAATAGTGTTGATCTTGTTGGAACATTTTCTCCTGTTTTTGAACCTGAACCCTTGAACACACTCGATAGTATCGGAGCCATACTTTGAACTACTGTGGAAGAAGATAGTCTGAAAGGATATCGTTGGGAACAATGTGACGTTCCGTTGATATGGAATCTGTACTGGACAAATGCCGCCGCGTACGGAGAAGGCTTGGAACTTTATGATCCCACGTTTGGAGATAGTTGCACTATGTATTGGGAAGGCCACACTTGGTTCAATTGTGATACCAAGTAACCCTGTGAGTGTGAAGGACACAATTGGTTAGGAACACATTCGATGGAGGAACACGCACCGGCGGCAGCAGCGACAGCAAAGCCTGTGCCAATCCCTCAGATTCTGATTGAACCCCCGACTCCGACTCCTCCCGAAATCGACACGTATAATTGGGACTGGTAAATGTGCCTGAGCCGCGGTGATCTCAAGATCAGAACAGCACAACCGGGTGTCGCTGGTGTCCGCGGACGATCAGGACTCCATAGGAGGATTCGTCAACACATATCTACTGGACATAGACTTTGTGGAGAGACAAATGAGGCCAGAAACACCGCAGCAGATGCTGAGGAGAGTGGCAGAGTATAGCGAACCCGCAAGCATCGTACAGAGCATTAACGATAATCCATCACAGATAATCTCATTACAGAGGCAAATCGCACACCTACAGGCAGAACAGTTTCTGCCCCCCTAATGGGATCATACCGAGATGGAAACCAGAATTCAAATCCTGCTGACCGTGCAGGACAAAGCCAGGCGGAGACCCGCAGCCCTGATGACAGACGAGGAGCTACGAGAGGATTCAGCAGTGATGACCCCAGACGCATAGAAATCTGGAGAGGAAGTCCACAGTTAGAGGACGCAGTTAACCAATGCTCCCATGTTGGCAGCCAGGGTGGCATCAGCTGCTCCCCAGGCTCCAGAAGACAGAGGCCAGAAATGTCCCGACTCCCCGGACTGTTCAGGGTCAGATCCAACTCAGTTCAGCAGCTGGATAGCTTCACTCTGGATGAGGATTTGACATTAACCAACCAGCTTTCCCGACACACAGTCGAAGATGCGGTACATATTCAACTGTCCGTGGGGAGTAGCCTGAGGCCAGATCTTGCCACACATCTGGAAGAACGGAGATATTGGGCTGGAAGGCCTACCAGCTTTCACGCAACTCCTGGGAGCAGCTTTTGGGGACGCCGACAGGGTGGCCACAGCCGAATGGAGGAAGCGGGAAATTGAACCAAAAAACGATACGCTCTCTCAGTATTATGCTGAGTTCGAAGATGTTGCTGCAGACTTGGATCGGAACCTGTTGGCCCTCCGGAACACCCTACGAATGGTACTGTCAGAAGCAAGGAAGGATTCATTCACATATCGTGATATGCCAGATGACCTTCATGCATTTGTAACAGTTTGCCAGACACAGGATAATTAGATCCGACAGAGACGAGCGGAGAAGGAAGCACAGAATAAGGGAGGGGTAAGTTGTGCCTTCTCCCCCGAACCGCCTGTACCCCCGAGAGATCCTGCAGCGGCTCCGGCCGTGTCGGTTGCTGTATATACCAGACAGGCGCCTTTCGGCGCCAGCACAGGCAACCGAAGGGTTCCTGAGGAAGCAAGGGCAAAAAGGTTTGAGGATGGAAGGTGTTTGTATTGTGTTGGGTTTAACCACGGGGCAGCAGAATGTGCTGCGAGAAAGAAGACTCAGACAATTAAGGTGGTTGGAGCAGTGGGACAGGAAGTACGAACCAGGACAGGTTCTGAGGAATCAGGAAAAGATCAGCTCAGTTGAAGAAGGATGGCTCTCCAGTTGATGGTAAAAGTTTTGTTACGGATGCTTTAAAATGTTTTGGAATGTCGCATTTATCAGTTAGCAAGGTGGAGGTATTGGAAGGATCAAAGGAAGGGAAACATTTAGTTATAACCTGTACATTGATCCTGAATAATGAAGAAATTCCTACACACGCACTGATTGATTGTGGAGCTACAGGTATTGCATTCATTGATCAAGACTTTGCTTGCCATCATCAAATACCACTCCAGCAACTAAAGGAGAAATGACAAGTCGACGTTATTGACAGGAAACCTATCGAATCTGGTGACATCACGCATATTTCCAGACTCGGAATGACGTTTCAGGACCAGAAGGAACAACTACATATGTTCATTAGAAAGTTGGGACATTACCCAGTCGTCCTTGGGATTCCCTGGTCACAACTTCATGATGTTGCTGTGCGGTTTGCATCCAATATGACCACATTTGGATCCCAATATTGCATCATATGTTGTCATGATGCACCTGGTTCAGTACAACGTGTGACAGATGAACCCCCGGAACCAGTTTATTTCGGTAGCAAGGGGATATATGAAACACCACTCTGCCCACAACGCCCATCGCGAGGGTATATTGTTATGCATAATGGATATTCCTTCTTTCGGACAGTGAAGAGAGGAACACTTATGATATTCAAAGCATCTTTGTACAATATAAATAGGGCTTTCGAAGAAAAAGATCTTAAGAAATGACCCCTGGAGGAGATTCTCCCCAAGCAGTATCATGAGTTCTTATGTTTGTTTAATAAAGTGTTAGCAGATCGACTCCCACCACACCATCCAGGAATTGATCATGAAGCACGTCAGGAGGAAGGCAAAATACTGACGTGGGGCCTGCTGTATTCAGTGTCGAGGGAGGAGTTAGTTGTCCCGAAAAAATGGTGAGAGGATAATATGTCGAAAGGGTTTATCCGTCAGTCATCGTCACTCTTGGCGACACTAGTTTTGCTTGCTGAGAAACGAGATGGAGGCTCGCAGTTTTGGATCAACCAGCAAGATATAAATAGTAAAACGATCCAAAACGGATACCCCCTTCCCATGGCACAAGAAATGCTGAACTTCCACCGAATTGCACAAATTGATACAAAAGTGGACGTTTGAGCGGCATGTAATCTGTTGCGAGTTACGGATGGGGATGAACATAATGCAGCCTTTTGGACATGGTACAGCTTATTTGAACCTACAGTCATGCAGTTTGTCACGACAAATTCGCCTGCAGATCTCCAAGGATATATCAATAGTACGATAAGAGAAGCCTTGGACGATTTTGCATCCAGTTATTTGCATGATATATGGATATATAGTAACTCAGATGAAGAGCATTAGGAACATGTTAAGTGGGTTATGCAATGTCTGCTGGAAGCTGGACTTTATCTAAAACCAGAACAATGAGATTTCCATAAGGAGAGTGAAAGATACTGGGGATTGAGTATATCGACAAAAGAGATCTCAATGGACAAGGATATGATAGAGACCCTAGGGAATTGTAGGCGAGAAAAGACAATGAAGAACGGCAGGCTGAATAACCTGTTTGTGGTACAACGATTTCTCAGGATTTGCAATTATTATCGAAGGTTCATCCCCAAGTATTCTGAGAAAGCGGAACCATTGACCAGGTTAACACACAAAGATGAATGATTTCAATGGGAATCTGAACAACAATGCGCCAGTGACACCATGATAACCACTTTGACTACAGCCCCAGTGCTTCGACATTTGGACCGTGAATGGCAAGTGATTAATGAAACAGATGCTTCTGATTATCCATCCACTGGCGTGTTGTCACAGTATGACAATGAAGGAGTGCAACATCCTGGGGCGTACTACTCGAAGAAACATACACCGGTGGAATGCAATTATAATCTATACGATAAAGAGCTCATGGTAATTATTACGGCACATGAAGCATGGAAACCCGAATGCGAAGCAGCTGCTTATCCCCTTCTGTTGTTCACGGATGATGAGAATTGGGAATGATTCATTACAAAGAAGTCACTGAACCGAAGAGAAGCACAATGGTCCAAGTTTTCAACCTGGTTTGAGTACCAAATGTTATATAGGCCCGTGAAATCTAACGGGAAAGCGGATGCTTTGACGAGAAGGCTGGGAGACCTCCCTGATTGGGGGGATGAAAGATTGAAGCGTATGGAACAGGTGGTGAAATAGCTGCAGAACGTACCAGAACAGTTGCGTTTGTTAGGGGACGGTCCGCCCGCCAAGGGCTGTCCCTCTAATTCCAATCCCATGACAGATGCATATATGACTGACCCACTACCATGGTAAGTAATGGAAGCGATCTGAATGGGTAGTGGGCTTCAGAAGATCACTGTTGCCCAATGTACAGTCGAAGATAACTGAATACGATATAGGGGAAATTCATATGTACCAGATAATGACGCCTTATGCTTATGAATCATTCAGGTGTATCATGATGCTGCATTAGCAGGTCATCCGGAACGAGAGAGGACATTCACCTTCCTGGATGGTCAGCATTACTGGAGGGAAATCCGAAAGGATGTTGACCACTATGTATGGAATTGTCATGGTTGCCAACAGTCTTGGAGTTCAAGACATTCAACGTTTGGAGTCCTTCAAACTTTGCCCATCCCAAATAAGCCCTGGGAGAATATCTGTATGGATTTCGTGGTGGGATTGCAGGAGTGTGATGAGTATGAGTCGATTTGGGTAATAGAGGATCAACTTTCGATGATGCGACACATACTTCCCAGCCGCACAACGATCGATTCTTCTGGGTTAGCCGAGTTGTTCGTGAATGAGGTGGTACGCCTTCATGGACTCCCGATGATGATTGTTTCGGATTGAGAACCCCAGTGTTTCCTCAACCTTTTGGGGGCAGATATGTAGTCGTCTTGGGATTGATTGTAGGTTGTCGACAGTGTTCCACCCACAAACCGACGGTCAGACGGAATGGATGAATGCAAACATGGAACAATACCTCACGGTGTTTGTGAATCATCAGCAGGACAATCGGGTGAAATGGTTACTGATGGCCGAGTTCACTGCGAATAATGGGACATCAGAAACAACCAACTGCACCCCGCTCTTCGCTGTCCATGGAGCAGACCCACAGATGTTGTGTTCAGGTGAATCAATGCAGGAACACGATCACTGCAGGCTGGATGCCGATCATGTTCAGGCGACTTTGCCACAGATTCAGGAACACCTCCGAGTAGAATTGAGACGGAGTCAGCCGATACAGGAGAAAGAGGCAAATTGCGGACGCATACCAGCACCGATGACATTGGATGGGTCTCAGGTCTGGGTAGATGCTCAGGATGTATGAACAATGAGGCCTATGTGAGATTTGGATTGGAAACCGTTAGGACCCTTCACATTTGTTCGCCGAATATCACCATATGCCTATGAGTTCGACTTACCTGTGTCTATACGAATTCATCGAGTTCAGCCCGTTTCACTTTTGGACCCAGTAGCTAATGATCCTCTCGTTGGACAAAGGTTGGAGCCACCACCATTGGTGGAGGTTGATGGGAAGGAGCAGCACCAGGTATCAAGCGTGGAAGATAGTCGAGCATATGGGAACCAGTTGCAGTACCCTATATGGTGGACTGGGTATGATTCCCTCACATGGGAACCCGCAATGTTTGTGGATGCGTTGCAAGCAGTAGGCGAGTTCCATCAACTATACCCCTGGAAGGCAGGACATTTGGCAAATGTTGTCGGAGGACCTCGAACGTAGGAGGGGGATACTTTCATGGCTCGGGTTACGAGTGGTAGGTTTGGATGATACATGGGAATTGGTTTGTTTGTATGGAAGGAACTGGAGTTATGGAAAGGCAGAGGGGTTGGGAGATGCAGGGGGGAAAGTGTGGAAATGTGGTGTAGGGGTGGTGGTATAATTTGTAGTGATAAGGAAGTGGTCTGAGGTGTTGTGATGTCAGATGATATGGCGTGGTTTCAGTGATAAGGAATTGTGGGGTGGTGTGTAAGATCATGGTGAAGGATTCGGATGGTACATCAAAGTATGAAGAATGATTTGAGAGAGACATATGAACTGTATATAAAGAGACGTTGTTTGGTGTTTGAGGACTTCCTTTTCTTCTCTCTTTACTCGTTCTCTTGTATAGCAAAGCAAGTTTCAACTGCGAAACAGCTCCGATTATTGTCTTGTTCTGCCTCTCTCGATAGGAACTCCTAGTACGTTGTTCCGATTACGATATCACATTGGTGTTACCAATATCACCTATCCCCGAACCCGCCTGTTGCATGCCCATCACTGGTAAACCAACTACATGAAGCTGGTATTCATCAAACCAAAAAACCTGGTTTCATTACTGTCCCTGACCTAGTAACTACTGGGGGTTGACTACTAACAACTTGTCTCCCTTTTCCATGCTCCATAGCATTCAGTAGATTCATCATATCACCAATATCTACAACAGAGCCTTTCTCCCCCCCATTCACCTTCTCATCTCAACCCTTTCCATTAACCTTTACTTCATCCTCTTACTACCTATCGCTAAGCACAATGACAGCTACCTTTGGTACATGTAATATCATGCATTCTGCGTGTTTACAGCTCTGTGACCACTCTCCGAAAGATACTACCTTCGCTACATTCTCTTCATAGTGCTTTCAGCTTTTTCCACTATTCATCTGTCTAGCTTCTTCATGTTTGACCGAGCTGGACCACATCATCAGCTGGATTGACCTAAGCTTTGCCAAGGTAGCAGCAGATAATCGCTGCTGCAACAGTTGTATCCTGAGCCTGTGAGTGAAGTGTTCTCAACATTTCATCATCTAATTCCTTATATGCCAGGGCACCTGCAGCTAACCATCCTGGCTGCAGTAACAAAGCCTTCAGCTAGAGAGAGGAAGGGTATAGGAATGAAACATGGTGAAGTGCACTGCAGGCTGATCGGCTTACAGCTCTGTGGTGTCTGGGGGTTCGCACTGATAAGTAGAGTGGGAGAGCTGGGAAGGGTTTAAAATTGAGTGATATTGTATGCTGGCTGATGAAATTACTTGTATCAGTCTGCAGGCCAGATACCAGTCGCTTTAAAGGCAGTCAATATGTTCTTCTTGGTATGTGCCATAGCACTAGCATGTGTGACCAGTCTGTAGGAAAGAGTAAGAGTGCAGGGTACAGAAATATAGCAGGTGGGCTTACTTATGAAACGGTCTTTTCTCAATTGAATTCCATTATGTACTAGCCTATAATTTGATCTTATTGCGGGAGCAGTGGGAAAAATGGCCAAGTAACCCAATATATAGAGGTTGTAGGATGTGTGTAGAGTATCCAGGAATGCAAATATGGTAAATATTTCTGTTCAACCAAAAACCAAAAATATTACCATGTTCACTGATTGCTATGCCCAAGAAGGATTAGAATGTGTGTCTTGCCCTTTGAACTGTTATTGTAAGCATAAGTAGAAAGTCAATCTAATGGTACAATCATCTTCATAGTATATTTCTCAAAGTTCTGTTCCACCAATTGCAAATCATCAGGATGTATTTTTGTCTCTGTGAGCCTATAGCAGTATTTGGGAGTTGTCAGACTAGAATCCCAGGGTGGTTGAATCCCAGAGTTGCCTAGGCGGACACAGATGCATTAAGGTTTACCTGTATGTGCTGGCAACCTCGCTGCGAGGTGTAACGGCGGTACATGTCCCAGGGCCGGGTAATGGCCATTCATCATAGTCTGCTTGCTATGTGCTTTAGATGTATACCAATAAACGTACCCATACATCTACATCTTCTATCACTTGCATTTATGTTTGCAACCACATTCTATCAGTACCCTACATTTGTCCATGAGGCTGAATGAGGGCGTATGTGCCCTTACACAATTATTACTTTTTCATTGGACAGATACATTTCACTCACAGGATTTCATGAGTTTACCCCTATGCCAACATGCCACATCATACAGTCGGCAATTGGCATAACCGCCTTCAAAATGATATCACAAAGGCCATTACTATTGTGAGCACAGAGCTCAATTGTGTCATCATTCAAGTGAGCCCTGGATGGCAGTGACGATAAGTTCAGAGACAAATAGATGTACAAGACTCGTCACTGGCAGAAAAGACAATAATTGCCAAGAGAACATGACGTGAATAGTCCACTCTGCAAATGGGAGGAGTCGAATGTGATAGAGATATTGAAGTTCGATTATCATTGCTACAAGTCAGGTGAGCACAATCATCCGTTGCAGAACCTACAATCAACGGTGCAATCCTACCCCTGAATTGGCAATTTTGAAAACCAAGGCAAAGTTGAGAGACCATTTACAAGTCAGCACTGTTATAACTATATTCCTCCAAATCAGCAAAGTGCACTGACTGCATTTGGCTTTTATACCTACAGCCCTCACAACCTTGAAGAAGCCCACCAGTGCAAGCATTCAACAGTCACTGGTACTTATAGATAAAGATCAGACTACACATGAAGCCACTTACCGCTACAAACATCTGTACAAGCAAAGTGCACTTGTAGACACTTACCTCCCAATGGAAGGACTTCCTTGACTGGATATGATATTACCATGGAGCATCACATCACAGTGGAAGTGCACCTACAAACAAGATCTACTATATAAATGATTTTTGACTACAATTACAGTCACACCATTGGATACACCACGGCTATGCCTGTGAGTGAATCAAGAAAGCCGACCGAAATTGCGTATACAAACTGCTGGAGACTGGATGTGAAAGAGATGGGTCTTGAATCGACCTGAATGCAGTTTCACATCGCACCTTTGGACGAAATACAACCCTCTAGATCACAATGCAATCGAGAGTCACTTTATAGTCCGCTGGAAGATGTCAGGTCAATCTTCATGTGGAACAACTACTCATGACATGCCCACCCTGGAGATGAATTCCTGGGTCGAGACGGATACACAACTCTAGCGAAGCATACCTACAGTGATTAACAATAATATGAACACAATCCACCTACAGAGGCAGATCAGTCTACAAATCAAGCACTGTTACAGCCATAAACATCCGCAGGTGCGAAGTGCACATATTGAGAAACCTACTCCACAATTGAAGCACTTTTACGATGATAAGTATTCCCATGATTGATGCAAACTTATACCAGCGATGGAAACTCACCCTCCCCTGGGACAGAATTGAAGTGGAAGATTATTGCACAGTGGAAGTGCACTGACGGTCAAAACCTACAATTCTGGAGGCCGGCTATGGTCACTGTGATGAATGCTCAGAGCACATATGTTATGGTCAATCAAAGTCCACCTACTGTATCTTACACAGTACATGAACTCTATATTCATGACGTACATGGAGGGAAGCAACGCATTTGAGCTCTCATCAATTGCCGGGCTACCAGCATCTTCATGGTGTCCAGACTGCTTTGGTGACTTGGAATGCCATCACAACTGGATTACATCACCACATTTCATCTGGAATGTTGGGTAAGATGACAGCATGAGATATTTGGAATCTAACCAACTTGTGTCTGCACAGTCTACAGTAGTGTGCAGTTGAGGAACCAGATATCCTCGTTGTACCTATGATGGCTTATCATCTCCTATCTAGCATTTCTTGGTTCCAATCTAGGTATCCCAATATTGACAGGTCTAAACGCTGCTTGGTAATTTTGCAGTTGCCAGTTGGGAATCCCTGAAATCAACAAACTATTACTGTGCTACCTGAAAGAGATTGACGTGCTGAAGTTGCTGCTTGTCAACCACCCCCAGGTGCAGATGATTGGTGTTTGGGGGCCACTACATTTGACGACCTACTTCCTAGAAATGAGGTTGTGGCAGCCCAGGCCATATAAATTGATAAGGGGGCTGGTATGCTCTGAGCATCAACAATGTTGGAACGTGTCACCTTGGGAAAACTTGGTGAGAAGAACACCGGTTGATGCCAAATGGCTGAGCAGGGAAGCATGATGGCAGGTATGGCCGAAAGGGGAACCCCGAATGAATGGTACTGGCTTGGTGAGTAACGAAGGTAGTGCTTGGATGAGGGGGCTTTGCCATAGTGTTGTGAACTGTACTGATCCGGGCTCCTGGATTTTCCCTCCCACTGATTCCATCCTTTCTCACATCCGGTTCACTAACCCGGATGGGGCAGATTCAGAGCCATATCAATCCGTCCTGGTTTGCAGTTCAGAGAGTGTCCCAACCGAAAAACAACACTTGCCCGCAGTGAAGCGAACTTAGAAGAGCCAAATACTCATACTCATCTGGAAGCCTGGGCAAGATATAATGTCTTAGAAATGAGAGACAACAGTCCTGTGGAGAACAATTGTATCACGGCCAAGGGCTATTGTTGAGATGATGGGAATTGGACTTGCGAGAGCTGATATGCCTATCTCGGATATGCTTGGAGATCGATGCCAATGACTCTTTTGAACATTGCAATATAGATTAGGTTATGTGAAATTTCACCCCTTCCAAGATTAGCACATTCAGTATACAGCTTCAAGTCTAGCAATTGACAGTGCCTACATGCGGATCAATGATTTACCTGCAGCATGACTCTATGGCGTACAATCCTGAATACCAAGCAAGATGGCAGGTCAAGCCACCTCATGGCGGAGATCACAATGCTGAATTTCTTACGCTGTTGTAATACCAAGCATATGAACCTGACTGTGATCCTGACTCAGACTTGGTGATTCTGAGCTATACAATGATGATGACAATTGATAGCTGCATATTGACTCCGGGTGCAACATTGGATCATGCCGTTCCACTCAAAATTGTCTGTGACGCTGTATGAAATTAGTCATCAGTGAAACAATAACTTTCACAAGAGGGAGATGACGGTACCAGGATCGCATCCCCTGCAGCAAGCAATTACCATACCTGAAGTGCATGAATGATGCACCATGAGATTCATTGAGCAATTGAATATACAAGCAGCAGCAAATGCACCTAGAGACGAATCGACTAGTGGATACTGAATGATGATACATGCACCTGGTCAAGTACTGGCAAGCACACCGACAGATGATTTAGGAGGCACTCTGGAGGAGAGCCAGCGAGTGCAGCCCGTGATTAGATATGATCAGTGCACACAGCAAACGATGGATGTCAAGCGTATCTACAGATACATCAGAGAGACGATAAGTCAAACAAAAATGATCCATTCAGATAAAAATGATGTTTGGGTGCAATATGGCAACCAAACCAGTTCAAAATGGGATACGGAATGAATACAATTCGGCCACCGAAGCACTTCCCAACAAGACACGGCATGATTGTGAAATGGATCCTGATGTGGTCCCAGACAAAGTACGAACTAACTCTAACATGGTGACAGATGCAGATCCAAATGAGATACCAAGTGACTGCAATATGGCTACCGTATTGGTAATGAATGAGATTGAATATGACCGCTGAACTCACAGAATAGCCTGCCAAATGCCATCACGAGACAAAGTCCTGATAACAAGCAAGAGATGATCACCGCGATTGCTCATCCACTGATATCACTGCTGAACAACTTCACCTGGGGATCTAGATAATTACAGGTAGCCCTACCATATCAAGCCGCTGACAATGACACATACCAAATGGCATACCAAAGAATCAAACCTATCGCCTGTGTGCACACTGATCCGAATGCCAACGCAACTTCCCAGAGCACTACAAAATGACTACTGAGAAGTATGCACATATTATACCAATGCTGCCTACTGAGATGGTTTTGGTGAAATCTACCAAGAATGCACCAAAGCGATCATCCAAATGACATTCACCGAGAAGCGGTCCAGCATAACTTTTCAGAATCCCAAATCAAACGATCACAAGATCTGCAAATTCAATGTACAACGCAGCGTTGCCAGAGCAGAAGCACTGTTACGACATGCTCAGTATAACCTACTGAGATCTTAATGTGTGAGATATGAATCAATAATATGGCACCCACTACTGAAGCAATTAGCATCAATGCTGCCACCCACGAGTGGTCACTGCCAGTGCGATACACACCTCATCGTTATAATCCCAGCAGTGCAAGATCATACCGTTGTCCAAAGTCAAGGCAGGATCCATGCGATGATCGACTATTTCACCCAAGTTACCCTGGTCAATTATAATAATTGTTTATACCTAGAATCAACTTGGTACAGGCACACATACAAGATTGCCCGGATTTTATCACCGGAAATCTGAAGGAGAAGCCAAAGCTTAACAGCATTCTATGTCCAAGCACTGATCAATGCCAATTCGAACTCCATTACAATCCCGAATCAATATTTCACTGCTACTAGGCAATGATGGGAACCAAATGTCAATCTGATGGAGAGGTTATCGACGGAGCAACCAAAATTCAGTGACAGAGACAGCTGGGTCAGATCAGTCAAGTCCTACCGATGCGGGAAAACCCATGTGAACTCAGTCTGGAGAGATACACACCAAGAAGTTGACTCAGAAGTCCACCCAGAGATCAACGATGATTATACTAAAGCTACCCGTCAAGAGCACACTGATGGAGTCGCCTACTGAGAGCATACCAATGTAGTCGACCGGATACATCAGCAAAAAACATTTCCGTGTGGGCGGACTGGCTGCGTCAGAGTGGACGCGCTCCGTCAGAGCCGTCAGAGACACCCCGGTGGCGGAATACTCGGCGCCCGGCGTCAATACCATGCGTTGAGTTGCATATCGCCCTCAGATCGCCGTTTCGCCGTTTCTTCTCGCTCTGTCGGTCTCCTATTTTAAACAAACACTCTGGCGTTGTGGCCAACTGTGACCATACATCGGAATGGGTTCATTGTGTACACGCTTGCATCGGGATTGCAATGCATAAGGATCCACGCAATTGCGCGGATCCACGAAATCTCGCAAAGAGCGAGTGAGACCAAAAGTTGGGAAACTGAGAGTGTGTATTTTCGTTGTATGACAAGATGAGATGAAAATGAGATGCTGTCTATCTAACTATCTACCCCGGGGTCTCCCGAATATATACTCCGCGTCGCTCATTCCACCTCCGTTACCTCTGTATCTCCGTACACCCACCGTCGCTCCTGAACAATATACTTGAGGGCCATGATCGAGCTAGTTTGGAGATGCACTTGGAGGCCGAGATCGAGTGAACTGAGAGATGCACTTGGAGGCCGTGATCGATCGAGTTTCGAGATGCACTGGGAGGCCGAGGTCGAATGAACTCAGAGATGCACTTTGAGGCCGCGATCGAGCGAGTTTGGAGATGCAATTGGAGGCCGAGATCGAGTGAACTGAGAGCTGCACTTGGAGGCCGTGATCGATCGAGTTTGGAGATGCACTGGGAGGCCGAGGTCGGGGGAACTCAGAGATGCACTTGGAGGCCGTGATCGATCGAGTTTGGAGATGCACTGGGAGGCCGAGGTCGAGGGAACTCAGAGATGCACTTGGAGGCCGTGATCGATCGAGTTTCGAGATGCACTGGGAGGCCGAGGTCGAGTGAACCCAGAGATGCACTTTGAGGCCGTGATCGAGCGAGTT
>Ga0307515_10005624_pt1 | contig 25326 bp, 17 predicted proteins | sample 17_EM_MG_FD_194513 | JGI IMG/M metagenome (GOLD analysis project Ga0307515, IMG submission 194513) | Populus trichocarpa ectomycorrhiza microbial communities from riparian zone in the Pacific Northwest, United States - 17_EM | ecosystem: Host-associated > Plants > Roots > Unclassified | place... | reverse complement strand
CCCAGACGTTGTAGGCGCTGTTCGGCACGCCGGCGGTCGGCTCGAAGCTCAGCCCGCCGACCGTCTTCTCCGCCGCGATCTGGTCGTTCGGCGCGTACAGCGGCAGCACGAGCGCCTGCTCGCCGACCACCCGTTGCTGGATGTCGCGGTACGTCGCCTGGCGCTTCGCCGCGTCGCCGGTGGCCTGGCCGGCGTCGAGCAGCCGGTCGAGCGCGGCGTCCTTGACCCCGGTGCGGTTGATCGCGCCGGTCGAGTAGAGCAGCAGGTTGAGCGCCGCGCCGGCGTCCGTGTCGGCCCGGGAGTTGTCGAAGATCTCGTACTGATTGTCGGTGAGGGCCTTGGTCGCGGTGCCCTGGTCCACCACGGACACCTTGAGGTCGATGCCCGCGCTCTGCTTCACCGCCGCCTGGATCGTCTGCGCCAGGATGTCGCGGCGGTCCCGGACGAACGGCGCCGACTGCACCAGCCGCGCGGTGAGCCGCTGGCCATTCTTGGTGCGGAAGCCCTCGGCGTCGCGCTGCGCCCAGCCGGCCGCGTCGAGCTGCTGGTTGGCCCGCTGGGCGTTGCCGCCGTAGGTGCCCTCGAGGGACTTGTCGTAGAGCGGGCTGGTCGGGCTGACCACGCTCCAGGCCCGGGTCGCGGTCCCCCGGTAGACGGCGGTGAGGACGGTGTTGACGTCGAGCGCGTCGCGGAACGCCTGCCGCACCCGGACATCGTCGAACGGGGCGTGCGAGACGTTGAAATAGTACGAGTACGCCGAACCGGAGTTGAGCCCCTTGCTCAGCGTCAGGCCGTCGTTCGCGGTGATCTGCGCCTGGTCGGTGGCCGGCACCCCCTCGATGACCTGGACCTGGCCGGAGGTGAGCGCGCCGACGCGGACCGACGACTCCTTGAGGAACCGGTAGGTGATCCCGTCGAGGTAGGCGGGCCCGGTGTGCCCGGCGTTCGCGGGCGCCCAGTTGTAGGCCGGGTTGCGCCGGAAGTGCACCTCCTGCCCGGCGGTGTAGCGGTCCAGGATGAACGGGCCGGTGCCGGCCAGTTCGGGGCCGCCGGCCTTGAGGTTGGCGGCCTCCTTGAGCGATTTCGGGGAGACCTGGGCGCCCTGCGGCGAGGAGAGGAAGTCGAGCAGCAGCACGTCCGGCTTGCTCAGGTGGAACACGACCGTGGCCGGGTCGACGACCTCGACGCTCGCCAGGTTCTTCAGTTGCACGGCGGCGACGGTGGGTGCGTACCCGGGGGTAAGGATCTGGTCGATGTCGGCCTTGACCGCGGCCGCGTCGAACGGTGTCCCGTCGCTGAAGGTGACCCCGGTGCGCAGCTTGAAGGTGTAGGTCCTGCCGTCGGCCGAGACCTGGTAGCCGGTGGCCAGCCAGGGCACGTAGCCGCCCTTGTCGTCGTGGGTGAGCAGCGCCTCGAAGTTGTTCCAGACCAGCAGGCGGGCCTTGGCCTGTGCGTACTGGTGCGGGTTGAAGGTGATCGGCTCGGTCTCGACGGCCCAAGTCACCGAGCCGCCACTGACCGGCGCACCGGCATCGGCGGCGGAAGTGCCCTGGTTCGAGGAGCACGCGGCGAGCAGGAACAGGACGGCGGCGGTCGCGGCAGCGCGCCGGAGGCTAGGACGTAGGAACCAGTGGAAGCCGAGCGCGGTCATGGCCTCAGGCTACCCACATCTCCCATCGATTAGATAGAGTGACGTCGACGCTGGCCGCCGGTTGGATATCGCCCCTAGCCCGCACCGGGTCCTGGGCTGGAGATAGCGCCCTGCAGAACCGCACGTTCACGGCTCGACAACGCACTACCTGCCGACCAGAACGTCGGAAGGGCCAGGATGCGAGGAAGTGCCGATGGCGGCGCAATGGACGGCAATCATTGTGCGAGGTGTGACTACAGTGCACCCCGCCTGGTGACAGCGTCGGTCCCCCGCCCGGAGTCACCGGTCAGCCCGGCCAACGATGAGCCAGCAGCGCGGCCGGTTCGGGGTCCGGTCGCATGATCACGGGAGCAGGGATGGACGACGAACCCGCCGACGTCGGCGCGGCAGACCCCGAGCCGCGGCTTCCGCAGCTCGATCCGGCATCCGACAAGGCCCTCCGCGATGCGGAGTTCACGCTGTTCTATGCGGACCTGCCGCGACTGGTGGGTTTCCTCGTAGTGCAGGGCGCCCATCCAAACCTTGCCGCCGACATAGCGCAGGATGCTATGACCGAGGCCTATCGGCAGTGGGACCACCTCGACGCGCCGCTTGCCTGGGTCCGCACAGTCGCGTCGCGTCGATGGTGGGACCGGTCGCGCCGTGACAGGATCGAACTCCCCCACGAGGAGATCCCGGAGCCGGGCCTGCTGCTGTCGGCCGAGGAGGCCGAGGAGATCACGCACCGGCACACGTTCCTGGCGCTGCTCCACGGACTGCCGCCGCTGCAGCGTCAAGTCATGGCCTGGACCTACGACGGCTACCGCCCGACCGAGATTGCCGCAGTGCTCGGCAAACCTCCAGCCACCGTGCGGTCGGCGCTACGTGAAGCGCGCATCGCATTGCGCAGGACGTACCGGCCGGATGAGGAAACGTCATGACGCCGCCGGAGCCAGCTCGTGCACCCGTCGCCGATCCCGACTACCGGGCGCACGCCGACTTGTTGGTTGACCTCAGCCGCGCTATGACTCTGCGTGACGGCCTGTCGCGGATCCTGAACATACCTCCCGTAGACCTTCTAGCGATCGACGGATTTCGCGAGGCGGCGGAACCGCATGGCGCAGCGCACGCACGCCTGGTAGCCGACCTGCAAACGGCCCTGGGGTCGCACAACCGTCCGGGTCACCTCCTCAGCCTCGAGGGCGGGCACGCCAGCCTGATCACCGATCTGCGCGCAACGATTGACACCACGCGAGGCAGATTGGCGATTATCGAAGCACCGAAACCGCTGCCCGAGGCCGCATCCGACGCCGGAGAGCCGGCCGCTGCGGCTTCAGCCAGCACTCTGCCGCCAAGCACCGGTCCCACGGTGATCGACAACCTTTGGACGATCTACGCCGCCCCCGCCCATCAGCGGTTGCTCCTGCGGTTCGGCGCCGTCCATCGGGAACTTCGGAATGCCCGGGACGCGCTGGCCGGCATCCGCACACACCTTGTCGAGATCACACCTAGCCCGGACCAGCGCGACACCACTCTCGCCACAGTGCCCGCAGAACTGAGCCGCCAGCACGACCTGGTCGCGGGGATCACCACAACTCTCGCGCGCGCCCTGCCACGCAGGCCGGAGCCGCATTGCGAACCCACCGGCACCGAAACCCCGGAAGCGGGATCGCAGTGGTGGGCGGCGACCGGGCAGGCGGACGAGGGGCCCGCCGCGAGGCCAGAGGCGACCGTCGTGGCCTTCTCCCCCGACGGACGGACCTTCGCCATCGGCGACCACGAAGGTCGCATCCGGCTATGGGATGCGACCACCGTCCGTCCCACGACCGCGCCGTGGGACGGACGTCACGGTGGCGTGGTGACTGCGGCGGCAATCTCCCCCGACGGGCTTCGGTTGATCACCGGCGGCCGGGACGGCATCATTCGGATCTGGGACACGACGGCCGGTGAGTCGCCCGTCCCGATGTCGCTAGACGCACACCTCGGCCGTCCGACGACGGCGGTGACGTTCGCTCTCGACGGACGGATGGCCACAGCCGATTCCTCGGGCGGCGTTCTGGTGTGGAATCCCCGCACCGGCGAGGGCATCACCGAATGGAAGCCGGACGGCATCGCGGTGGCGAGCATGGCGTTCAGCTCCGCCGGAGATCTGTTGGCTACCGTCGACAGCCTCGGCCAGGTCAGGCTGCGAGACACGGCCAGCGGCCAAAACGTCGGCGCCGCTCCGCTCGGCAAGGACGTTGGCATCGCGACGGTGGTGGCGTTCTCCCCCGACGGAAACCTGTTGGCTGTCGCCACCGCCGATGGTGAGGTTCTGTTCTGGAACCGAGTGACCGGGGAGCAGCGTATGCGCCGCACCAGCGACCCTCGATCGCGGCGCCACAACCCCCGTCGGGCGACGGACTGCATGCGGATAACCGCTGCGGCATTTTCCCCGCGCGGAGAGGTCCTGGCCACCGTCAACGCTGACGCCGACATTCTGCTGTGGGCACCGGCCTCGGCCCAAACGGTCGGGGCGGCCATGTACAACGAGCAAGGCAACCGCGAGGAGGTCACCGCACTAGGCTTCGGATCCGACGGATCCCTGATGGCAAGCACCGGGTCGACCAAGATATATCGATGGAGATCGGTTTATGGGGATTTTCGGGAACGTGGCGATCCACTCATACTACTCAAACCGACCAGATTCGTCCCGCAGGACGCCATCCAACCTGCTGGCATCGACACGGAGCCTCCCGGCATCGACCACCGCACGCTTGCTGCAGTCGCCCCGCTGGTGCATCAGGCCGCGAAGGGGCTGACGCGGCTGCTGCGACGGCTCGAGGGGGGACCTCATGTCGCGGACCACGCACTGCTCCGCCGGTGCTCAGCGATGGCCGACCGCCTCGCCAACACGATGCAGCAGGTTTGGGAGGCGTTGTCGGACTTCCAGGGCGCGGACCTGCATGCCGCGGGGCTCCTAAGGCCGTGGGAGGACCTGGACGGCGTGCGCTGGTCGGACGGGACCTCGGCAGCCATGCGCGCGACGCGGTGGCCACCCCTACACCAAGCCGCAGTGGAGGCGTGTTCGAGAATCGTGGGGCCCGGCGTGTTCGAGATCCAGGTCGGCGCTTCCGTACGATCCGGCTGCTGACGACACCTGGCCGGGCGGGCCGCCTGACCAACGCCTGGTCCGACGCGTAGCGTTTCATCGTCAGGTCGTTCGAAACGGCATCGCCATCGGGCGCATCGGGGCTCCGGTGGCGCCCCGCAGTTTGAGGGCGGCACCGATGAAGCAGAACTCGAAGATCCGTTCCGCGGAGAGTCCTTCCAGGTCGACGACCTCCATGATGGTGACGCCCGCCTCGCCGAACAGATAGGTGTGCACGGGCAGCCAGTTTCCCTCCTCCGTCGAAGGAATCTGTTCGAAGGAGAGGTTGTCGGCGCCCACCACGATCGCGCCGCTGCGGGCCAGGAACTCCGCGCCCTCCCGGTTCACCCCGGCCTCGTTGGCGATGTACGCGGCCGGGTCGTTCCACAGCGTCATCTGGCCGCTGCGCACCATGACCACATCGCCGGGGCGGAGCTCGACACCCTGCTTTTGCGCCGCGCCCGCCAGGTCGGCTCGTCCGATGGCGTAGCTCTGCGGCAGGACGTCCACGCCGTGCAGCGCCGCGATGTCTAGCAGCACGCCGCGCGCGATGATCGGCGGCTGCTTGTCCGCTCCCGCGCACAACCAGTGTCGGGCGCCGAGGTAGCTGTCGGCGTCGAAGCCGTTCCAGATCTTGCCGTGGTAGCCGAAGTGGTTCAGCGTGTCGATGTGGGTGCCGCAGTGCGTGTACATCGAGATCGCGTCGCCGGAATAGCCGACGAGTTGGTTCTGCTCGCCGAAGCCGGTGGAGTTGTCCAGCGCGGTGCCGCGGGGCGTGTTGGTCATCGAGATCTGGTACGGCGGCTGCCCGGCGGCCGTGAAGGACGGCATCCCGAGGAAGTAGTCGACGCTGAGATCCAGCGTGTGCCCCGGATCGGCGCGCGACATGACGGCGCGCATGGAGTCGGCCGTGATCAGGTTGAGCATCCCGATCTCGTCGTCCGGGCCGAACGGGCTTTCGGTGATCTGCCGGAAGGTGGCCGCCGCCGCCGCGATCTTGCCGGCCGTTCCCGCATCAATGTAGTTGGTTCCGCACACTTTCCTGCTCCTTTGTGATAGGTGCCGGCCCGTCCTGCCGGACCAGCGCGCCGTACAGTTTCGGACGGCGGTCGTGAAACAATGAGATCGCGAAGTCGTCTTCCGGAATGGCGATGTCCTTCGCCCGGGATCGCGTCGGCACGATGTCCGCGACCAGCAGGTCGGCGCCGCGCTCGCTGGAGGCCAGTATCGTGCCGGCCGGGTCGACGATCTGGCTTTTGCCGATGAACGGCACCCCGTTCTCCTCGTCGCCGCGGTTGGCGGCGATCACGTAGACGTGGTTTTCCGCCGCGCGGACCCGGGTGAACAGCTCGGCCACCCGCTCGGCGGCCAGCGGCCAGTTGGTCGGGTTGAGGATGACGTCGGCGCCCTGCAGGGCCAGCGCCCGCGCCCATTCCGGAAACCTGAGGTCGTAGCAGATGCTCAGGCCCAGCCGGCCCAGCTCGGTCTCGACCACGACCGGCTGGTTGTTGCCGGCGGTCACGAAACGGTCGGCGCCCATTGAGGGCAGGTGGGTTTTCCGGTACGGGACCATCGCGCCGTCCGGAGCGATGAGCACGGCCGTGTTGTGCACGACGGCCGGGGAGTCCGGCGCCGACTCGAGCATCCCGATGACGACATGCATGCCCAGCCGGCGGGCGAGCCCGGCGATCTGTCGCGTCTCGGGGCCATCCAGCGCGACGGCGACCGCCCGCACCTGCGCCGCGTCGGCGTACACGTATCCGGTGAGGCCGCATTCCGGCAGCACGAGGAGCTGGACCCCCCGCTCGGCAGCGGCACGCATCATGTCGCAGGTCAGTTCGATGTTCCTGGCGACGTCGTGCGGCACCGCCCGGGCTTGACCCGCCGCGACCCGTACCGTGGGAGCACTCATCGGGCGCGTCTCCTCTTGTCCCAGATTCCGTTGGACACCACCGCGACGATGAGCACGGTGCCGTAGATCATTTGCAGCACGAACGAGGAGACCTGCAGCAGGGTCAGATAGTTCTGGATCAGGAACAGCAGCGCGGCTCCGCAGACGGCGCCGGTGAGACCGCCACGCCCGCCCGCCAGGCTGATCCCGCCCAGGGCGACGGCGGCGATCGCCTGCAGCGTGTAGGTGGGCCCCACGGTGGAGTCAGCGCCGCCGAGTACCGCAGTCAGGACGAGCCCGCCGACGCCGGTCATCAAGCCCGTCAGCACGTACGCGATGAATCTGACCTGGATTATCGGCACGCCCGCGGTGAACGCCGCCCGGTCGTTCGAGCCGACGGCGCGAAGGCTGCGCCAGTACGCCGTCCGGCACAGCGCGAGCCAGCACAATCCGACGGCGACGATGACGTACGTGACGTTCGGAACCGGGCCGCCCGTCTCGACGAACCAGGAGAACCAGGACGGGATGGCGCCCGTGGGCGACGACAGAAGCTGACTGGCGAGCCCGGTGAACACCAGATAGGTGGCGAGCGTGGCGATGATCGGCGGAATCCGGATGACGGCGGAGAGCACCCCGTTCACGGCTCCGGACAGCGCGCCGAGCAGCACCGCCACGATGCCGATCGCCCACCACACGGAGATGCCCCGCGGAATCAGTTCGGCCGCCAGGATGACGCTGATCAGGCCGGCCGCCGGCCCGATCGACAGGTCGAGTCCCCCGCCGCCGGCGAGCACGACCGGCGTCTGGGCCATCGCGAGCAGGATCAGGGGCGACGCGTACACCAGCACCTGTTTCCAGCCCCCGTCGTAGAAGGCCGGGTTCCGGGCCCCGGTGCCGACGACCATCGCGACCACGGCCACCAGGGCGGGCACGAAGTAGGGAACGCTCTTGCCGCGAAGCCCGCCGCGGTGCGCGATGACGCCGGCGATCGTCATGACCGCACGTCCTCGGTTTCCGGCTGCCCGAACATCTCCGCGAGAATCGCCGCGTGGCTGAGCCTTTCCCCGCAGAGCACGGCCCGGATCGCATGGTTGCGGCAGACCGCGACCCGGTCGCAGGCGGCGAGCAACTCCTCGATCTCGGTCGAGAGCAGAACGACGCTCATCCCGTCCTGGGCCAGGACCTGCAGCCGGTCGTAGAAGTCGAGCTTGGTGCCGAGATCGACTCCCCGCAGCGGATCGTTGAGCAGCAGCAGCCAGGGTTTCGCCGCCAGCCAGCGGCCGATCAGCACCTTCTGCGCGTTACCGCCGCTCAAGGCGCTGATCGGCGTGGCGGAGTCGCGCGGCACCACGCCGAGCCGCGCCAGTTGTTCGTCGACGCCGCGGTCGATCGGCCCGGTCCGGAACAGACCGAACCGGGAGTGCCGGCCGAGGGTCGCGACCGCGAGGTTGTCCCACACGCTCAACGCCGGAAAGAGTCCCTCTTCCTGCCGCTTCGCCGGCACGTACGCGATTCCCCGGCGAAACGCGTCCCGGTAGCCACGCACTCTGTGGTGTTCGCCGCCGCGAGTGATCTCGATCATGCCGTGCCGGGGTGCTCGCCAGCCGGCGAGGGCCTCCAGCAGGGCGCCGGCGCCGTGGCCGTCCAGGCCGGCGACGCCGAGGACTTCGCCGCGGCTGATGCTCAGGTCGAAAGGCTCCGTCGTTGCGCCGAGGGCTATCTGATGGCAGCTGACCACGACTTCCGCCTCGCGGTGCGGTCCGCTCGAGCCGTGCCGCGCGGCCGCGATCGGCAGGTCTTGCCTACCGATCATCATCTCGAGCAGTCGCCGGCTCGTGGCCTGCCGCCGGTCGAGCGTGCCGACCGTGGTCCCGGACCGCTGAACCGTCGCGCGGTCGATGAGAAGCCGCAGCTCATCCATCCGATGCGAGACGAACAGGACGCTTCGGCCCGAGTCGCGGTGTTCGGCGATGAGGGTGAACAGGCGGTCGCGGGTCGCCAGATCGAGCGCGGAGGTCGCCTCATCCAGGACGAGCAGCCGCCAGTCCCGCACCAATGCCCGTGCGATGGTCACGGTCTGCCGCTCGGCCAGCGACAATTTCGCCGGCGGTGTGGCCAGCGCGGCGGCGCTCAGGCCGAGTCGTTCGAGGATCTCGGTGGCGGCCCGCATTTCGTACGCCCGCGAACGGGAGCGCCGGAACAGCCCGTCGGAGCCGAGGAACACGTTCTCCACGGTCGTGCATTCGTCGGCGACGAGGGTCTCCTGGAAGACGGTGACGATGCCCAGCCGGTGCGCGTGCGCCGGCGAGGTGAGCCGTTGCGTCTTGCCCGCGACTCTGATCGTGCCGGACGTCGGCGTCATCACTCCGGCCAGCAGTTTGACCACGGTGCTCTTGCCGGATCCGTTTTCGCCGACGAGCCCGTGCACCTCTCCCGGACGGATCTGCAGCCGGCAACCGTCGAGCGCGACGGTGGGTCCGTAGCGATGCTGGATGTCCTGTAGTTCGACGACCAACTCCGGTTGCGCCTCGTCCGATCGCATCGGTCCCCCGTCAGATTCGCTGCGCGACGTGCCGGTCGCGACCGTAGATGGTGATGAGCACGAGAATTGCCAGGCCGAGCAGGACCTGCTGCAGATTTGCGCCGATCCCGCGCCCCACGAGCAGCGTGGTGAATTCGGTGGTGACCAGCACGCCGCTGATGGTCCGGCCGTAGGTGCCGCGCCCGCCGAGCAGTGCGGTTCCGCCGACGACCACCGCGGTGATCGTGGAGAAGAGATAGGGATTGCCGATGTTGACGGAGGCGCCGCCGCTGAACCCGCCGAGGAGCGCCCCGGCGAGGCACCCGCATCCCGCGCTCAGGACATAGACGCAGATCCGGACGGCGAACGGCCGGACGAGGGCCAGCCGGGCCGCGATCCGGTTCGAGCCCAAGGCCATCAGGTTCCGGCCAAGAACGCTGCGGCGCTCCAGGTAGAGCACGACGGCGCTGACGGCGATCCACAGCAGCAGCGAGGCGGGAACGGGCACGCCGAACGTTTCGCCGACCGGCGACACCGCGGAGGTGATGAACGCCGGCACTGTTCCGCCGGTGTTTCCCTTCGTCGCCACGAGCACGGCGCCGGTCACCACCGAGCCGACCCCGAGCGTGATCACGAGCGGGTGGATGTCCAGGACGCTCGAGAGGACCCCGTTGAGGATGCCGACGGCAACGGCCAGGCCGAGCAGAACCAGGCAGATGACGCCGAACGGCCAGCCGCGGACATACAACGTGGCCAGCACGACGTTCGCCATGCCGATGACCGCCGGGACCGACAGGTCGATGCCGCCGATCAGCACCGCCCAGGTCTGGCCGACCGAGGCGATGCCGAGCACCGAGGCGAGAACCAGCAGGGACATGACGCCGGTTCGAGACCACACGGCCGGCGAACTGAGGACCAGAATGACAAACATCAGTACCGGTGCGAGGTAGATGAGGGAAGTCGTCGACGGTCGACGCGCCGTTGTCTCGCCGGCAGGCAAAATCGTCCTCCGCGGTAGGTGAATGCCGCCCGGCCGGAAGCGTCTGGTGACCGCGTCCGGCCGAGCCGTCGGGGCGCTGACGGGCTCAGCTGATCGGCAGCGAGTCGAGATTCGAGTCGAACTGCGGCGCCGGGTCACCGCCGGTGAAGAGGTCGTCGTAGTAGCTGTCCGGCACCGACTGGTTGCCGACCGGCTGAGCGTTGCACGTACTGGTCAGCGACATTCCGGTCCGGTAGTACTTGCCGAAGTTCGAGGCGTCTATCGTCTGCAGCGGATAGAGCAGCGTGTTGACCTTCGGTTGCTGCCCGGAGAGCATTCGCAGCGCCACCTTCATCGCCTCGACGACGCCCTGACCCGCGCTCTGGGAGAAGCCGATGGATTCCTTGCCGTTCTGCTTCCAGGCCGCGAGCCAGGAGCAGGAGCCCTCGAATCCGGTCACGAAAGGCACGGATTTCCCGGCCTGCTGCAGGGCCTGATCGACGGGGACGGCGCAGACTCCACCATCCCAGACCCCGGCCACTGCCCCCTGGTGGGTCGAGAGATATTTCAGCATCTCGGACTTCACCGTCGACGGCGTCCACTGGCCGGTGATTTCGTCAACGGTCACGCCCGCGGCGGCGAAGACACTCTTGGCGCCCGTCTGGCGCGCCTCGGCCGCCGCGACACCCGGGATGCCGTCACACATCACGACCGTGCCCTTGCCGCCGATCTTGCCCAGCAGCCATTTGGCCGACGCGGCGCCGGTGTAGTACTCGCCGAAGTCGGATTGGATGATGCTGGTGCAGTCCGTTCCGGTCTGCATGGCGACCACGAGCACCTTGCTGTCGCGGGCCGCTTTGAACGCGTTGCAGAGACCGACACTGGGCGGCTGCATCGCCAGGATGACGTCGCAGCCTTGCTGCACCATCGTGTTGATCTGCGTCGCCTGCAGGCTTGCGCTGTTGTTCGCGTCCGTGACGATCAGGTCGCCGTCGACCAGACCCTTGGTCGCGAGCTGGGCCACGATGTTCTTGGCGACGTTGAGGCCCTCGACACGCCACGTATTGCCCTGGTAAGCGCTGGAGTAGCAGATCTTCCACGGCGCCTTCGACGGCGTCCAACTCGCGTAGGGGTTCGGGCCGAGGCGAGTCGAGTTCCAGAATCCGGCATAGGTTTCCTGGACCGACACCGGCAGCGCGGCGAGGGCAGCCTTGTCGGCCGCGGTCCCGGCGCCGCCCGGCGCCAGCGCGGTGTAGCTGCTGTCCTCCGGGGCGCTGGTCGACGATCCGCCCTTGGCATCGTTCGCAGACAGGCTGCAGGCCGTCAACAACATCAGGCAAGCGACCGCGACGGGTGGCCAAGCCATTCGACGACGGCCGTGCGTGACAGAGAGTGCACGAGACATCTGACCTCCTGGATCACTGCCTCGACACGTCGAGGCTGCATGTTGCGGGTAACATACAATGTGCTACACGGTGCACGTCAACAGTGCATGCTGCTTCCGCGGGATCCGGCCGCTAGGTTTGCAACCGGCTGTCCGCTATGCGGAGCACGTGTCCCCACCACCGCTGACGGAGGAACGAGTTGGAAGCGCTCCGCGATGAGGGTTCGATCACCGCGCGGGCCGCGGCAGAGCTGCGCCGGGCCATCCTGCGCGGGGATCTGCAGCCCGGCACGCTATACGCGGTGCATGCCGTGGCGAAGGAGCTCGGTGTCTCCCGGACGCCCGCCCGGGAAGCTCTGATCAAGCTGGCGGCCGAGGGAATGGTCCGCTTCGAGCGCAATCGTGGCTTCATCGTGCGGCATGCCGCGGCGCAGGATCTGCAGGAGATCTTCTCGCTCCGGCTGCTGCTGGAGGTGCCCGCGACCTCCGCGGCCGCCCAACTGGCCACCGACGCGGACATCCGGGTGCTGGAAGAGCACATCGAGTCGATGCGGCACGAGAAGGACACCGACGACGCCGAGAGCTTCCTGGCCGCGGACCGCGGCTTTCACCGCTCGCTGCTGCTGGTCGGGCACAACGTTCGACTTGCCGAATTCGTCGACGGATTGCGCAATGTGGTGCTGATGAGCGGGGTGTCGACCGCCAACCGCTCGGAGACCATCGCCGAGATCCTCGATCCGCACGTCGAGATCCTGGAGCATGTGCGCCGCCGCGACCCGGAAGCGGCCGCGGAATCCATGCGAGTGCACCTGCTCGACACCGGCCGGCGGCTGCTGCGCCAGGAATTCGGCGACGGCGCGGTCGCCGACTTCGATCAGCAACTTCGCCTGATGGGCAAAGGATCGACAACGTCTGATCTTTGACGGGACCGGGGCCGGATAACAGCTATTCGGCAAGTCATCGGATTATTCACAGACGCTTTCCCAAATGCTAATTGCTTCGTACGTTCGGAGGTCGTGCGGACAGCGGCGAGAACGGTGGCGGCACTCAGCCTTCTCGTCGTCACCGGGCTGTGGCTGATCGAGCGCGACAATGCTCCGGAGGGGCTGGCCGCGGCCGGGCGGCTGGCCGCGCTCTGGTCCACCGACCTGCTCCTGATGCAGGTCGTCCTGATGGCCCACATTCCCTGGGTGGAGCGGGCGTTCGGGCAGGACACCCTGGCCCGCTGGCACCGCTGGACCGGGTTCACCTCGTTCTGCCTGCTGCTCGCCCACGTCGCGCTCGCGGTGGTGGCTGCCACGCGGCGTGCCGGCCCGGATCCGCTGCGGCACCTGTGGGCGGTGCTCGTCGCGTACGCGGGCATGGTTTGGGCGGTTGCGGCCCTCGCCGCCTTGAGCCTGGTGGTGGTGACGTCGGTGCGCGCGGCGCGCCGGCCCGGATCCGCTGCGGCACCTGTGGGCGGTGCTCGTCGCGTACGCGGGCATGGTTTGGGCGGTTGCGGCCCTCGCCGCCTTGAGCCTGGTGGTGGTGACGTCGGTGCGCGCGGCGCGCCGGCGGCTGCGCTACGAGGCGTGGCACCTGTTGCACCTCTACGCCTACCTGGGCATCGCGCTCGCATTGCCGCATGAACTGTGGCTGGGCAGCGACTTCCGGGCGCCCGCGGCACGCTCCTACTGGCTCGGGCTGCACCTGGCGGCGGCCGGCTCGATGCTGCTGTTCCGGCTCGGCATGCCGGCGTGGCGCACGCTGCGCCACCGGCTCGTCGTCGACTGCGTGGTCACCGAGGCGCCGGGCATGGTCTCGGTGTATTTCCGCGGCCGGCGGCTGGACCGGTTGCCGGTGCGGGCCGGGCAGTTCTTCATCTGGCGCTTCCTGGACGGCTGGGGTGCGCTGCGCGGGAACCCGTTCTCCCTGTCCGGGCCGCCGAGCGGCGACCGGCTGCGGATCACCGTCAAGACGGTCGGCGACGGCAGCGCCCGGGTGGCGAGGCTGACCCCCGGCACCCGGGCACTGGTCGAGGGGCCGTACGGCCGGATGACCGCGGCGACCTACGCGGGCGGGCAGGTGACGATGCTGGCCTGCGGGGTCGGCCTGACGCCGCTGCTGGCCCTGCTGTGGGACTTGCCGTACGGCTACGGCAAAGCCACCCTGGTCTACCGCACCCGGCATCCGCAGGAGGTGGCTTTCCTCGACGAACTGGAGTGGCTGTCGCGCCAGCGCGGAGTGCGGCTGGTTCCGCTGGTCGGTCCCCGCGCGGCCCCGGGCTCCTGGCTGCCGGCCGAGTTCGCCGACTATGACGACACCGCGGCGCTGCTCGCGCTGAGCCCGGACATCGCCGGGCACGACGTCTATGTGTGCGGGCCGGATCCCTGGACTGCCGCGGTGTGGCAGGCGGCCCGGCGGGCGGGAGTGCCCGCGGCCCGGCTGCATCGCGAACGTTTCGGCTGGTAACGGAGAGCCTCGGCAACACGACGGTGGGCCCCCGCGAATCGCGGGGGCCCACCGTTTGTCCGGTACGGCTCAGCCGCCGGTGAAGCTCGGCGTGGTGCCGCACTTGGCGTGGGCGTCGATGCAGACCTTCACCAGCGCGGCGAGGTTCGCCGGGGTCCAGGCGTTCATGAAGTCGCCGTGGATGGAGGACGCCATGCCCGACGACAGCGACAGGCCGTTGCCTCCGAGCGTGTCGTAGTTGAGCATCATGGAGAGATTCGGCACCGCGACCGGGTAGGCGCCGGTGCACTGACCGTCGATCGCCGGGCCCATGTGCGACTTGTGGTCGGGCGAGTCGATGTGCTTGCCGTCCCAGCAGTCCTGGAACGTCAGTTGGTAGATCAGGTGCCCGCCGGCCGCGCAGACCGGCCAGTTGCCGTCGGTGCTGCGCCCGATCTCCGCGCTGCCCGCGCACCAGAACTGGCCGCTGGCGCCCTTCGGGGTGGCCACCTGCCGCTTCGCGTCGCCCTGCACCATCACCAGGCCGGACGGGAACGGTACGACCTTCGACGGGTCTTGCACCCGGGCCCCGTAGTAGGCGCGGAAGCTCTCCATCTTGACGGGTTGGCCGTTCTGCGACAGCGTCGGCGCCCAGTAGGCGCTGTTGTCGCCCGGCGCGTTGCAGGAGGTCTTCTCGGTGCGCAGCTTGGCCGTGGTGGTGGCGGCGTCGACCGCGGGGCCGAAGAAGGTGTGCTGGTGGGAGGCGCCCGGCATGTTCGGGAAGACGATCGGGTCGTCCGGCGCCTGACCCGACACCTCGCAGTCGGTGTGGAACTCCGAGACGCGCGTGGTGCCCGCGGGGACGGGCTTCGGCGCGATCGCGTTGAATGCGGCGAGTTCCTGCGCCCACGCAGCGGCGTCGACCGGCACCCAGCCGGCCGCGGTGGTGCCGCTCGCCGAGGGAGCAGCCGTCGAGGGGGTGGCTGCCGGGGCCGATGACGTCGGGGCGGAGGAGGCCGGCGACGTCGCGGCCGAGGAGGGAGTGGCCGGGGCCGCGGGGGCGGTGCCGAGGGTGAAGTAGTTGATGTTCACGAAGTCGGAGCGCGACTTGCTCTTCAGGACCGCGAACAGGGTCTGCGGGCCGACCGGAACGCTGGTCGCGGTGGCGGAGACCGTCTTCCACTTCTGCCAGCCGCCGGTCGAGGCGACCGGGAACTTGGCGAGCAGCTTGCCGGTCCGGGTGCCCAGGTGCAGCTCGATCGAGCCGCCGGTGGAGTTCAGCGAGGCGACCCGGGCGGTCAGGGCCGCGCCCGAGATGGTCACCTTCTTGTATTCCAGCCAGTCGCCGTCGGCGAGCCAGCCGACGTTCTTGCCACCGCCGGAGTCGCTGGTGTTCTCCGCCTTCGCGCCGGATTGTGCCGAATACGCCTCGGCCTGCAGCCGGCCGGGAACCGAGGTTTCGCCGGCATTGGCGTTGGCGAGGTAGAGGCCGCTGGCGCCGAGCGCCACGGCGACGGCGGCGCCGAGAACCACGCGGGTCAATCGGCGCCGCCGGCGCGGGTCAGCCAGTGCGTCATGCTGAGCGTCAGTACGCATTTCGATCCTTAGTCCTGCCCATTTTTCGGACCCGATGTCGAGGGGTTTCGCCGAAAGTATGCACAGCTAGGAGGCTTCTTTCAACGCGTAAAGGAGAACTTCAAACAAGGCCATCAAAGGCGGTCCGGATATTCGCGATCCCGCTATTCGATAACGTTTATTTCGCGCAGACTTCATTAAGTCTTGCTTAGGTTTCGGCGATCCGGAGCCCAGCCGGGGGCGAGCCACGCGCGGCTCGCCCGGCGCGGCCCGCTCTGTACTTGGCGTACCCGGGCATGTAAGTATTGGATCCAATCTGCTGCTGATCGGATGCCGATGGAGGGTACGTGCTCAAGCGCGAGGAGAATGAACGCGTCACTCGCTCCGGTCCGGGCACTCCCCTCGGCCGGCTGCTGCGGGCGTACTGGCAGCCCGCCGCGCTGGTCTCCGAGATGCCGGCCGACCGGCCGGTCAAGCCCGTTCGGCTGATGAGCGAGGACCTCGTGCTGTTCCGGCGCGACGACGGCGGCTGGGCGCTGGTCGGGCGCTTCTGCGCGCACCGGGGCGTCGACCTCGCCTTCGCCCGGCACGAGGACGGCGGCCTGCGCTGCCTCTATCACGGCTGGCTCTACGGGCCCGACGGGCGGTGCCGGGAGCAGCCCGCCGAGCCCGAGCACAGCCGGTTCGCCGAGAAGATCCGGATTCCCAGCTATCCGTGCGTCGAGCGCAACGGCATCGTCTTCGCCTATCTCGGCGACGGCGAGCCGCCGCCGTTTCCGCACTACGACTGCTTCCAGGCGCCGGAGGAGTACACCTTCGCGTTCAAGGGGCTCTGGGAGTGCAACTGGCTGCAGGGGGTGGAGGGCGGCATCGACCCGAGCCACGTCTCGTTCCTGCACCGGTTCATCGACGAGGACCCGCGCGACACGTACGGCCAGCAGTTCAGCGAGGTCGTCGAGGGCACCGGCAGCAAGCTGTCCAAGCTCGTCGGCGAAAGTTTCCGGCCCGACATCGAGGTCGAAGAGGCCCCGCACGGGCTGCGGGTCTACGCGCTGCGCCGATTGACCGACGAGCTGCGCCACGTACGCATCACGAATCTGGTTTTTCCCAATGCCTTTGTCGTGCCCTTCGGCAACAGCAAGGTCTTCTGCCAGTGGCACGTGCCGATCGACGACGAGAACCACTACTGGTACATGATCTTCTACGACTTCGCCGAGGAGACCGACCAGGCGACGCTGCTCGCCCAGCGGCTCAGCCAGGTGTCGCTGCCGGACTACCGGCCGCTGCGCAACCGGTCCAACAACTGGGGTTTCGACCCGAGCGAGCAGCGCGACCTCACCTACACCGGGATGGGCCTGGACATCAACGTCCACGACCAGTGGGCGGTGGAGAGCATGGGCCGGGTCCAGGACCGCACGACCGAACGGCTGGGCGTCTCCGACCGCGCGGTGACCGCGAACCGGCGGCTGCTGCTGAAGGCGATCGACGCGTTCGAGGCCGGCGCGACGGTGCCGGCACGGGCCGTGGACGAGGCCGGCGCCGCCGCGCTGACCGGGCCGCTCGCCGTGGACACGATCGCGCCCGCCGACGGCTGGGAGCGGACCTGGCGCGAGCGGGAGGCCGAGCGGCGCGGCAAGTCACCGTGGGCGGTGGCCGGTGCCTAGCGTGGACGAACGCCCGGTGGCCGAGGGCGGCAACGGCTGGAACGCGCGCCCGCTGCTCGCCGCGGACCGGGGCGGCTTCGTGGACCGGCACGGGCTGTGGACCGAGGCCCAGTACGCGGCCGCCGGGCACCTGCGCCGGGTGGTCGACGAGCTCGGCATCGAACTCATCCGGTTCTCGTTCGCCGACCAGCACGGCGTGCTGCACGGCAAGACGCTGACCCGGGCAGCGCTCGGCACCGCCCTGCGCTCCGGCGTCACCGCGCCCTCGTCGTTGCTGCTCAAGGACACCTCCGGGCGGTCCGCCTACCCGGTGTTCGAGGCCGACACCGGGGTGGGCGTGGGCGGCTTCGCCGGCGCCGGGGACGTCGTGCTGGTCCCGGATCCGGCCACCTTCCGGGTGCTGCCCTGGGCGCCGCGGACCGGCTGGGTGCTGTGCGACCTGCGGTTCCCGGACGGCTCCGCCGTACCGTTCTGCTCCCGCAGCCTGCTGCGCGCCCAGCTGGACGCACTCGCCGAGGCCGGCTACGCGATGACCGTCGGGGTGGAGCTGGAGTTCCACGTGTTCCGGGCCGCCGAGCCGACGCTGAGCGACGACCGGGTGGGTGCGCCGGGAACGCCCGGGCGCGCCCCGCTCGTCTCGCCGGTCAGCACCGGCGCGCAACTGCTGCACGAGGAGGGCCTCGACCGCGTCGACGACCTGGTCCAGACCCTGCACCGCGGCCTGCACGATCTCGACCTGCCGCTGCGCTCGGTGGAGCTGGAGTTCGGGCCCAACCAGCTCGAGATCACGCTGCAGGCGGCCGAGGCGGCCCGCGCCGCGGACGACGTCATCCTGGTCCGCTCGGCGATCCGGCAGCTCGCGCGCCGGACCGGCTATCACGCCACCTTCATGGCCCGGCCGGCCGGCGCCGCCACCGCCTCGGCGGGCTGGCACCTGCATCAGTCGTTGCGCGATCGGGACACCGGCGCGGCGGTCTTCGACGACCCGCGGCTGATGTCGCCGACCGCGCGGCACTTTCTGGGTGGGTTGCTGGCCCACGCGCGGGGGGCCGCCGCGTTCACCACGCCGACCGTCAACGGCTACAAGCGTTACCGGGCGTACTCGCTGGCGCCGGACCGGGTCTGCTGGGGTGCGGACAACAAAGGTGCGATGGTCCGGGTCGTGGGCGGCGGCCAGGATTCCGGCGTACGCCTGGAGAACCGCTCCGGCGAACCGGCGGCGAACCCGTACCTCTACATCGCGGCGCAGATCGTCAGCGGCCTGGACGGGCTGCGCCGGGAGCTCGACCCGGGCCCGCCGGTGACCGACCCGTACGCCGCCGCGGCCCCGCCGCTGCCCACCTCGCTGGCGGAGGCGGTCGACGCGCTGGCGGCCGACCCGGTCTTCGCCGAGGCGCTCGGCGCCGAGGTGGTCGCCTGGTACGCCCACCTCAAGCGCGACGAGTTCGCCCGTTATCTGGCCCACGTCTCGGATTGGGAGCAGCGTGAGTACTTCGATCTCTTCTGAGGGGACCCTGCCGATGCGGCTGCGCCCGGTCGAACCGTTCCTGATCGACGGCGAGTGGCTCGCGCCCGGCGACCGGGACACGTTCGCGGTGCTGGACCCGGCGAGCGGCGAGACGCTGACCCGGGTCGCGCAGGCGACGCCGGCGGACGTGGACGCGGCCGTCGCGGCGGCCGGGCGGGCGTACGCGGACCGCCGCTGGAGCGGCCTGCCGCCGCTCGAACGCACCCGGATCCTGGCCCGGATCGCGGATCTCATCGAGGAGCATCTCGAGGAGCTGGCGGTGCTGGAGACGCGGGACAACGGCAAGCCGATCGAGCGGTCGCGGGCCGACACGGCGTTCGGGGCCAAGGACTTCCGGCACTTCGCCGGCGCGCCGTCGCGGCTCACCGGCACCGTGGTGCCGATCGACGGCGGCGGCCACCACGTCTACAGCGTGCTCGAGCCGGTCGGGGTGGCGGCGCTGATCCTGCCGTGGAACTTCCCGATCATGACGGCCTGTCACAAGCTCGCCCCGGCGCTGGCGGCCGGGTGCCCGGTCGTGGTCAAGCCGGCCGAGCAGACGCCGCTGACCATGCTGCGGCTGGCCGCGCTGTGCGCCGAGGCGGGCCTGCCGGACGGGGTGCTCAACGTGCTCACGGGCGACGGGGCGGTCGGCGCCGCGCTGGTCGCGCACCCCGGCGTGGCCAAGGTGTCGTTCACCGGTTCCACCGAGGTCGGCCGGCGGGTGATGGCCGCCGCGGCACCGACCACCAAGCGGCTCACCCTGGAACTGGGCGGCAAGAGCCCGAACATCGTGTTCGCGGACGCCGACCTGGACGCGGCCGTGCTGACCGCGATGCGCGCCTCGTTCGGCCACTCGGGGCAGATGTGCACGGCCGGCAGCCGGCTGCTGGTGCAGCGCTCGATCGCCGACGAGATGCACGAGCGGCTGGTCGCGGCGACCCGCAAGGTGCCCGTCGGCAACGGCCTGGACGGCGGCGTCACGGTCGGGCCGCTGGTCTCCGAGGAGCAGCGGCAGCGGGTGCTCGCGTACATCGAACAGGGTGTCAAGGAGGGCGCCACGCTGGCCATCGGCGGGCAGGTGCCGGATCGGCCCGGCTATTTCGTGGAGCCGACGCTGTTCACCGGCGTCACCAACGACATGGTGATCGCCCGGGAGGAGATCTTCGGCCCGGTGGCCGGGGTGATCACGTTCTCCGACGAGCAGGAGGCGGTCGCGATCGCCAACGACACCTCCTACGGGCTCGCCGCCGGGGTGTGGACCCGGGATCTGTCCCGGGCGCACCGGATGGCCGCGGCGCTGCGGGTCGGCACGGTCTGGGTGAACACCTACAACATCTTCGATCCGGCGCTGTCGTTCGGCGGCGTCGGCGACTCCGGGCAGGGCCGCGACCTGGGCGACGAGGCGCTGCGGGGCTTCTGCGAGAGCAAGGGCGTAGTGATCGCCCTGTGACGACCGACCTCCCTGCCCTGAGCGAAGCTCGCGCCGACGGGATCCAAACATTGCCGCTTGACATCCAATTCCTGCGAGCCGCGACGCCCGGCACCCGGTATGCCCACCACTTCAACGCCGCCGGCTCCGCGTTGCCCAGCGACACGGTCCTGCGCACGGTCGTCGAGCACCTCGCGCTGGAGTCCCGCATCGGTGGCTATGAGGCGGCCGAGACTGCCAAAGACCGGACCGAGGCGGTGTACGCCGCGGCGGCCCGGCTGATCGGCGCGCGCCCCGACGACATCGCCCTGGTGGAGAGCGCGACCGTGGGCTGGCACCGGGCGCTCGACGCGCTGGCGCTGCCGGTCGGCGGCCGGGTGCTCGCCGCCGCGTCCAGCTACGTCAGCTCCGCGTTGCATCTGCTGGAGCTGCGTCGCAGCCGGGGCGTCGTGGTCGAGGTGCTGCCGGTCGACGCGACCGGCGCCACCGACCTGGACGCGCTGGCGAAAGCCCTGCGCGGCCCGGCCGCACTGGTTACCGTCGCCCATGTGCCGACCTCCTCGGGCCTGGTCGAACCGGTCCCGGCGATCGGCGCGCTGACCTCGGCGGCCGGGGTGCCGCTGCTGCTGGACGCCACCCAGTCGCTGGGCCAGCTGCCGCTGGACGTCGGCACGGCCGGGGTGGACATCGCGGTGGGCACCGGGCGCAAGTTCCTGCGCGGGCCACGCGGCACGGGCTTGCTGTACGTCAGCCCGGCGATGCGCGAGCTGATGCACCCGACGCACCCGGACATCCGCGGCGCCCGCTGGAACGCCGACGGCGGGTTCGAGGTGACGCCCGGCGCCCGGCGCTACGAGACCTGGGAGGCCGCGCACGCGTTGCGGCTGGGCCTGGGCGCGGCGCTGGAGGAGACGCTCGCGCTGGGCGTGCCCGCCATTCACCGGTACGTCAGCTGGCTCGCCGGGCAGTTGCGGGCGGCGCTGGCCGCGGTGCCGGGGGTCCGGCTCACCGACCCGGCGGCGGCTATGGGTGGGATCGTGACGTTCGTGCGTGACGGGGAGGATCCGCACGAGACGGTCCGGGTGCTGCGCGCCGCCGGGGTGCATCTGGTGTCGGTGCCGGCCGGGCACGGGCAGTGGGATCTCGGCCGGCGCGGGCTGGACGCCGTGGTGCGGGCATCGGTGCACGTCTACAACAACATGGATGATGTCGGGGCGCTCGCCGGCGCGCTGCGGGGTAGGCGCGGAATCCCTGGCGCCTACGCGCCCACACCAAGCGGCCACAGCGGCGACACACCGACAACAGGCGGCCACGTCGGCGGTCCACCCACACCAGGCAACCAAACCGGCAACTTATCCACACCAGGCAGCCACGTCGGCGGCCCATCCACACCAGGCGGCCAAGCCGGCGGCGCGCCAGCCGCCGCCTACCCAGAACCGTCCACACTGGGTGGCCGGGCGGCCGAAGCGGCGCAGTGGACCGGGCCGGGAGGCGAAGCGGCGCCCGGCGCGCGGGACGCTCCGGCGTTCGTGCGCAGCGCCGGGCACGCGGAGGTGATCGTGGTCGGCGCGGGCATCCACGGCAGCGCGGCGGCCTGGCACCTGGCCCGCCGCGGCGTCCGGGTGGCGCACCTGGACGCGTTCCCGGACGGGCACACCGCCGGCTCGTCGCACGGGCACACCCGGATGATCCGGCGCGCGTACCCGTCGGAATTCTGGGACGACCTGGTCGCTCGGGCCTACGCGGCCTGGGCCGACCTGAGCGCAGCGGCCGGCACGACGCTGGTCACCACGACCGGCGGCCTGTTCGCCCGGACCGACGGCGACGAAGGGCTGCGCGGCCCGGACTGCCGCACCGTGACGCACACGGAGGCCGCGCAGATCTTCCCCGGACTCCGCCTCGGACCGGGTTGGTCGGCGCTGTACGACCCGGCGGCCGGCATCGTCGACGCCGCCGCGGCGATGCGCTCACTGCGCGAGTTGGCCGTGGCGCACGGCGTGGACCGCCGGCCGGGGCATGCCGTGCGGTCCTGGCGAGCCGACGGCGCGGGGGTCCGGGTGAGCACCGACGCGGGCGAGTTGACCGCCGACCGGCTCGTGGTCTGCGCCGGTCCCTGGACCGCGTCCCTGCTCCCCCAGTTCCAACCCGTGCTCGAGGTGGTGCGGATCGTCAACGTCTTCCTCGGCGCGACCGCGCCGCACCTGGTCCACTCGCCCCGGCTCGGCCCGTTCTCGGTGCACGTGCCGGGAACCGGTCTGCTGTACGGAATTCCGGCGTTCCGGGGCAGCGCCCTCAAGGTGGGCCTGGACCACGGGCCGGCCGACGATCCGAGCCGACCCCAGCGACCGCCGACACTGGACGAGATCGCGCCGCTGGTGGCGCTGGCCCGCCGGTTCCTGCCCGGCACCGACGGAACCGTGGTAGACGCGCTCGCCTGTCGCTACACGATGGCGCCGCGCAACCGCTTCGCGATCGGCGAGCTGCCCGGCGTGCCACAGGTGCTGATGGCGGCGGCCTGCTCGGGACACGGCTTCAAGTTCGGCCCGGCGGTCGGCGCCGCGCTCGCCGACCTGACCACCGGCGTGGCCCGCCCCGACCTGGCCGCCCTGTCCCCGGCCGCGATGGGAGTGCCGGCATGAGCGCCTGCACCGAGCGGCACACGGCCGCGCCGAACAACGATATGGCAGGCGAGGGCCAGAAGGGCATGCCTAAGGAGGCTCAGCCATGACCCGACCAGACCCAGCCACCAACCACGACCCGGGCCCCCGCGGGAGCCGGCCAGCCGTCAACCGCGGCCCGTGCCGCGGCGGGGGTCAGCCGCGGAAGACGGTGGCGGAGCGGCGTTCGTACCAGCGGGCCAACTGCTCGCCGGCGCTGATCACGTGGGCCTGCATCTCGCGGCGGGCCAGCTGCGCGTCGTCGGCGGCCAGGGCCGCGATGATGCGTTCGTGCTCGGCGAAGTTGTCCTCGCGGTGGCGCGGGTTGTCCTGCAGCACCAGCGCGGACACGTTGCGGGGGAAGGCCTCGTTGATTTCCTTGATCACTCGGGCCAGTCGCTCGTTGCCGGCGAAGCCGTGGATGAGCGTGTGGAACTGGTCGTTGGCCACCGTGCTCGAGCCGTCGGGGCGGATGGCGCCGGGGCGCAGCGATTCGTTCGCCGCGCGCAGTTCGTCCAGGCCGTCGCGGGTGATCCGGCTGACCGCCCGCTCGCAGGCCAGGCCCTCCAGCTCGGCGCGGACCTCGTACGTCTCGCGGACGTCCCACGGCGCCGGCACCCGCACGACGGCGCCGCGGTTGGGCACCACCTCGATCAGGCCGCCGGTCTGCAACTGGCGCAGCGCCTCGCGCACCGGGGTCCGGCTGACGCCGAGCGCCTTGGCCAGCTCGGCCTGGCGCAGCTGGGCACCGATGGGGATGTCCCCGGACATGATCCGGGTCCGGATCGCGGCGGCGGTCTCGTCGACGAGCGCGCTGCTCGCGGGTGTGTCCATCATGTCCCCGTCTGGTCCGGCGGTTGATGCAAGCACGATAGCAAGTTCCGCCCCAATTTTGTCGCCCATCGCTCCACTTTTGGATCCAGTGACCATTCCAATGGATCCAACTATGCCGTACCTTCATGCTAGTCGACCAGCCACGTCGACATTCGCCCAGCCGCCGGGAGGGAACCGATGACGTGCCATCCGACCGCGGCGGTGGCTACCGCCCGCTCGCACCCGCTCGACCCGCTGAGCCCGGCCGAGATCGCCGCGGCCGTGGCGACCGCACGCGCGGACGGGCGGCTCGGCGAGCGGACCCGGTTCTGGGGCGCCACCCTGGACGAGGAGCACGCCCGACAGGTCGTCGCCGGGCACGCCCCGGCCGATGAGATCAAGGTCGGCCTCGTCGCGATGGACTACAGCGGCAGCGCGGCCTGGGAAATCGACATCCTGCTCGGCGCGCAGCCGCGCTGTGTGGACTGGCGCCCGGTGGATCCCCGCCGGCCCGGCATCACCTCCGACGAGGCGCGCGCCGCGGCCCGGGCCTGCCGGGAGAGCCCGCTGTTCCAGGAGGCGCTGGCCAAGCGGGGCATCCACGACGTCTCGCTGGTGATGATCGACGCGGAGTCGATGGGCGGATTCGAGCCGGCCGAGTACGCCGGCCGCCGGCTCACCTGGGGCACCGTCTGGCATCGCACGGCCGAGGACGACAACGGCTACGCCCGCCCGGTGCAGGGCGTCATCCCGATCATCGACATGCACAGCATGCAGGTCCTCGAGGTCGAGGACCACGGCGTCGTGCCCGTCTCCGAGGAGGCCGGCCCGCTGCACCGCGGCGGCTGGGGGCCGGACCGCCCCGGCCTGCGGCCGCTCGACGTCGTGCAGAGCGCCGGGCCCAGCTTCACCGTCGACGGCTGGCGGGTCGACTGGCAGGGCTGGCGCTTCCGGGTCGGCTTCACCCACCGCGAGGGCCTGGTCCTCTACGACCTCGAGTTCGCCGGCCGCAGCGTGCTGCGCCGGGCGGCCTGCAACGAGATGTACGTGCCCTACCTGGACAGCAACTCGACGCAGTACCGCAAGAACTTCTTCGACTGGGGCGAGTACGGCGCCGGCCCGCTGACCAACTCGCTGGCGCTGGGCTGCGACTGCCTCGGCGTCATCCACTACTTCGACGCCACGGTGCTGGGCGGCGACGGCGAGCCGGCCGTCATCGAGCAGGCCGTCTGCCTGCACGAGGAGGACGCCAGCATCCTCTGGAAGCACAACGACCTGCGCCGCGGCGTCAGCGAGGTACGCCGCAGCCGGCGCCTGGTCATCTCGAACTTCCAGACGGTGGCGAACTACGACTACGGCTTCTACTGGTCGCTGTATCAGGACGGGCGGATCGAGCTCGAGGTGAAGCTGACCGGCATCCTGTCGGCCTCGGGCATCGAGGAGGGCGACACCGCGCCGTACGGGCGGGTGGTGTCGAGCCGCGTGCAGACCCCGACCCACCAGCACTACTTCGGGCTGCGGCTGGACACCGCGATCGACGGGGAGTTGAACCGGCTGGTCGAGGAGCACGCCGAGGCGGAGCCGGACCCGGAGCGCAACCCGTACGGCAACGCCGTGCGCAACGTGCGCACCGCGTTCACCCGGGAGTCGCAGGCCGCCCGGCGCACCGATCCGGCGACGGCCCGGCACTGGCGGGTGGAGAGCAGCACGGCC
>Ga0307515_10005623_pt1 | contig 25329 bp, 32 predicted proteins | sample 17_EM_MG_FD_194513 | JGI IMG/M metagenome (GOLD analysis project Ga0307515, IMG submission 194513) | Populus trichocarpa ectomycorrhiza microbial communities from riparian zone in the Pacific Northwest, United States - 17_EM | ecosystem: Host-associated > Plants > Roots > Unclassified | place... | reverse complement strand
GGGCAATCGAACTTGCAAGTGGTGGTAAGGAATGCATAAGTGCGGGACGAGCGGATCCCGAGATAACTAGCAAATGAAAGTGAAAGATGGCGTGGGGTACCTATGCCTGTTTGAGCTTGGTAGTACGCCGTCAGCAGCCAAACCGACGCCGAGAGGAAGAGTACGGTCCGGTGCTCACCTTGTCGATCTTCTTGTGCAGCATCATCTTCCTGAGGCGGTTAAACATTCGACCAAACTCTGACCAGAAGAATACGATGACAATGACTGTCATCATCGGGATTGCGATCTCCCAGAAAAGGAGATCGGATCGTCCGTGGACAGACCACATAAACTCGAAGTTCATACCCTGGACAAGCATTGCCAGTTAGACCGCCGGGACCGGAGGGAAGGAGAAAGAATACGAACGAAGTAACCAGTGAGCAAGGTCAAAGGCACGAACAAAACGGTGGCGACGGTCAACGTCCTCATAACCTCGTTCATCTCGTGCGACGACATCTACACAAATGATCACCGGTCAGAACCAAGAACCAGGGCCAGGCGATTTCAGGGTACGCGAGAACACTGGGCTTACGTTAAACGAGTAGTTGATCAGGTTTTCCGAAATACCCGCGAACATCTCGAGGCTGGTCAAGATGTACTCCATATGGTCGTGAACATCAGCGAGGTAGATCCTGGATTTATGGGTCATGTAACCCTCAACCTTCTTGCCTTCCTGATCGTTCGAGTCGTAGAGAGCGGCGACTCTGTCAAGATCGTACCGACGCATGCCATAGATTAGGGTCTTGATTGGAGCGAGCGTTCGTTGGTGTAGGATTAGATCGCCCGAAATGATGTGGACTGGTGAAAGTGAAAGACAACGGATCAGAGATTTTTTAAATTTGCCAGGAATTAAAGCCAAGAAAGGGAAGCCTCACGTTGCCTGACAGCCTTCATCTTGGGCCTCAACAGAATCTGGTGCTCGAGGTCAACAATCTTGCGCTGATACGTGTCTACGATCTCAAGCGCGGAGTCGACAACTAAAGACGAGTACGGCAAGTCATTAGTCCACAATACGAGCGGATTATCAAGTCAACGAACCCAGATCGAGCAAACCGTGCACCAAAAGCGACGCGTCTGCCGTTGCCCTCAATCCGGTGTCTCTCTGGGTCAACCTCCGTCGGATAGGCTCAGTAAACTTGAGGTCGTTGTCGGGGTGGATGGAAATGACGGTGCCTGTTGATTTGGGTCAGTCAGTGGGTCGAGGTGTGGGGAAGAAAATGACGCGCCGTTTCTGAAAAGGAAAATACAAACAGGCTTGATGTCGACACCTACCCTGCCGCCTTCCTTGAGTTCTTGCATGAGCTTGAGAACAGTCTTTTTGGTCGTTTGCCCTTGGTCCTGGATGGAATGAGTAAACATATGCGAGGGAGGACGAACGAACTCGTGCGTACATAAGTGCCATAGAATGAACCATAGTTACCGCTTTGGCCGCCCTGGGGAGGCCTGGAGACATTCACGTTTTCGACGTCGTAACCTCCGGGTTCGACCGTTGCAGACTTGTGAGGTGACTTGAACTTGCGCGAAAACTTGGAAGTCAATCCGGAGGAGCGAGCCTCGCCTGTAGGGTACTCGGGCAAGCCTTCGACCCTGTCTACGAGCTCGAGGGGTTCCGGGGAAGATGAACGGGCGATCTGTTCAAGGAAGCCTGATTCACCCTGCCCACTGCGGTCGAGGGTGTGGCTGAGGACGCGGATGAAAAGATGCCTCTTGTAGTAGTCCGCACCGGAACGAAGTCTCCCAGGGACGTGGAGGACGTCCTCGAGAGATAGTGGGTGAAGGTCTGGCGCACAGCACGTGAGGTAGGCACACATGAAATGGGTGTAAACCGGGCTTACCGTACTTAAGCGCCATAGCGCGAATAACATCCCAGCTGATCCCGCCCACGTTAATCCAACGAACCTTTACCCAAGGCTCACGTTCGCTGGCCTTGGGGCTGTTGAGGAAATTGATGAATTCCTGGTTGGTCATGCGCCCAAAGCTGCTGCGAACGCTCGAGTAGTCCGCGATTTCAATGAGACAGTTGCGTCTGACGTGCCCATAGTTGAGATAGGCAGAGTCCCTGCGGACGTCGACGCCGGGTTCGGCGCCGGGACCCTTGCCTGTGAGACAGCTCGAGGTTTTGTTAATGTGCATCACTTTCCGCACGGACATGCGGAGGCGCTCGATGGGTAAGAGGGAAGGTTGCACATCTGCCTGGGGTTGTTTGGGGGGTATGGGTCTGTGTGATAACCTGGACTTGATAGACTTTGTCATGTGGGATATGACCGGCGACCTTGGTCGGTGGACGGGAAGGATTGGTGACCGTGGAGGGTGGTCATCCAAATGTTCGAGGTCTGGGGTGAGGGAACGACCCTCGGAGTCGCTGAAGCTGTTTTCCCTGGGCATGGTCGTCCAATTGGTGGTGGTGGTAGTGGACGTAGTGGGGTGAGGGGGGAAAATAGAATCCTCGTGTTCAATCTCACCCTACGCGACGACTTCGAAACAGGTCCCGGCGGGCGTTCATCACAATTGAATGTTAACCCACGATCTGTTCTGCGGTCGGGCACCGCGCATGGTGGGTACGAATCACCAAAATAGTTGTGTATTGGCGCATGGACACTTTGCAAGGTGCAATCCAGGCATTGTACTTGTACAAGCTGTAGGTCGTGGTTATGGCCGAAAAACTCGGGTAGACAACGAAACTATGACGGAGACGGTCGGGAATTCGACCACACAGGCTTTTGAGAATCTGGGTCGTTCAGCTGCAGGCGGAGATGGTGAATTCCGACGGAAGGCGTTTGCGGGGCTTCACGGTGAACTCGCCTGGGCTTCAAGTTGCTCAGTGGTCATATTCTCACGAGCTTGCCTGGCCGCACGAGCAGCATCCACCTTTTTCTTCAAATCAGGTGCGAGAGCATCGTAGGTTTGTTCAGGTGTCGGCACAGTAGCTATACGTAGAGGAGAGAACGCATGTGTGATGAGAGTCGATCTGGATTCTCTAGTCGACCGAGACGTACCTTTCATGAGCGCGTATCCAAACGCCATGACTGGATTTCGGTATGAGCAGCTACCCTCCAATGTCGGAAGATGGATGGCCCTCACTTCCTGTGCTATACACGACCATTCTTACGATCGGGAACCCTCTGGACATGGTGGCAAGTAACCGGCGGGGTGATCGACGACATTGAACCTCCGGTTCTCTCTATGTTTCTCTCTTTCTTCGCGTCCCCCAAGACGTCCTCTCCTTCTTTTAAAATCCCACTCTCGTTTCAAAAAATGTCATTCTCTTCGCTCTTTCTAATCATTGCCGCTTGTGCAATTGGACTCACGTCCGCTGCCGTAACCCCACACTCACTTGCCGGGCGGTCTTCTCGGCACAACGCACTCCAAGCACTCCAGAAGCGAGCATCGGGACAATTCACATTCTATGCTGTCGGACTGGGTGCTTGCGGCAAACAGAACACTGACGATGACTTTGTGAGCAATTCCGCTTTCGTTTGTGGTGTGCGCCGCTAAGACCTGATTATTGGAGCAGGTTGTCGCGCTAAACACTCCAGTATATGCGTCGTTACCGTATCTGATTCACCCGTCGCTGACTGCCTCGTGTGTGAACAGTCTTGGGATGGAGGCTCTCACTGTTTCGGGATGGTTACAATTACCGTCGGCAGTAAAACGGTTCTTGCCCAGATCGTTGACAGGGTCGGTCTTTTTGCTTGGCTCCTTGTTATTTTATTTTATCTCTGTCGTTTACAACAACTGCAGTGCGTGAGCTGTGGCCCTGAGGATTTGGATTTCAGTCCCAGTCTCTTCCACCACTTTGGAGGCACTGAGACCCAAGGTGTCATGCACGGAACCTGGAATTTCGGCGGTGAAGAGTCCAAGCCTGTACCCACGACGACTACGACTCCCAAGCCAAAGCCCTCTTCGACCAGCACAAGCATTCTGCCTCCCTCCACCACCTCGGAACCGTCCAAGACAAGCACTTCGAGTTCCTCTCCATCTTCTTTTTCTTCTTCCTCTAGTCCTGATGTCGCTGCCCCTGTTCCTACTGGAGTCCTTGCCCAAAGTCTCCTTGCGTTGGGTGACCTTGGTGGATTGGTATTGGCTGCTTGGACTGCTCGGTGATGGGTACCTTTTATGGATAGTCCCGTAGTCATTTCCGGGGTTGTCCGTCGCTCGGCTAGTATGTAGATCAAGTTCACGTGATCAAAGACTCTTTTTCTCCCCAACCTTTACGTTCCCTCTCAACCTACACTCGTTATCCCACTCTCCGTTCTTTACTAGAAATGCGTCTCTCACTCTCTCTGCCGGTCCTGGCTCTCTCCTTCTTTGTCGCGGCCAACCCCCACGGAAGTCCTCACGCAGCTCGCCATCCCCATGGCTCCGTCGCCCGGCGTGCTCCTGGGGATGTTGCTGTCCACCATAAACGTTTCACAGGCGCAAAGTTTTCCTTCTACGATGTCGGATTGTAAGAAACCAGCACACGTTCGCTTTCTCCCGGCCGCTCATAACAAACCTATTACAGAGGCGCATGCGGTATATATAACGTCGCAAGTGACTTCATTGTCGCTTTGAATACTCCCGTGCGTACCTCCTCTGTCTTCAATGCGAGTTCTGTAGTCTGACCTCGACTATTTAGCAATACGGTGGCGGATACCCAGGTCCCAACTGCTTCAAGCAGATCAGCATCTCTTACGGCGGAAAGAGCACCGTTGCCACGATCACGGACCAATGCCCTGGATGCCCTTGGGGTGGTCTCGACCTTTCTCGTGGTCTATTCACTTTCTTTGCCTCTGAGGGCGCCGGCATCATCTACGGTGAATGGGACTTCATTGATGGTAGCCAGAAGCCCGATCCCACCCCGGAACCCCCCAAGCCGACCGAGACCCAGCAGGCTCCTCCTGCCCCCACCCCGACCACTACCTGGCAAGAGCCATCGACCAGCCCTCCACCTCCACCCCCTTCCACTACATCCTCCTCGAGCTCCCCGTCATCCACTGATTCCTGGAGCTCTCAGCAACCGAGTTCGTCCTCATCGTCCTCATTGTCGAGCTCCGTCAACTACAACTCTGGAGCCGCCAGCAACTTGGCCGTTCCCACCGGTGTTACCATCCCAGATGATACCCCTCACAATATCTTGGCAATGAACCAGGCCATCGTTGCCATTGGTGGTTTGATTGTTGCCGGAGGAAAGGCGGATTAAGGCACCGGTGCGGGGCAGTGCGGTTGAGACACCTCACATTTCTTGCACCAACTATATCTGAGGATGAATATCAAATGATGTGTGGATTCACTTGGGGAGCGGACTTGTGACGTTTTTGGTTTCCGTGATGTCGTTTCCTTTTACATTAATATACCCTACAATTTTGACCCTGCAGTCATCTTATCCTTCCCGCATCCTTATCCTTACCACTTCTCCCGCATATTTACCTGTAGGTACATTCCAGAGGAATCAACCGGGGTCTTGTGGGATCAAACACCTCGCTGGCAGAGAATGCAGAAAAACATGGGTTTACGTGTTGACTGAACTATTTATTGTACGAGAACTTGAGCAAGAGAAAAGAGATAAAAACAGCGAAGCACGCTACAGGCGGCGTGTGGAACGGAGTGAACGAGGTACAAGTATATACTACACGGAAGGGGTTCAAATTCTCGAACATCTGCGGGGATCCCAGTTACAGTATCGGACTAGGGGAGGCAGCGAGAGTAGGTCTAGATGGAGTAGCCAATGCCGAGGGCGGCAAACGGGATGGTTATCGTTAATGAGGGGGGGGGAGGGGGGTCAAGGCAAGTTATGGCAAGCGCCGAAGAAAGCGGGATGTTGGGTGAACAAAAACGAGAATATATCTGGTGAGGAAGTACAGGCATAAGTAACGCGCCGAGGCGCCAAGTAGAAGACACACTAAGACACAATGGGTAAGATCTTGGGGAAACAAGTACACGTGGACAAATAGGGCAGGCATCAAACGGAATGAAAGTGGTGGAGGGGGCAGTCAGAGTTGTGTGTATGTACGTGAAGGGACAAGCTGATCGAGGGAGATCCCACCGGTTCAGAAACAGGTGACGAGGAGGACGTTGAGTCCCCTCTGCTTGACCCAATCCCGTGGGACCCTCGCGTCCTTCTTCCTCAGTTCTGTAACGAGTGACTTCCTCGAAGGGTGCAACACATTCTGAAGGGCTTCCTGACCTTGCGCCCGAAGCGCAAGGTAATCACGGACGTTCAAGAATACGTGGGTCTTGATGAACGATCTGGCTGCCCTCATCGATTGAGGGATGTCCGAAAGCTCGAACGACGGCGTCGAACGCCCCGAATCCGATTTACAGTCCACCCCGTTGGGAGGATTGAAGAACCCGAGCTCGATGATGAGCGCTTGCAGCAACGCCAGGTTGGCGGCCTTGTGGTCAAGAGGATTGGACAAAAAGCTAAAAACGCGTAAGGAATTCAATATCATATTAGACAAGCGCTGCCTTTTGAGCGTCACGGGGAGCCGCAACATACCAATTGATGTAATGTACGGCCTTGTCGTAGACGGCTGATGTCAATTCGAATCTTCCACCCCCATAGGCCGAGTCGTTGTCATCACCACGCTCGGAGACGTCGTCCACGACGGAGCGGGCCCCCAACCCCTTGGTGGGGGACCCCGGTGCGGGTGGCGCCACTATGAGGTTCTGGCATTTACCCCTGGGCGGGGAGGGGTCGTTGCGTTTCTCGGAACGCTTCTTCTTCCGCTTCTGGGACTGGGGTGAAGCTGGAGCCTCCTTGTCTGAAGCCTTGGAGGGGCTTTGAGGGGGCGTCTGGCCCCGTGTGGATTGCTGTGGCGTATGTGCGTTGCAGTTCCTCTTCCTCCTGCTCCTTCGTGAAGGCGAATGGGGTTGTGGAGTCGGGGGCTGGCTGAGGATGGGTGGGTTGGAGATGAGGTCGTCCTCGACGAAAGGTTGCATGTCCGCGGCGTTTGAAGAGGCGACCGAAGGTGGGCTGAGGACCACAAAGTCTTCCGAACGAGGGGAAAACAAAGCTCGGTCGCTGAGAGAAAGCGATGAGACACTCCAGACGATCTCGTCGTCGGAAGAAGAGAATACAGAGACGTGACTCCCGCTCGGCGGTGAGAGCAATTCGAAAGATTGGGAGGACTCGAGAGATTGCCGTCGAACCATCTTGTGCGAGATTTGCTTACTCGCGAGGCTGTATATATAAAGGAAGGAGAAGGCCGCAACGGCTTACAACACGAATCGAGCGGAAGGGCCCTAGCAAGGGGAGAGAGAGAAAAAGTAAAGGGGAAGTGAGGGGCGATGGCAACGGAAGAGAGGTTACAGCGTTAGACCCTGATTTATACTCTCCGCTTATACCACTATCCGCCAATAGACAACACTCGTTTTGTTTCCCGCAACCGCCGTTTGCTCAACCTTCGCCTTGTTCTTCCAAACCTTACCCTCCAGGTCCCTGACTGCCGCTTCAACCTTTCGCAGCAAATACCTGCTTCCGTCCGGTCGATGCAGCATCACGGGGTTGGCCGTATTCCCCCTCTTCCCAATCCCCAGCTGGTAGTCGTAGTTGGCTCCCCAGACTACAAGGTCTCTCCCTCCGTACATCCCAGTTGATCCGGCAAGCGTCTCGAGTGTGACCAATACGTGACCTGTCGGCGAAATAGACACCGCGTGCGGCCTTATCGGCTGCATGTTCTGCATGCGTTCGCTATCTGTAGGACGTAACAAGAGAACGAGCAAACCCGCCGATCACACCCGTGGTCAGCCCGCGGATCGTAGCTGGGCAATCCCAGAACAAGTAGACTTACACTCGAGTAGCCCGCTCACCCCTTTTGCTCGTACGGGGTTACTCTGGGCGTTGCTGAACATGGAATTTCCAAGTCCTCCCCACTGTCCGTTCCCACACACCAGAACATCGACGATGTCGACGGAACTCCCGTCCTTACGTTCAACGGTGAACATGCTCAAGTCACCCCCTGTTGAAATGCGTAATCAGAAACGAGGGCGGGGGATCGAAGGGAAGCCATCACATACCTGCCTGGATATCTCTGCATGTAGTTCTCGTGCCCTTGCTCGTGTCTCTCCAAACCGCGACCTCAGCGGGAACCGTGATTGTGCTTAAGTTTATGCTCTCTCCCAAGCCAATTTGCCTGAGGAAAGCGACCAAGGGGAAGTTGATCCAGAGGTTATTTTAAAGCCTTGAGTGAGGACGGAAATGACAAACCCAAACTCGTTGGCACCCCAGCCCAGGACCCTACCGTCGGGTGTCCTCACGAAACTAGTACGCGAGCCCGTAGCAATCTGGGAGATCCGGATCCCACTCAGAGCGGGAATTTCAAACAACACGTTACATCCTTCGAGGTCTCTTGGCTCCCCTAAGTTTGGAACTGTCTGCCGAGAGGACAGCGCCCGACCTCGCGGACTGGATAAGGCATAGGGGTCCTTGACTACATCAGGAACGAGGTCGATCGTATGTGAGATACCACCAGCAGGGAATTCCAGACGGCGCATGCCAAGCTGTCCGTGAGAATTCGCCTTATGAGAGAGTGGGTGAGCGAACGTTCGCCCGGTGGAGGTGAGCGCAAGGAGGTGGTGTTCTCCAATGGAAACGGAGGCGAACCTAGTTAGGGTCAATACAAGTCGGATACGTGTTAATATAATAGGACTGACTTCTCTCCTCGTGTGAGGGCGTGTCGCGGTTTCAACTCCACTGCGCCACCCTTATCCCCGGCGTCCCAGAATTTGAAACTGCTTGAGGATACCGGCTGGACATTCGTGACAGACAGCACAAATACGTCTCCCTTCTGGGACAAAGCCACGACATTGTCCCCGTTGATTGCCAACTGTTTGATGTTCTGGATGGATCACAATTAATGACCCCTTGTCATCCCCGCAGCAAAAAGTCCAGACAATTACCTTTCCACGGAGTGTCCTAATAGGTTCTGTGGCAATGCTACCCTGTGTAGACACCTTCCCCCATTGATACACATCTCCTCGAGCGTCCACGCACGCAGCATGGGTCTCGTGAAGCACGAGATCGAGTAGCGCAACGCCGTCCAGCCATGGGAGGGGTGCCGGTGATTTCAGCGACTCTTCAGAACCACCAATCACGAGCAGCCTGGAACTGTAAGGGTAAGAAGTGTGTCAGTAATCACGGCGGGTGGGTGAGGCAAAGGAAGTGAAATGAGGGTCACCCGTTTGAGCCCCAGCCCTCGGAGGTGAGCGACTCCTTTCCCCCATCCTTCCGACTTGTTTTGAGATTCACCTCCCCGGAAATAGAGAGGTCCTTAGGCAGAGTATCATTGTGAATGACCGAGTTTTGGAGGTGGAGGTGAGCGGCTGTCGCTCCGGCAACTGTGCATGCCACCGCGAAAGAAACGGTCTGGTAAGAGAAATTTCGCGACTTGTGCGCTGCAGCTGTCTGGATTTGGCGAGCAAATCTAGGAGCCCTTGCAACTCGTCGGACGCACAACATCTTGGGGCCAGCGGCAGTGGGCGTCGGGATCGTGTTCGATCATCCGAACCCTTCCCGCGAATAGCTCCGTCGATCCGTCGTCCAGTGAGGAGTGTTGGATTAATTCTGTCGATAATACAAATTATAACTACGGAGCAAACGCAGTCTGTATCTTTTTCATACCCAGGACCCCGTTTATCCAGGAGCTGCAGGGGGGGGGTGTGGATGCTGCCAGCCTTCCGATGTGAGAATGGCAACAACGTTCTCTTTGAGCCTGAAGGCACCTGAAATTTTACGTGTAATGAACAGGCGTGGAACGTCATTGCTTAAGGGCTGGAAAAGCCACCCATTTCGCCTGGAGTACATAGCATCGGTAAGAACTCACGCCAGAGTAGCACCTCGTGAACTGAACGTACCGTCTTCAACACAACCTCGGCACCATCTTCGTCCACCACCGTCCTCGCAGTGGTCTCATCCGGTGTAGGGACATTCAAAGTCTTCCCCAATTCGCTCAACACTCTACCATCCAAGTTATACTCCCCCGCCAACCTTTCCACCGTTTGTTCGTCCTTGGTCACCTGTAACCGCGCCAAAGCGTCGAACAACGACGGTGCTTGAACGTGATTTCGTTTCGTTTCCCCTGCTTGAGCCTCCGTCTCGGATTGTTTCTGTATGTTGAGTATCCGGCTCGCGTTCACCCCTGTCGGTTTGAGGCCATGCATGCCATGGTCGACCTTTACGGGTCCGAGACGTGTCAGGTTCGCCACCAGCTGGGGATCCATCCCGTCCTCCCGAATGGCTTACGGTCATTCCGGTCAGCCGCACTGCGTTTGGATCAACATACGCAGTACCATACCTTGACCCTTCGTCTCGCTCGCCAGAGGCGGTTTCTGCTGACCACGCCCCAAAGAATCCAGCGAACCGGTCGTTGGCCTGGTGCTTGGCTTGGACTTGGGCAATGTCCTTGCGGCCTTAGATGACGATGATCCCATGAGGTGGGTTGGGTCGCTGGCGTCGATCACAACAGACCACAGCAATCGAGGAGGATGGAAAGGAATTTATAGATAGGGTGTTTTATACCTTTACAACATGCCCCGGTGGAAGAAAACATATACACTAACTACGGTAGTAAGAAATGTTCGTTCCTTTGGAATAACGACGGCAAGTGACACCGCGTCCTCTTTGGTCATTCTTCCCCATATTTATACAGAAAGGAAACAAGGAAAAAGAGAGAATAACAAACCGCAAAACCGGATGGAACCGAGCGCGACGAAGATTTTGTTCTGAGTGGGAACATAGACCTTTATGCCTTCGAGTTTTCGGTCGTCTGTCCGATGGATGAAAACGGATGAAAGCATGGGGGAAAGGAGCGTGGCAACGGAAGGAGCAGGATGCACGCCGCGCTGGGGTCGACGAGGGTATACGAGAGTTGACGGGCAAGAAAACTAGGGAAATGATGAGGATTCTGTATGGTTTGCATATCAGCGGAAACGTGAGGTGAGAGCCAGGCGTGAGTCGTGAAGGTCATGATGTCCATCCGGTCCCAGCGCGTCTATTAGGCGTGGTAAGTACCCATCGTGGCCGGATTCTGTTGATACATTTGATACATGTACGCCTGATATAGTTGAGGGGGGACGGACGGAGGCGGCGTATTGTACGGCGCAGTCCCCTGTCCCATACCAAGAACTGCTTGACTGATGTTCGGCGAAGGGGTGTTGTAATGCATAGAGGCCGCCGTGTTGTTGGGCGGCATCACAGGCGGCGAAACGGCGTTGTTGCGGCGTTGCTGGTTCGTGTTCCTCCCATTGCCCATGTCCGGGGAGCGAAGGTTGAACGGATTGAATCCATCGGTATTCGGGGAGAAGTTTTGTTGTGGTCCATTCCCAGACCGAGTGCGAGTCATGCCTTGTGGTTGAGGATAGGTGGGATCTACCTGGAGCCGAGGGGGGGCAGACGGGTTCTGACCGCCCATTTGGAGGGCCGCCATCATAGACGCCAACCCCTGGTCACTCGACGGGTAACCCGCAGGGAGGCCAGGCATAGAGAAATTGTTGGGGGAAACTCTCTTGGATGGTTGTGGAATGTTGGTCGAATAGGTGGGCTGCAGGTTTGGAACAGGTAACCCAACCTCCTCGATCAATCGTCGATACGCCTGGGTAGCGATGACCTTCAACTCGATGAGCACCCGTTTCGTCGCTTCGATATACACCGGCTTCTCTGCGGGATCAATGAAGGGGCTGGTCAAGATCTTGTGCACGACAGCCACTCCGTTGACTTGATCTCCCAAAACGTCGGTCAGCACACTGTCATTTGTCGACTGGAAGAGCGCCTCGACGATTTGCTTGGAAGCCTCAGGCTCGACCTTCTGGTTGACGATCCTCAACACGGTTAATGAAGCTAACTTGTGCGTGCACAGGTGGGACAAGTGAGGGGTGAATCGAGGCGCGAGCAACATGTACCTCGAGGGGAATCCGGAGGTATCGAGCAACCAGGTTAACAGCAGAGCACCGTTCGGGTTGGTGGCAAGTGGGATCGAGTTGAGGACAATGGCAGTACCGATTCTACGTTGCTGGTTGATGGTGACGTGAGAGCTTTCCAAACAAGCCCGCATACTACGAGCACCAAAGCGACCTTGAGCGATCTCCCACAGTCGGTCAACCATGGCATCGAACAGGAATTCGTTTCCGGGAGACCCAAAGCGGAGGCAGCACCTGTGAGGCCGTCAGAAATGAATACACGCAAGGGATCAGTTTAACTAACTGGACCACGTAGTTGCCGAACTGGTCCAAGAGGAGAGGAGGGATATAAGGTCGCAGGTACTGTCCGATCAAGGACGCTTCTTCAGGACTCTGGACACACTCGATTATCTTCTGGGCAGCCCAGGTGCCGTTCTTGTGAATACCGATCATGGCCAAGTGGGGGGCGATACGCTCAAGCATGGCTAGCCTGGGACTGGAAGAGCACTTCTCGAATAACTTCTGAACAACCTGGGGGAAATAGGATCAGGCCTAGTGCAGCCCATCAGTTTAAGTGGGACTTACAGTATTACCGAGCCAGTCGGATGCAAGATCTACAATTTCTCCATCCAAAAAATCAGCGGCAACGTTGTCGATCTCCTCGATAGAGATGGTGCTTGTATCCATCCTCTTTCTGAGCTCTCTCAACTTCGAAGCATCCCATCTTCTGTTGTGGGGTCGCTCGGAAACCAATGGAATCGTGGTGTAATACATGGTTGGGGGACGGAACTCTGGAGGGGCGATGAGGGCCGCGCGGTGACAATGATACGCACAACGACTTACCTGCGAGGGCAGCAATATCTGCTTCAGCATCGGGGCTACCACCACTCAGTTCCCTCATAATCATTTGTTGTTCCGTCATCAGGGGGGACCAGGTTCCGGGGCGGGTTACTCCATCCAACGTGGAACCGCCAGTGTGCAACCCAGACCCAATCATGCTCAGGAGAAGGTTGGATCTGTAATTCTCCAAGGATCCGCTGAGGACCTGCTGATCAACCGGAATAGTCCCTGCACCCTTGATACCGCGAAGAGCGTGGATAGTCGCCCCTACGGTCAGATCACCAACACCCTGAACATTGACGGGGACTTCGGCCTCCGTGGCCGGTCCCTCCGGATTCCCCTTGGTCGGAACCTTGGCAAATCCAATTCGGATGGCGCCAACATCGCTCCCAAGTACGTCGCGACCATTGAGCGCTTTCCTTGCCCTCACTGCATCATCTAAACGCTCGAAATTGACTAAGAAGCTCGTCAGGGTTGGCGGTCAGTATACAAGCAAACACGGTAGACTCACTAAATCCACAGTTCTTGTGGGTAAGGACACGAGCAGACTCGATGGGTCCGAAGGGGCTGAATACGTTGAGAATTGTGGCTGGGGTGGTTGTGGAAGGGATTGATCCAATCCACAACGCCCTTGTCGGCGTCGACTGCACCTGCGACTCAATCCCTCCGAGGCCAGCGTTATTGGTTGAACTTTTGTTGATGACCCCACCGGGTTGCGGAGAGATGGGACCGTTCATGTTGGCCCCCTTAGCAGGAGCAACTGGCGCACTATCAGCCTTTCCGAAACCAATACGAACGGTCTGGCCGTTAGGCATTCCGATGTTTCCACCAAGGCGGTTGAGGACGTCATCCTTAGCGCGGATGGCATCGGCTTGGTCGACGAAGTTTACGAAGCCACACTCCTGGAACGGAGATCGGAAATCAGATCGAAGGGCTATGACGTGTCAGAACCAAACCTTTTCAGGCAGGAGCCTCAGGCTTTCGATTGCACCGTACGGCGCAAAGACATGGATGAGTTGCTCGCTGGTTACAGAGCTATCCAGGTTTCCAATCCAGAGCGAACGGGTAGGTGTCTGGAGTTGGCTGCTGGGAGTCTCATTCTTCGGAGATAATCGACCACCTTGATTGGTGCCGGGAGCGGAGAGGAAGGGAGAAACTCGAGGGTTAGAAACCTCGCCATTGGGGAAGTGAACAGCAGCAACGTTGCGCGGAGCATTGGTAGTTAACTTTTCTGACTTGAGGATTCCGGCGGGCAATCCGCTGAGGCCCGCATTAGGATTAGTTAGATCTCCGAGGTAATTTTGGGGGTCTGCAACGGATGCACGACGCTGTGCCAAACGAGTGGATTCGTCCAGGTTCCCAACGGAAATTGCGCGTGGCCTCGACCCGATTCCAGCGTTGAGGTGGTCCGACCGCCCGTAGTTCTGAGGGACATAAGAGGGTTGTAAAAAGTTCGTCGCGAGAGGGTCGCCATAGGAGTCCAGTTGTTGGTTGGTAAATCCGTTTTCTTCGTAATATTCCTCGTCATCCTGGGCATTGGAAGCTTGGAGAAGACCACCGTTAACGAATGATCGCATACGGTAGGGATTGGAGACCGTGCTCGCGCGGAGGCGCGGAGGGTTGGTCAGGTTTCCAGCGATCGCGGCCTGTGCCTGGCTGCGCAATTCCGAGATGGTAGCGGCAGGGGTACGGTGAACGTCATCCAAACCAAGGTAGTCGAGGGTGTGGACATCGAAGTCGTCGCCTCCAGAATCCATAGAAGTGACTGATCTCAATTCGTCCAACACTGGAAAACCGCTCACTCCACCAGTAAGCCACGAGGAAGAAAAAAGTGAGGATCCGAAGGCATCGGACATGTTTCCGCTCGGGAGGGTCAGCGATCCGGACCTCAACCTGCTGTTTCGTTCGGAAAGAACGGACGAGGTTGCGACTGAAGCCGAGTGACGAAGGCTGGGACGGATGGTTGGGGCCGGGGTAGGGTTGGTGTTCTGCTGCTGTTGGAGCTGTTCAGTGAATGATTCGGTACTGCCGTGGGTGCTGGAGAGATTGTCGGACGCGGCGGCGAATCGTTGGGCAGCGAGTTGGACGTTAGAAGGCAAGGTCCCAGCCCTTGCCCGCCTAAACCCTGGGGGAAAGTTGGTAGGGGGGAGGACCGGTGTTTCCGTAGAGACATTGTTCAAGGAATCACTCTCGGTGCCTGGAGAGTTTCCGGTTCCCAATGACCCTCGAAGTGCAGGAGGTCGATACCTTGGACCAGTCATCCGTTCCTCGGCCTCCATCTCCCTCGCACTGTGTGGTCATCAAAAGTGGGCTCAGCGTTAACGGGGAGGATCGACTGAAGGCAGACTGACCGTTTGTGGAAGGCGGCGGAGGGGGCCGGCGGAGGAGTCTTGCCCGAAGGGATTCTGGAGAATGAGCTGGTGTTGTCTGGGGCAGACAGGGACATTATAAAGAGGTTGGGAAAAGATTAGATATTACGAAAGATGCTGGTAGATGAGTTTTCCGCTTGAGGCCTAGGGTCGTCGGGAGGGAATCCACGGGTCTAAAGGTGGTGCAGGGCCGCAGAACTCGGAACTCCAGTCGTCGGGGAGGACGAAAAGAGATCGAGAGACCGACAACGTGGAAAGGGGAGGAGGAAGAAGAGGGCCGTATCGACGAGCGAATTAGATCGTAATAAACCGTTTTCTCTCAAGAAAACGGGGAGAGGACCACAAGGGGAATTTTTTTGCGGACTGGGGTTGTCCAACTAAGAAGAAAAATAGGCAAGTATCGTATAGAGAGAGAGAGGCGCAAACGGTTCGGTACAAGAAAATATCGCCAGCCAGCGCGAGGTCACGCTCATCCAACTTTGATCTCACAGTCACACTCGCACACACATGGGCTCAGGTTCGAAAGCAATTGCTTACTCTCTTTCTCCTGGTCGTAAAATAACCAACGGTACATCAAAACGAATCATTATCGGTGTTTAGTCTTCGTAACAGCGACCAACGAGCACTCCGCAAACTTGGACGTGCGGCAACGAACATCAAGACAAAACGAATAAAAACGACGAATATAATCGATACAGTCTCTAGCAAGGTGCAAAACAAATTCACAAACGAGAAAATAGAAACAGGACATCACCCACATGGTGTTCATCAGTCAGCCCATGGCACACCCATTCACACCCGATTCTTACCCAACCGAGTCCGAGGACGTGAAGCAAGAGCTTCTGCAACTCTCCTTGATCTCCGCAGAGGCGGAGCCTTTGTTGTGCGGGACGGTCGTTGTCCCGCGGGTGACCGCTTCCCCTCTATATTCCGTTTCTCCGGCTTCGGCCCGGGGACAGGGCTAGGCAAGGGGACATCCCAATCAGGGCATGCGCACAGCGTTTGGAAAATTTCTTCTTCCTTCACACTAAGGGGTGTGTCTAGTGCGGCCCCTTGGGAGAATGGGGGTACGAGAGTGTCAATTTCTGTCTGCCCTGTGGTATCATCGATCGATAACGAACGCTGGCGCCCGACCATGGACCGGAATGGAGGACCAAGCTGCTGGAGCGATCGGAGGTAGTCATGGGACCGATAAAGGTTTCGGATGCTGGAAGGGAAATCTTCGTAAAGAGAGTTCGATAAGAATGCCTTGAGGGAGTCAGGAACAAGGGATTGGCTTTGCACGAATTCTTGGGCGTGATCCAATGGAACCCAGGTGCCGAGGATAGATGAACAGCCCTCCACCAGCTCCCTTGTGGATAAGTCCGGTCCGAACGGTGGAGGAGAGGCTCCTAGACATTCGGCAATCCGCGTGAGGTTGACAAAGTCTGTATCAAATCGACGGAGAAGTTGATGAGGGCCCAGAACTAGCTCGTAAACAATGACGCCTGCTCAAGTGTCATCAGAACGTGAGCGAGAACTCGGCATCGAGGTACTTACCATCCAGATGCATCAGGCAGATAGGGAGTTCTGGATGTTCAACGGGAGGAAGGGAGGAAGAAAATGTGGACGGTTTTCGGAAGGATGGCGTGGAGCCCCTGCTGCAAGACGTTCAATACCGTACCCGTGGTGCAAAGAAACCATTCTCACCTGTCTGGTTTACGATCAAGCTCCGGGAAACCCAGGCGCGGGAGGATAGGTTCGGATTTCGATTGGAGGGGAGCCAGAACATGAACATTGGATGTGGTGTATACTCGAGGGCGATGAGGCGAAAACCGAACGTTGGGCCAATCTCCCTCGTCAAAGTCTTGAAGGCGAAGGCTGTCCGGACCCAGCAGTTCAACATCTTTCCAAATATTGGCGCTTTGCTTTCGTTCCTCGAGCAGTGATGGGAGATCTACGGTACTGGAAGGCTCAACGGCAGATAAGGGACCGAGGAGGGTAATGTCGTCGTCGTCGTCATCGTCATCCAAGCATGTGGCAGCAGAATCGATATCTTCTTGCTTGATTAAAAAGGCCTCGGGACTGCTGGGGGGTTGGGATAAGTCATGGATGCGGAAATCGTTGAATCCATTCCAGTTCCACAAATCCAGCTCCTCCTTCTTGAGGTACACTGAGGGAGGAGCGGCTGTCGAACTCGTTCCAGCATTAGAGTCACCGTTTCTACCCTCCCAGTTGCCTAAAAGCCCCGAGTCGCTAGTTTCCACCTTTATGACCACCCCATCGTCATCGACTGGAGTAGAAGGTGATCGAGGCCCCGGGCTTTCGTCACGTGTGTCGCCCTCGAAGTCGAAATCTAAGTCGGTGTCAAAGTCGGAATCAAAGTCGTCGTCATCAGATCGTCGCAGGTTGGAGCCAGATAGGCGACGGCAAGATTGGATCATTGGATCATAATCGTCGTCGTCGGAGTCAGGGGGTGGGGACGCAACACTGTGGGTAATCGATGAGGAGCGGCGGTGGACGGGCATAGGGGTGACGGGTGTGAAGAGCTCGGGGTAGATGTCTTCCAGTGACGGCGCGTAGACAGGGATGGAAATGGAGGGGCGTGGGTAGGGTGGGAATATCGGCTCATCCGGTCTCACGGTGCGTTCGCCCTCAAATTCCGTGCTTGCGTGAGACATCGGTCCATCGTTGACACCTTTCGAAAGGGCCGACTGGGGACTGGAGTCGGGCGTGGCGTCTGTCGATGGGGGGGACATCCGGGGCTTCAACCGCAGCAATAATTTGACCTTCGGGGGCCGTCTCTCAGAGTCACTAAGAAGACCATCCGAATCAGAACCATCCTTGTAACCGGCCCGGGCGCGCAAAAGCCGCTTCCGCTTGTGACCGCATTGTTGCTCCTCGAACTTCGCATCGCCAGTATACTTGTAGTCACAGAGGCGGATGCCAACACGAGCAAAAGGACAGGGGGCACCCGCTGCCCTTGATAGGTACCAGATGACAGTTCCGCGTCTGAAGTTGGTCACACGTTGTTCGGTGTCATTAAGTGCGCAATGGGCGCCCCCTGATCGTGAGTGGAGGGCAGGAACGAGGTCGTCGTCGGACGGGGTACCGGAGAGGGTGTGTTTCAACAGCAGTGGTTGGTCTTGTTCGAGATCACATCGTTGCATATGACTCCGGATGAATGAAGTGATCGCTTGACCTGCCGCAGATGCGCTGACAAATGGAAGGAGAAGGGAATAATGGGGTGAGAATTGCAAACACGTTGCTGACACGAGGAGGTACCTTTGGCAAGATAATCCAAAACCCATGCACGTTTCGGCTAAATCCTTGATGGTCATCGCTCGGTTATCCTAACCCAAAAGAAATGTGAATGGGAGGTACATGTGTTTGAAGGAAGAAACATACGACCGAAAGAAACGAACGACCGATAGCCTTGAGGACTTTGTTGGTGGCATCCTCAGAATGAAGCATGACCCCGGGAGGCGGGAAGATGGGAGATGTGGAAATCTCCTGAGAAGATGATGGTGGATTTACTTTGGCATTAGAGGATACTAGTTTTAGCTTCCGTAACGGTGTGTGGGTGCGTGTTTCAGACGGTTGAGGGGGAGGGGGGTTGTGCCCAGAGAAGCCGCTCTTTTGGATGCGTGTACCGGAAGCGGGTTGGGTGTTAGCGGAGTTGGGGTCATAGACATCCCCGGTGCGAAAGACGAGGACGGTGGCGGCGGTCATGAGACGTAGGGCATTAACTCGAGGGGGGTATGTGTCGGAGACGTCGGCCAGCGAAGGGTTGAGAGCGGTTGGGAGGAAGGGAGAGAATAGAGGTGGAGGGAAAAGAGGAAGATGGAGTGGAGGAGAAGGAGAGAACAGGCCAAGCAAAGGGGGAAGATCCCAAATCGGTTGTGATGGCCAGTTGAGTGTTCGTGGGATCACGTGATTCGTAACGTGCCTAAAAATGATCTCTGTTATCTTTACTCCATCAAATTGAATCCAGCCTTGCGACCGGAGCAAATCAGCCGACGAGTAGCAGAATAGTTAGGGAGGAAACGCCTTACCCTCTGACGCCTAATTGGGCCTCGGTCAGTCGAGAGGTGGCAGTGCCCAGGGAGGATAATGACGGGCACGTAAGAGGGGAGCACTGGGGGTCATCCTCGCGGGATAACCCGGCCGCATACCACTCCAACCGTACCCCACATCAGCTGAGGGAGACAAAAGAGTTTGTCGGCTCTTCCTCTCGCCGCGCTCGATACCGTCCCCAACGAATGAATCCGGATTTTCAGTGCTAAACCTTGTTCTCGAAGTAGCGAATTTGACAAATTTCAACCTTGGTGGTCGCAGCTCCCGATAAAATCACGCTAAACACGCGGAAACCGGTTAGGGTCGCTCCTAACGGGTCTGACGATATATGGCCCTTGCCGTCTCCTATGAAATAAGATAAATCAACCAAACCGATATTACAGGCTTACCCTCAACTCACGGTAAACCACACTGTGGGCATTTTACGAATGTGGAACGCGATGATCCTCGATGGATACATCCGGAATCCACAGTTCTCGACTCGAAAACATGGGTCCACCCCTTTGAACAGAGAAAATGCCACGCAATGTGTGTACAAGCGGCACAAAACGACAACGGTAACAGCTGGTCTCAAGAGGACGGCTTGGGGGACCACGCTGGACGACAACGTCGTGCTAGCGAACCTTTACCACCCTGGGCTTTTGGAGGGCGTGCTTGGATCAGGGAGTGTCCTGACACCGACAAATGTCATCATATGGCTGAAATCGTAGGTACGAGGGAGACAGACGTGGGAGCGTACCTCGAGCCATAGAGCTGAGCAAAGTTGGATCGTCTACTGATTCACCAGGATGCTGCTGCAGTTTAATCGGCAACCAGAAGCTGTTTCTCGTCCAAGCGGTTGCTTGCATTCTGAACGGGGGGGTGCTTCTGAACGATTCCGGATGTGAGAGGGGAAGTGGGATGTTGAGGTGTTTGTGGTGCGCATTGAAGGCACATTGATCGTGCTAAGTAACTGTCTCCGAAGCCACAACCCAACAACTTCCGGTGTGGTCCTACAGAGTCTGGGAACTCTCCCAAATCACCTCTGCAACCCACGACGAAGATTCCGAAGGCAGCGAGGGCGAAGGTTGCCCCACCGTGCCCGAGCAAAGATTCGGATGAGTTCAAATAAAAACGTGATCAGTCATGTTCAACGTTACAGATAAAATACAGCACTATAGGAGCGTACAAACAAGGCCTAAATTAGCGGAACAACACCCGGGACGAGAAGAAAGTCTATGCGATCAGCGAAGGTCACTACGCCTTTGCCCTGGTCGCTCGTGTCGTTGCGGGCTTTGCCTTCGAGGCAGGCTTCGCCTTCACCTTCGAAGCAGGGGTCTTGGTCGCAGCCTTGGTGGCTTTGATGGCAGCGGCCTTTGCAGCGGGCTACGGGAGAGGTCAGCACCAGTGACAAGACAGGGAGAAACTTTATCTTTACCTTCTTAGCCTCCGCCTTCTTGCTCGAAATCTTCTTCGGCTTCGCCGCAGTGGTAGTCTTCTTAGTTGTGGTGGGTTTCTTGGAGGAAACTTTAGGGGTGGCCGTCTTCTTGATTGTGGGCTTTAAAGCAGCCTTTCCGCTAGGCTTCTTAGGCGCGGCAGTCTTCTTGGGCCTATCGGCTGTGTCCTTGGAGGTAGCCTTCTTGGAGCTCTCGGTGGCTGTCTTCTTCACTGCCTTCGTTGTTGTCTTCTTGGGTTTCTCACTGGTCGAGGGTGGCTTCCTTGTCGTAGTGACGCTCTTCCTGATGGAAGCAGGTTTCTTGTTCTAATCCGAATCGGAACTCGTCTCACGGATGGACAGATGCGGTCAACTCACCTCCTTTGTGATACTGGACGGACCCTTGTACAGCTTGACCTTCCCAGACTTGCCCTTCGGAAGGGTGAACAACTCCCCTTCACCATTGGCAATTGCGCGGCTCAGGTGTGCAATGTTTGCCGCAGTGGGCTCGAGGCCGTAGCGATCTTCAGCGTACTGTCGAAGGTGGATCAGCCTTGCGTTGGGAATACTCTCCGTTGACATACCTTCTTGATAGTGCTTCGAGAAACACCGGTCCGGGCTTCATCTGGGTAAGCAGCAATGCATTCCTGAGAAGCACGTCAGCTTAATGGTATGCTTGCCGTCGCCGATGAACTCACTCGGATGATGTCCTTCCAGGACGGGTGATCGTTCTTTGCGGCTTTCACGGGTTTAGTAGCAGACTTCTTGGTCCTGGTCACAGTTTTCTTCGCCTTCGGAGAGCTAAGCGGGGAGGACAAGTCGGATGACATGATTATCTTATAGCGGAAGCGGAAACGGGGGAACTTGGGTTATAGTGACGGGAGGGCAAGGCTGGTCCACCAAGGGCCTAAGGTTCCCCTTTTATCTAGACGCGACTTAAAGTCACGTGGGCCATGTGTGCGTTTGTTTGTAGTGGTACGCACGTGATACAATTCCCACGTTTTCCCCTCTTTGATCTTGTGACACCTATTCCGTTTTTTGGGTCACGCAGATCCTGACCCAGCGTAACACCATATCGTTATTATACATTATATCTACCGACGTGCCTCTAGTTCTCCTACTGTTTGTTCTGAGGAACGACCTTGAAACAGCCATTTGGCTGAACCTTTCCACGGTATCCAGTGGATAGCCAATTCTCCCCGTTATGATCGTTTTCTCCCAGTAAAGTCCCGGCTGGGGGTCCCCTGACATACACATCTCCGACCGGATCTTTGCCCTCTTCAATCGCAGCGTCGTCCACGCCGACAAGTTTTACCTCCAACGATACGGTGGGGGCGCCAACGTGGGCAATGTTTTCGAACTCGCCGCCTGCCTCAGATGAAGGGTGGATTTGCAAATCGTGGGGATAGGAAGCGAATAAGGGGCCACAGACGAGGTCACTGCCGACCGCATTGACGTATGGAATGGAGAAGGCTATGCGTGTCGGGGTCAGGGTCTCGGCCGGAGTGTAGCCTAGGGATCGATTGTAAGAGATGAATGCTGCATCGTAACTTAAGGGAGGAGGATTTACCTCCGGTTGCAATAAGGGCTCGTAAGGTTCCCGCCCCCTCGCCAAGTACCTTCACTCTCGCAGCATCAAAGACGAGGCGGTCCCACAAGCTCTCCTTTGTGACAAAGCCTTCTGTCGCATGTGCGATCTTGTGTCTCCAGCCCCACCCAGACAGCCACGATCCGGAACAAGAGCCGCTCAGAACTGAGGAGGTCAAAGAGATTACGTGCTCCGGTCTGACAAACAGAACGGTCGGAGATGGAATTGGGAAGGCGGATGAAGAGTTGATGTCTTTCAACGCGCCGGGTGCATCCAGTCGAACTTTATGTTGATCAGGTGGGAATTTGGTAGGTGTGAGAGACCGGTAAACTCACTACCCTCGTTCCCATGAAAGATTCGTGTGCTGTTGACGGTGGCAAGACTGGTGCCCTCGTATACTGCGGTGTAGACGATCGTTCTGCCGTACGGGCTGCTCATTGAGAAAGCCGACACGATGGTGTCCAGAGGGGTGAGTGGGCAAGAAACGGGTAGTAATGACCGGGTGGCGGCTACTCCTGCCGTCAAATTTTGTTGGGTGAACTGCACAGCCTGGAAACCTGTTCCACTTGGGGTTTTGGAGAAAGCGATGGTAAAGACGTGATTGACATCTGGAGAGCGGTCAATTTCGTCACCACATTTTCGGTGTGCGGCTCACCAGTCGGCGGTGATAGATCTACGGTGGTACTTGCACCCTCTTCCTCGATATCACTGAACTTGAGCAGGTCCATTTCCTTCGCCAACTTGGCGCCAACGCTACCTAGGTCTCCAACGACAATCAACGTGGTGTGATGGTTTTGGTTCAGGTCGTATATCTGCTCAATGATGTGAGACAAGAAGCCCGCATCCGTTATTATGGCGGATGGCGGATGCTTGTCCAGGACTTCGGCAAGTAGCTCAGGTGACGAGATTGTCATTGTGGTTATTGACTTGGCCACAAAAGCGAGATCCGCGATTAGGAACTCTACAACAAAGATATGAGAACTTAGGGAGAAACCCTCCCGGAACCAGATTACTCGCCAAGGCCATCATCGAGTAAGAAAAGCACTTTCGATTCCCCGGCTTGGAACTTGGTAAGCTTGTCGAGACCGGAGGCGAAAGCCTTAACTCGTGCGAGCAGCTGAGCATTTTGGATCTAGGGACAGGCCCGAGGTTAAATATTCAGCATTTCCAACGCAAACATGTAGCTCACTTTAGTAGACCACAGGGTCCGAGGAGAATCTACGTCGGCTCGTACGAGATCGATAATCGTTTGGACCCCTGCGGCGGGTCTCAATGGTAACTGGGGGTCGGTTGTAAGCAGACGAGAATCCAAAAATAAGTCGTACTTACCCGACCCATGGCGCTGGTACTGTAGTTCCTGTACACCGCAGATTCGCTTGGGTTTCTGACAGGAGCTACGTCACTCTGCCTGCCCAAGAGAATGGGGTGTACCAATGGCTGCGGCTTGTACAAGTTTTGCAACAGAAAGAGGGCTGCGGCACTGAGGCCGAGCAAAACCGTCAAATCATCCGTGGCGACATAGTTGGACAGAGTCATGTTTGGATAAGCGAGCGTCGGAGTGCTCGTGGTGTGAAGTGTAACGTTGGCAAGGGTATTGTTGGTTTCCTCGCTTCAGACGCCGGAGTTGAGGGTGTGCGTTCTGCCTCGAGGCCAGCCGGCGAATCCGTTCAGATTCTCAAGGCTAGGCTTACCCAAGGTGTTTACAACGGTCTAGGGCTGTGGCGGATCGATTGCGGGGGATGGGGAAGATATGGTAGAGTCCAAGTGTGACCTGCCCTCAACGGAGAGTTACCAGAAGTCACTCATCCACCACCAACCTCTTTCAACAACCAGCACCTATTCGCAGACCCCCACTTCCACCGGCCGTCTCCCACCTAACAGTCAGTCGAAATGACGACAATGGCCATAACAGACTCTTTCGACGCTCCAATGATGGATTTTTCTGGTGAAGACATTCCCATGCAGACTTCATCCTCCGTGTCCTGGATCCACCCTGAGACCACCATGGACGACGACTCTAACTTTAACCTCGGCGATGTCGAAATCGACATGGAAAACTACCACCCTGAGACTTTCGAATACGAAATGACGGACGACTCGTCTGCCCCACAACCAATCGAGGTTCACGATGTGGAGGTCACAGATGTCTCCCAAGCCCATACGCCTACAATTATCGATACTGTTGTCGAGGATGCGACTACAGCCTCTCCTCCGGTCCCCGAACACGACCTGACAGATGCTCGTGATCGCTCACCTCTCGACACGCCGCCGACCCTGGTCATCCAGGTACGATCACCGGCCTCCCAACCAGTTCAGGACGAGGAACACCCCGAAATCGCTGTCACGGGATCGGTTGGACAGAACGAATGGGATCAGGGCCACTCGGAACTTCCAGATGCTCTCCCCTCACCACATGTCGCAGAGTATCACCAACCGCAGAACTCAGCCGAGCCCGCGAGCCTGGAAGGTGCCGCAGAACCCACCTCGACTTGGAATGCTGGTGCCTCCGGGGAACGGCATGCGCACCTTCGTCAGCCTACGCCGACCCTTGTGGAACGACTGCAACCCGAACCCGTGCATGAGGAACCGACCGACGATCCCGCAGTTCGTTGGGGTGAGGACGAGAATCCTGTCCCCAGCCGTGCTAGCTCAGGAGACCCACACGAAGTTTCGGACGGAATATTCATCGACCCACCTCCTCCCGTACTCTTGTCTCTGGGCGACTCGGAGCAGGAATGTTACCTTTTCAACCGTCCTACACACAAATCTCCCGCCGCTGACGGCGAGGGACCCACAGATAACGCCCCATTCCTTCACGATCTCCCAACTCTCTACTATGAGCCCCTAGCAAAGGTTTTTCAAGCGCTGCGTTTGGATGGCCGCCTTGCCCAGATTTTCGATCTGTCTCGGGAAGAGTTGGTCATTGACGCGTATGATCTCGTCGATCTCGTTATCTCGGAAGTAAGTTGTCCCCTTACTGTAGACGGATCGTGTAAACCAACCTTCCTCCAGGACAATGTATACACGAACGAGGTTTCCTTCCACGATCTCAACCTTTTGCACGATCACGCAGACCTAGCTGGCCCGTTACGCATACGCGTTGGATGCAACCCTCTGCGTTTTATCACTAGATATCGTGAATTGAAATC
>Ga0307515_10005622_pt1 | contig 25332 bp, 9 predicted proteins | sample 17_EM_MG_FD_194513 | JGI IMG/M metagenome (GOLD analysis project Ga0307515, IMG submission 194513) | Populus trichocarpa ectomycorrhiza microbial communities from riparian zone in the Pacific Northwest, United States - 17_EM | ecosystem: Host-associated > Plants > Roots > Unclassified | place... | reverse complement strand
TTACGCGCGTTAGTGCCGTAATATTACCCCCCCCTTCAAAAAAGCTTGCCCTCAAGCTTTATCCTTAGGTGCTTGTCTTCTACCTCTTGTACCGTTGTAGTTATTTGCTGCAGGTAGGGCAGTAGTAGTCGATGAGATGCTGCAGGCAGAGCAGCGAGGGTCGTTTATGGTGCTGCGGGCGTAGCAGCAGAAGTTAATTATGGTACTGCAGGCAGGAGTAGTGGTAGTTAAATTAAGGTTTAGCTGTAGGCAGGAGCAGCTATGTTCGGGTAGTAGTACGGTACTAGCGGCGGTAACGATAGCGGTTAAGCACGGAGCTCGTCTATCGGTTGTCTTATGATAGTAGGTTAAGCGTAGGGCTTAGGCTATTAGTTGGTCAAGTAATCGTAGGCGTAGAGGCACAATTATTGTCTCGTCAACTGTGGCAGGGTAGTACAGTCGTTTATTATAGCAGTACGATGCAAGCGGAAGTCGTAGATTGCAGGCGTAACGGCACGATCGTACAGTCCGTGGGACTGTAGGCGTATTGGCACAGTTGTGGTTAGGTCGTAGTAGCAGGCGTATTAGCACTACTGTTGTCTAGTATATAGATCATATGCATATCGGCACAATCGGTAGTTAATAGCAGAGTAATGCCAGCGTCAATAGTTCTAGTGATTTCGTTCCTCGAAGCTCGTATTACTCAGTATTAGTTGGGGTTATTTATTACAGCTAGTGTATAGCACTAGTCTTAGTATTAACCGATTTCGTTCCTTATAGTATACGTAGCTTAGTGTCTGTTAAAAAGGACTATTTAGGTAGCAGTACGGTGCAAGCGTCCGATAGAGAGACGTACGGTCGGTTAAAGGGTCGTCGTTCGATCGATTGATTGGTCGGTAGGTATACGCGTTCGGTTAACAGATACAGCCGTTCTCAAAATATCGGTAAAAATCGCTAAGCCGAAAGAGCCGCATCGCACCCCACTAAAATTTGTATGTGGGGTTATTCTTTCGATTTCAACCACCGCAATTGAGATTAATATGGGTCGCCGCCTTCCTGATGAAGTTGTTTATAGAATTAGGATTCGCATTAAAGCCAATGAGGACGTAGCAGCTATTGCAGCTGCAGTAAAAGTAGCTAAGAAGACGGTTTATAAGATGCGACTAAACCTTGACATTTGGGGCGAACCGTACGCGCCTTCTACCGTTGTTCTTGGGCGATTAAGAGCTCTACTACCTTACCAAGAAATGGTGAGGGATGATGTTATGGTGTTGAGGTTTTTGCTAACTGCTTATATAGAGGCTTCTTGACTACCTTAAAGATCAGCCCACCGCGTATCTAGATAAGATGCAGGCTTTCCTATTTAACAAATTTAACACCTAAGTCTCTATCTAAACTATCTGCCGTATTCTTGAGAGCGCTCGGTGGTCACGGAAGGTAGTTAGCGCTCGTGTAGCTGAGAGGAGCGCTCTCCTCTATAACGCCTAAATTAGTATCTAAAAAAGCTGGATGGCAGAGCAGCTTGTATTTCTTAATAAGTCGGCAGTAAATGAGAGGACTGGTGATAGGAAGTACGGCTGGTCGCTAGAAGGGACTATATGTGGTATAGCACGCCTACTTAAGAGGTTAGAGAGATGGAGCCTTTTACCAGCCTTAATAGTTAACGGATATTTAAGCTACCTTATCTTTTAAGGCTTTATTACCTCTGAGATATTTAAAGCCTTTATAGAGGAGTAGGTGCTTTCTAATTGTTTACTATACCTAGGGCCGCGCTTAGTCCTTATTCTTAACAACGCCTCTATCTATAAGTTAACACGGCTTTAAGAGCTCTGTAAGCAGTATGGTGTTAAGCTCCGGTTTCTGCCACCCTACTCGCCAGATTATAACCCCATTAAGGCTACGTTTAATGACGTTAAGGCTTAGATTAAAAGGAATTAGCGGCTGGTTAAGGACTTTAAGAGCTTTAAGAGCTTCCTATATTTTGCTGTTAGTTAAGTATATAGTATATATACAGGAGCGCACTTCCAAGAGGCAGGATATATTATAGATTGATAGATTAGTAGATAGCTACTATCTTAGGCGCTTAAACTTTAAGATTAGAGGCCTAATTCTATATAGCGTTCCAATCTTAAAGCTATAGTTCTCCTATTACTCTAATGTCATACCTTTACCTGGCTTCTATAACTTTAGCGAGTTAATATTCTATTCTTTCTCTACTAACTTATCCTTAATCGGCTCTAAAATAGCCCTCTGCCTTTTGCTATTGAACTCTAGCTAGTAAGCCAGCCACTTAAAGAACTGGCTAAGTAGCTTAACTGGATTTGTTTCTAACTGAACGGGGCTTAAGTTTTGGGGTGCTTCGACATTTAAATATGGCGGAGAATATTGTTGAGGAAGGTAAGGATTTTGGCCTATAGATTTAAGCTCCTTTATAAGCATAACTGACGCTAGCTTCTCAATATGCGATATAGTAGAATCTTCCTTCTCTACCACCTGCTCCTTTTGGCTCTTCTGGCTTCTCTTTCTATAGCCGACTAAGCTAATAATGAGATGTTGCGACGGCTGCTTAATAGTAGAGTTACCTAAAAGGAGCTCCTTATTCCACCGCTGGAAGTTTTCTGCACTAATAGGATAATGGTTAATTACGGTATCGGGCAAGTTAGGCAACTTTTTGTTCTGCTAGTATGTCTTGCCTTTATTACGGCAATGCATATTCGTATAAGGCTACCTATCTATAATTGCTAGCATCCTATTGCCGGAGGCCTCCTTACCAGCAATTACGTTAGGGAGATTGGTAAGTTAAGCCTGTGTAGCTGTCCTTCTGCCCGCGGGCCTACTGCCTATATGCTGACTTGGAGTTATAGTAGAAACCTAAATCTTTAGCTCCTTCTCCTTAACTAAATATAAGGTGAAGTTTAAGGATAGAGACTTTAACGGCTAGCACTTATACCACTCCTTAATTATAGCGAGAGCTTAATTAAGATCCTTACTTAACCGAATATCCTAAGGGCAGTAGTTAGCTTGCCGCGCCTTCTTATAGGAGGCGATAGCTTGGAGCCGAGTGATTTTAAACTTCTATAGTAATAGAAGAAGTACGGTCTTATTCTGCCATTAATTTAGCTTAAAGTAGTATATATTTTTAGTGTTAAGAACATCTAATCTTGTGCCAGGGAGAGTATCCTTTTTACCACTTATAACTGCCTTCTAAACACTTATAAAGCGTATGGGCGGCGGCGGCGATGGCGAGCCTATATCCTCATCTTCCACCTCTATAAGCTTCTAGGTATTCTCATCCTCGCCCTTATTGACCTTATCTGCAGATATAGGCTCTACGGGCGTTGCCAGCGACGGCAACAGCGACGGTGATAGCGACGGTGATGGTGACGGCGACGGCGACGGTGACGGCGATAGTACTGGTATTGTCTTCTGCCTCTTCTTTACCTTCTTCGCCTTCTTTACCTTCCTCTTTACCTTCTTCTTAGGCGGCTGTAAGATAGCAGAAGCAGGCGTAGATTGAGCCCACTTTTGTTTAGAAGGCTTTGGTGTACGGCCCGACGATTGAGTAGGTAGCTGTTGGGGCGCCATAAGTTGTAACACCAAGATTTCTATATAATTAACTTAACTAGGTAACGCGCCAGGTTTAATATTTGGGCACTTATAGTAGGTTGTTAACGCGTTATAGGTGGTTAAAATTGAAAGAATTACCCCGCATACAAATTTTGGTGGGGTGCGATACGGCTCTTTCGGCTTGGCGATTTTTACCGATATTTTGAGAACGGCTGTATACTAATATATAGTAAGACTATAAAAGAGAACTGCAGAGCCCTAGAAAGGGTATATAAAGTATATATAATATAGGCACGCCAGCATGGGGTAGTATTTGCTCCTAAAAAGTATTACCTTATCTACTTTATAAGGAGCCATAAGAAGTTTAATATAAAGGCTATAGTTAATATACGCGGCTTTACGGAGGGCCTAGTTAGCAACCTACGCGTGCTAGGGGTGCAGGTTAACTTAAAGCTTAAATAGGGGCCGCATATTAACATTGTTAAGGCAAAGACGGTTACCTAAATGGCCGCACTAACCCGGCTTACGGCCTCTATATAGGGCGCCTTCTTCCAAAAGGTAAGGACGATATACTCCGCTATAGTCCGGCTGGTAATCTTATACGGATATAGCACCTAATACTTATCGCTAGAGTGGACAAAGCCTAAGGAGATAAGTAAAGCTAAGCTATGTCAGCTAGACGTAGTATAGAACCTATACCTTTGCACTATTGCGGGGGCGTATAAATTAATGCTAATAGTAGTACTAGAGTATAAGACGGGGTTCCTGCCGCTTTAGATATACCTAAAGGAGCTAGCTATAGCCTACGCGGAGAGGATATAGGAGGGGCCGGTAAGAGAGTATATTAAAAGAGAGTGCAATACTATACGGGCCATAATAGCCCACTAGCTCTGGCCTAGAATAAAGCTACTAATACGGCCCACCAGACGGGATAAGCTTAAGAGAATGGCGGCCGCTATTTTAGGGATAGATAAGCGGCTAGCGGACCTATCTAAAGCGCAGTATAGGAAGAGCAGAAGGGCTAAGGTATAAGAGGCGTTTAAAGAGCAGTAGAAAAGGAAGTGGGAAAAGTACTAGAGCATACTTACCCACCGTACGACGGCCTAGGCCGAGCTATAGAATAAGAAGGCCTTTAAACGCCACGTAAAGCTTACTAAGGTAGAGAGTATAATTAATATACTACTTAGAACTAAGTATATAGGGCTTAACAGATACCTCTACTACTAAAAAGTACTAGGGTACCTAATACCGGCCTACCTATGCGGCTACGACCAATAATTAATAATATACGTAGTGGTATTCTGCCCTAGACACGCCACTGGCCAAGCAGAAATGTATTACTATGCCGGAACGTCTATATATAAAGAACTCCTAACTAAGCCTAAGGCTGCTAAGGTAATTGCGGACTAGTTTATATAAACAAACCTCCTACTATACCTCTTACTAGCTAGAGAGCTAGCTAGGGCGAAGGGAGGAGGCTAAAAAGCGCGTTAAGAGGAGGAAAAAAACCGTGGAGGAGCCTAATCCTAATGCCCACCCGTCCCTACCGCCTTAACTCCACCAACCTTTACCGCTTTCCACCCCTACCGTTTTCCACCTCTACCGTTTTCCACCTTTATTATATTCTACCTTTACCGTATTCCACCTCTACCGTATTCTACCTCTACTGTATTCCACTATATTCCACCATATTCCACCTACCCTATTAGTAGAATTTGGCAGAATTTAGCAGAATTTGGTAGAATATAACAGGACCACCTTAACCTTTACTATATTCCACCTACCTATTGGTAGAAATTAGCAGAATATAGCAGAACTTGGTAGAATACGGCAGAATATAGTAAAATATCTACCTCCCTACTATAAACTTTCGACACTACTAGCCTTGCGGGCCGCTGGCCTACGCCCTACCTAGATAACGGGAGTAACTAGGAATATACCACGGGACTAACCCTAGGACACTAAACCTAGGCCTAGCTATACACCCACCGGATGGACCTAGGAGTACGCATTAAGATGGCTTTTCTATAGCGCCTTAAGGAGACGTCTACTCGTGCTTAGTAGTTACTAATTAAAAGAGAGGCTATATAGGCCACGTAATAGAAGAAGGAGAGGTTTTACCCGGCTTTGTACGGTTCCCCTCTTATGTATATAATATACCTATATAGACCCGCTGTATGGACCCTAATGGGAACCGTAATAGCGTAATTGAATATTATTATTATTATTATGCCATCTTTATTATTCTAAAAGCCTAATTGGTATATAAAAGGATCCTCCTATAACTAAAAGAATTTACTAAATCCACTTTCCTAAAGGGCATTACTCTCTATATATTAGGTATTTTTAATATACTATCCTCTATATAAACTCTTTAAATTTCGGCTTTATATATAATAAGACGTCTATAATATAAATAAGGACTATATACCTAACTTATACTAGGCCTATTTAGTTTGTCCTAAATCTGCTATATAAGGAAATTAATATCTAGCTCCCTCTATATCTTAAATTATTATAAAAAATAAGACGGTATTAAAATAAATAAACTAACGTTTATAACTACAGATTTTGTTTACTAATTGCGTAGTTATAGCGTATATATATAACTGTCTACTATAAGTAGGAGCCGTTAGTAGTGGTCTTTAAGATCTTACTATTCTATATAAAAACTTTTTACTACTACCTACGACGTCTTAACGACTACTAGCTCCTACCTATACACTATATAATGTCTATATAAAATCCCTAATAGCTAAAAAAAGTATACCCTAATTATTTTATTTAATCTGCCTCTTATCTTTGTCTATAGGTATAAGATATTAAATTAACTTATAATATAATACTAACTAAAATAATTAGCAAACCTAGTTTTGGTTAGATAAATATGCTTAATAATAAGGACTAAAACCCTATTACTATTAAGCCTATTATACTATAAAATAAATGGGCTATTATTAATATTAGTACGTCTTAATCGCACTTTATTAGCTAGTACTAATAGATATAGGTTAAAAACCACCTACTACTTTATATTTAACGGTTTAAAAAATAATAAGGCAAAATATACTATTATTTATCGTGCTCTTACCAATTATAATATTAATTTATTATGGGCTAAAAACCTAACCTTAAAGATAAGCAAAAGGTAGACTTTTAGGATATATTAAATATATTACAGATAAAACCTTTATATAGCCTATCCGCATTAAAACACCTCAATAGCAATACTATACCATTAGATTTTGCTATTAGGCATTAGAGTAACTAAGCAACCTTAAGTCTTCCCCTTATTGCCCAGCCCTAAGCCTTATTATATTACTAAAACTTATTATATTATTAAGTTTTATTACATCGCTATTAAGCCTTATTATATTACTAAGTCTTATTATATTGCTATTAAGCCTCATTGCGTTATTAAGCCCTATTATATCGCTGCTAAGGCTCCTAGCTAGATTAGGTAATTAGATATTATAAGCTTAACTTTTAGGGGTAGCGGGTTTAATTCTTACTTATTATATTATAAAAATATTAAAAAAGAAGGTCATTTTCTATTAAATTAAGCGTTAGTAAGGCTCTAAATTAAGCTTATATTTTTATACATGTCTTATAATACTTAAAGTTATATATTTAACGAAATCTTAGCACTATATACTTAGTATATTAGCTTTTCTACGTTAAGTATTAATTATATTAAGCTAGCTCTAAATAGCAAGGGGTAAAAGGTACTATACTACTATACTATAAGGACTTTAGAATATAATCTTATAGATTTAACTAAATTATAACCCCTTCCTAAACCCTATAATTAAACTAGATTCTTAGGGAGAGATCCCTATAGAGAATATTTAGTTACAACTTTTAGAGCTTAAAGCTCCTTCTTTAAACTCTAAATTAAATCTAAAGCTTTATATACGCGCCTAATTAATAACTTTGTACAATATAGCATCTCTACCTACCCTAATTGCAACACTACTATAATCGCAACTATATGTATTTTATAACGCCCTTATTCTAACTTTTATAATTATAATAGTACTCCTTCTATATAGGGTTTATACTTAGTATACTAATATAGCAAGGCATGATAAAGCTAGTTACCATATTATATTAGCATTATAAAAGCTAATAAGAGAACCGTAAGTATATAATATTTTCTAAATAGGAAGGTATCTAACTATTAATAGATTCCTGTTATTAGAATACCTTATTTAAGTCTAATAAAAATATTAAAGCACTATAATATGTTGTAAAGAAGCCTTATACAGATCTTAGTTTAATTATAAGTATTAAGGTAGATAATAAAATTGGCTCTATAGCTATAAGGTATAACTTTTAGGTAATAGAGGCCTAATAGAAGAGGTATTTATTTAATCGCTTACTAAAATTAATTATATATTGTATAAAGTCAAATTCTAAGTCTTATTTAGAGCCTTATAGAATAATTAACCCAATTTTAAATTTAACTAAGCCTTAATCCAAAATCTTAATTATTAAAAATTTAGGGTATCTACTACTACGGTAGTAGAGGCACTTTAAGTTTAACACTATACTAAGTATTATAACTTTCCTACAGTAACTAAGTGTAAGGGATATTATTACGGACACCTTAGGTGTTACGGAGTAAGTATAAGCGGCGGTAATATATAGCAAGGTAGATATTATTAAGCTATATATATAAACTGTGTAAGGAGGTTAAGATATTACGTAAGGAAAGAAGGTAGGAAATAGAAAGAAAGGGTATATATTATGGACTTGGTTACTTAGTTAATATATACACAAAGTAGAATAAAATTTAGGTGGTAGTCCTGGCAGAACTTAGTAGGATTTAGTGGAACTTAGTAGAACTTAGTGGAATATAGCAGAATACGGTAGATTACCATTAGATTGCCGTAGGTTGCTATTAAATTGCCGTCTTATAGTCAGTCTTTAGTTGCTAAGTTAGTGAAAATAGGTAGACATGTATAAGGTGTTATGGGGGTGTCCTATAACATTAGGTTGCCCTTAGGACAACCCCTAAACGCCCCTTAAATAGTTACCGGTTATATACTAGAGGTATATACCTGTAGTATATAGTCTCTATAATCCTAAAGGCCTTACCTTCTTAAGGATTTGTCTCTTTTACTAATCTATCCTATTTCACAATCGTGTCCTTATAGCCTTCTATCTACAAAGTCCCCTTATATTTAAATCCTTCCTACTCTATTTAGAAGGGCAGCTGGCTTAAGGACTAAATTGTTTATTTACATCTTTTATTTATAACTACTATCCTCCTTTAAAATCTTGTAATAACCTAAACGGAAACTCTATAGGCACCTTATAGAAAGCCGTCACGCTAAGGCAGAAAGATCCCTTTAATAGTAAGAGATTGCGATAATATAAACCTCTAGGTAAGACGGCTAAATAAGCCCTAATACCTAGATGCTCTAGAAGCTTAAAGACTTTTATATACCTATAGTTACCGCTAAGGAAAACGCAGACACTCTTTATAATGGTTATAACGCTACTAAAAAGCAACTAGAGCCCCTCTAACCTTACCTAGGCTAATTAAAAGATTAAGCGCTAAAGGCGACTCTAAAATCTTCCCCTAAGCTAGAAATACTAAAGGAATATATTAATATATCTAACTAGGGACTTAACTAAAACCCTCCTAAAAGACCACTAGCTTATAATTAGTATAGTAGTAGTATATAAACTGCTTATAAGCTAAGTAGGCCTACCCCTTTAGGTAATTTAACCTAACTACTAACTTAGGACCTGAGCCTTATTAGGAAATCCACTCTAGCTACTAGTACTAATACTATCTCTATAGCCGGAGCTTTCCTAAAGCTAAGGTTAGAAAGTTAAAAGCCCTAAACTAATTGTCTTTAAAATAGATATTAAGAAGCTAATATAAGGCTCTTAGAAGCTATATAGGAAGGAGCTACTAATAAATATATTAGAAACCTCTAGGGGTAGGTTTAAATTTAGTAGAGCTTAATTTAGGCTAAATAAAATCTTTTATAACTTAGCTAAGGCTAAGGGCTTCCTAAGGGCTACTTAGTACCCACCTAAAAAGTATAGAAGACTTGGAGAGTTATCTACACTATAAATTTAAAAAAAAAAAAAAAGGGTATAAACTAACTAGCTAAGGCCTTTAGTAGTTTAGAACTCCGCCATAGACCTAATACTCAGTAGTTAGACGATTGGGTTTATAAGGTAGATAACTTTTTTAAGATACTAATAATATAAAATAATACTAAAGAGTGTATACGCTAGATTATTAGCAAGATTAAAGACTAATTGCTAAACTAGATTGCACTTAATTAGCTTAATATAGAGCAAATTACTATATAGCTATAGCTGCAACCCTTTCTAAAGAAATGGACTTAAGATCCGTATATTATATAATATAATAATATAGAGCTATTCTAGAATAGGATATAGCTTAACCGCTATAACTTCTGCCAGTTTATAAACTTTATAAAACTTATACTTAATAAATAGATTTAGAGCCCTTTAAAAATAAGGACGGTAGTATTTATAAAAAGGAGAAGATTAGGTTTATCTAGGCTAGAATTAAGCTAGTAATTTATAATAAAATAAAGTGCGTAGGAGCCCTATTTCGGATTACTATATATATAGATTTTAAACGAGCAGTTTCAAACGCTAAAGATATAGTAAGAAACTAGACCTCTTTTAATAGGAAGCTAGGGGGTTACTAAAAGCGTAAGCACTTTAATAGTAATATAGGGTAGACCTAACCTTTAAAGAAGCTGTTCTTAAAAAGTACTTTAGAAGGGTTAAAGTTAGGGGCCTTAAGTAACGGAAAAGACTCTTAGGGCTAACCTAATACCCGCCTAGTACCTTTATAAATATACTTTAAAAAGTTAAAAGAAAACTCTAGAGATAGATTTTATTTAAAAAAAAAAAATAGGTAGGGTAATAACTGTACTAATAATCTAAAAAAAGAAAAACCTTAGTTACAGACCTCTCCTAGCTGCAATTAGGGTAAGATATAAAAGAAGAGACTCTGTATATTACTATTAAGCTAGAAATAGTACTCCCTATAGATAAAGTATAATAGTTCTAAGCACTATATAATAGCGGCGCCGAAATTAATCTTATATAATATAATTTAGTAAAAGAGTATAAACTTACCCTATTATAAAGGTAGTAGAAACCTACTATAGGCTTCTTAAATAAGCATTAGATTAAATTATATAGTGCCTATAAGCTTATAGTATTAGTAGCTAATATATATAATCGCATTAAGGTAGTTAACCCGCAACTATTTTAGGCAGCTAACCCTATAGGCTATAACCCCATCCTTAAATACCCTTAACTTACAAAAGTAGATTTTAAAATACGCTTTAAAATAGAAGCCTCTAAATAGTGGAATAATAAAGAATTAGAAGGGCGTATATTATTAATAAGCTTAAAGGATATTCTAGAGAATATAGCTTTAGGCGAAACGGTATACGCTTTATATCTAAAGGAGTATCGGATTTAACCCCTATTCTATAGTAAAATAGGTATAGAGCCTAGTATAAATAATAACCCCTTTATAATAGAGACCTTATAGGTGTAACGGAACCTAGTAGCAAGTACTATAATGGGCTCGTTAATAGGCTAGGTGTGTAGGTAATGCAAATAAAGTTAATAACGTAATAATAACTAGTGGAGTGGTTGCCTAATAGATTAACTTTAATTATATTCTAAGAATTACTATAATGAAAGAACTATCTAGTGTAGGGATTGTGGTCCTTTAAATATATAACCGTACTCTAAAGAAACCTTCCTTATACGTAAGGTACGTATACTCTATTCGCTTTGTTATAAATTATATAAATCTTATAGATTATATAAATTATATTACGTGACTTAGTTACTATTCCTTATTATATAGTTTTATTAGCTCTATCTTAAACTATACTTATATTAACTAACTAGCTTCTTTTAACTCTTCTCTAAGTAGTTATAATATTATACTTAAGGCGTCCGTAATACTATCTCCCTCCTCTTTATCTTTGTCCTTAAAGATTTTAAATATCTTTAAGTTATTTACTAGAGGTATAATATTCGTCTAATTAATTTAGTTAATATTATTACTTATTATACCTAAAGTAATTTCTCTTTCCTCTATAGTTTGACGTGCTCGTACTATTACTACTATATTATTGCTAGGTAAAACAATACTATCTCCTTACTCTTGTTGTGCGAAAGAGAGGTTAGTTTATATTACGCTAGCGAGTCCTTTATCTTAGCAACCCTCTTTATATTTAGAGTGCACTAAAGCAAATATTTATTTATCCTATAACGTTCGCTCCGTTTCTAATACTAAATATATATATTTTATTTTCCTTAATAATTATCTAGTACCCTAATTAATTTGTTTTGGGGTTTTAAATTTAATCTACTGCTATAAAGCTTAATAGTAAGCTCTTAAGTGCTTTAGATAAGTTATATTATTTATAAAAGGCGGAGTAAAAAGCTATAGCTGCTTAACAGCATACTCTTAAAGCTTATCTTTTGGCCTTTATTTGTCTTCTTCGTCTTAAACGGGTTTATAAGAAGGGTTGTTTTAAGGAGTAGAAACTTATAAAATAAGGTCTATAGGAACTTAGTAATAAAAGGACGGACTTTTTTAAGAAGTAAATAAGCTTAAATAGCTTAGTAGCCGTTCCTTTTAGGTCCTCTTTAAGTAACTTATTCTTTAGCAATCCTTTATTATTACTATTACCTAACCTAATTTCTTTTAATACTCTTATACCTTTTCTATAGCGTTTTTTAGGGTTTCTAGTAGCTCCTAGGTAGTCTTATTATAGCCTATCTACTTTACTTTATATTATATCTTATTATTAACGTCCTTATAACTAACAATCTTTAAAACTTACTATTTATCCTTTTCTTATCCTCTATGTGTCTGCCTTATAGACTGGTGATTTAATATCTCTATATACTAGCTTTAGTATTATAATATATTATATAGGGTAGATTTTTATTCTAGCTAGTAGGTTTAACTTAAATATAACTAGTGAAATCCTTTATACGATTTTAAAGGGTCCTAGTCTAACGTAGTCCAACTTCTTACTTAGTTGTTAACTCTTAAAATTTTTATATAGTAGCTATACTTTATCTCCCTCCTTAAAATCTAGTCCCTTAGATCTTTTAGCGTTATAGTACTGTTGGTATACTCGCTTTATCAATATACACGAATATCACTTGTAGTGGTACGTATGCGGTGTTAAAGTTAGTAGTTATTAATATTTAGAAATAGGGGTTTGCTCTAAGGTTAGATTAGCTAATCTTACTTTGTGGTTTTATAACCACGTTATATAACTAACATTCCGACACTAGAGCAACTCTAAGAAAAAGGCTAATCTATACTCTAAAGCTAAGTCTATTTTTAGACTATTTGTAGCATATACGTAATAGCTAAAGATCTAATTAATACGCAATAGTTTCTACGCTCCTCTTACAGGTCCGTAATTGTATAACTAGTGTTACGGCTTATACCAATACCTCTAAACTAAAGCTTGTAAAATACTGTATTACGGGGACACTAAGCTAAGGAAAAGAAGGAGAAGAATTGTTAGGGGTAGCAGCTTAATATATCGCGAGGGCCGCCAAGGCGCTAGTGGTAAGCGAGCCAATAGCGATTTTCCATCCCGGGGATAGAATATTCTAATTGGCTAGTTAAATTCAAGGTCTGCAGAATATAGCGGGTGGTATACCCTAGCACCGTCACAACCCGTAAACTACCTTCTATTGCTCCTTACGCTCTACCCAACCTATAGCCTGTATATTGACTTGGTTTATATTAATAAGTCGCTATAAGGCAACGCAAGGCTTTTCTTTGGTTATCGCGTCCGCAGGGTTAGCTTTACTATTAATCCATTTAACCTCCGTAATCTGCCGACGTTTATAAGCTTGTTATAGGCACATTACGTTAATTATTAATCGCTTCTCTTATGTGGTTCTAAGTCATATAAAACAGTTATATAGCGACTTAGAATTGGTGCAAAGTATAAGCGGGAGGTTAATCTGTAGGACCTTGTTTACCGTAGACTTAATGGCGACGGCGATATTAAAGCCATAAGCTATTCTGTAGAGTTTTGAAGCTAGAACGCTTCTAGTAACTCTTTTACACTTAATTAAGCTCTAATAGATAATATTGGCCTTCTTAGTTGCGTTAGCTAGTATAATAACATAGCTAATTTACAAAGAGAGGTCCTTATTATTGGTAAAGAAAGCATCTATAAAAACTAAGAGCTATAGGGTCTTAGCCTCCAATTTAACAAACTTAAGATCTCTATATAAGTTCTAAATCTGCTAACTTAGGCGTTTATTTAACTCCTTTACATCTACCTCTTTAGGATTAGTTACCTAGGTAGTAAAGGATAAGTTAAATAAAGTCTCTAGTTAACAGACTAAGGCGATATAGGCTCCTCTGGCGCGTTAAGCGATATACTAGTCCTTTAGCGTAAGTAGGCCACGCGTAATTCCTCTGGAGCTAGTACTATTTACTAATATAATATTAACCATACTAAGGTTCTTACACTGGCGCTTTTGCATTAGTATAATACTCTTATCTTATGCCAATTAAATAAGTCCTCTATTAAACTTAACTGGTATATTAGTAGTTAGTTACTCTTACTCCTTAGCTATAAATTTAGCCTTATATAGTTCGCTTTATTCAGCCTCTATAAAGGTGTTATCTATAAAGAATAGTATATTATTAATCTGTAAGCCAACAATTCTAAAAGGTTTATTGCTATAAAGTAAGCAAGGGTTATACATGGACTGGTCCATTCGCAGCTAATTAACGTAGTATAAATAGTATGTCTTAAATTAGTGGTTTCTAGCTTTAGGCACTTTATAAAGTAGCTTCACAACCTTTAGAATAGAGTCCTTATTAATTCCCAATTGTTTATTTAGCTCGTATAGTGGTTATACATAAAATTTGCGATTTAGGTTTGTAGTAGACTGGACGTAGGCTTATAAGATGTCTTAGAGGTAGAGTTATATCTATAGTAGCATAGCAGCGATATAAAGAATTAGCCGCTAGCTAACTCGTTAAATTGTTGGTAACTAAGTAAGGACTAGCTCTTTCTCTAAATTATTATAAGTCTATATAACAAGTTATAATTTCTTAAAGGCTTTATTGGTTCCCTTATTCTTAGTCTTATTAATAAACCGTAAATTAAAGAGTCTGACCCCCTTAGGTATATTATATAACTTAATAATCTCAAAGACGCCTTTCTTAAGTAGGCCTGTGACCTCCTTTTGCCGTAAAGCGCTAAACTGGGTATTGCCATCATTCTGTAAGTAAATAGTAGTATTAGCTATATTTGCGGTATCATCGTCCTATAAGTAGATAGCGATATCGGCCGTATCTGCAGTATCACCCGTAAGAGCACCTATATTTATTGTAGCGTCCGTAATAGCTGTGTCTGCGACAGCCGTAAGCAATAGGTATTTACGGGGGCGACCTCTGCCTTGCTTTGGCGGTAGCTATAGTTTAGCTTTAGGTAACAATTAAGGTTCGGCTAGTAAAGGTACTAGTTTAGCTAGTTTAACAGACTCTTATAATTTAACTAAGTCTTATAGGTTTAGTAGGTAAGGTTTTACAACTATAGAGCGGAAGGTCGTAGGCCTATTTAGTAGCTTTATAGTATAGGTCTTACCGTTAACGGTAAGCAGCATATATAGCCTATCCTAATAACCACTTTAGCTAGTATTACCTTCTCTCTAGACTAAGACAGGCGAACTAGGTAAGAGGCTATAAATAGCGTTAGTTCGTTGTCTATTTCGTATATTAAGAGCGTTAGCAATTTATCGTTTAGCTTATAGCTTCTAAATTTCCACCATTACTTTCCTAATGGCTATAGCTCGCTATGTGACTAAAGGTAATAGCGCGTCCGATTTGACTATTCGGGGGTAGGCTCTAAAGACTAGGAGTATAGGGACTAGGCCTTTTAGGCCAGCCGTGTTATTAATGGCTTTAAAAGCCATTTATAGGGCTATCTCCTTACTAATTTTAGGGATTTTAGTTGTAATAATTTAGTAGGCTCGTCGTAGCGGACTGTAGTAGCGCTCTACCATTCTAATAGAGTTGTATGATTCGACTAGAACTAACTTTATAGTTACTCCTATAGTAGCGGCGTAGTGCTTAAACTCCTTACTAATAAAGTTCTTCCTAGCGTCTATAGTAATTAAGTCTAGTGGTCCTAAATAGCTGTTAATCTAGTACATTCGTAGAACGTCCTAAGTGTACTTGGTGCTAATACCTTGTAGCTATCTACTAGCTTAAAATTAAGTTGCTTCGTCAACTATATATAGTAGGGGGGAGCCGCTAATATATATAATATCGACGATAATATTATAATTAAAATTATAATAATAATAAATTCAATTTACCGCCCGTCCCGGTCCCCCTAGTGGGTCCACGTAGGCTAATACCTTCTATAGGAAAAACTCTATCTTAGAGAAAACCCAATCGCGGGCCGCGCTGGAGAGATAACAGCGTTCCGATATCGGGGCGCCGGCGACTCGCCTTCTACCTGGCTAAGAGTCTGCATATTAAGCCAACTAACCACGCTTTACGGACGATCTCACACTACCCCTTCTTCCCTTATCCTTTTACCCTTATTCTTTTACCAGTCCTCTAAGCTTTAAAAGGGCTAGTATCCACTTATCTCCTCTATATCCATTACCTTTATAGCCCGGAACTAAGTTAGGGCTCCTAACTATACTATCCATTTTACAGCTGCTTGGGCACTTCTTTTATTACTTAAGACCTCTTAAAGGCGTTTAGAGGCGCATTATACTATAAAGTCCGCCCTTTAGTATTATAGGCACTGGAATAGTATATAGTATACTATCTACCTTATCTAGCTATATTCGCACCATAGGAGAATTTCTAGTACTTTAATAGATGCAAGCCATATATTAAGCCCTATTACCTCTATATAAAGGAGAAATAGTACTATAGCCTCTACTTTTGTTAGATCTTTATATAATAAGATTATAGGTTTCCCCTATAGGGTCTTCCACATGGTTTCTGTGCGATTTTTAGCCTTTACTTACCACCGTTAGCGCCATTTTAGGTCTACCCACTTTGTAATAAGGGTAATTTCCCGCCAGCAATGCTAGTGACCTCCTATATAGTAGCGGCGCTCCGTCTACACTCTACCGGCGTTCCGCTAGCTACGCCTATAGGGGTTTATTACGGCTTCCTACTTAGTATAATCCTTCTAGTATACAAGGAACCCCTATATCTTATTTTTACAGTCCTTTACGCGGCCCCTAAGCGCTTCTAGTAGTACTAGTGGCCGTCTTATTTTTTGCTAGCGCTTTACTAGTGTTTTCTAGATACCCTTAAGTGCCTCTACTAATTCCTTTTCTACCCTATTAGAAGCTGTCTTGGCGGCTCTTTAGAGGGCTATTATTTTAATATAAAGTTAGATTAGGGGAATAGCCACTTCCTTCTTAATTGCAGCTATTAGTGTTTACTAGTATGCCCCTATAACCCTACGGAGGCACTAGTTCTGGACTTTCTATAGCGGTTTAAGTAAGCTTTTTACTAGTATTCCGCCGTCGTCCTATACTTCCCACACTTGGGCGCTATATAGCATCGCTAGTCGGACGGTAGCCGTGTATAGGAGGCGCGAGCGGCGCATTGATGGGCCCCATATAGATATAGTGATCCTTAACATCGCTTTAAAGGCTACTAATCCTTTAGTTGCCGCCTTTTTAATCTATTCTTTTTACTAGAGCTTAGGGTCTACCTAAATCCCTAAGATTTGTATACTGGTTTTCTAGGGAGCTGTCTTACAGCTAGCGATACGCACGGTAGACGTAAGGTCTATAGTGGCGTAGCGCCGTTACCTTATAAAGTATATAAGCTAGTACTTTTTAGGGGCGAACGCCGCGCCGTGTCGGTTTGCCTATACAGCGTAGTAATTATAGGCGGCCTTTAATCGTCGACAGTTCTCTACCGCGGAGTCCCCCTAAGTAATGAGGTTCGTATTATCTATAAAGCTAAACCCTAGCGTGCCGCTATTAGGGCTCTGGAATTTTTCTAAGAGTTCTAATATAAAAAAGAAAAATAGAATTAGCGATAAAGGAGACCCCTAGGGGATGCCTGTCTGTGTCTAGATCTAATTACTCTTATATTCTGTAAACTTAATATAGGTCTTGTGTACTGTTAGGAAGCTTTATATAAAGTCTATAAGCTACTTTAGAAAGCCTTTTCCTTTTAGGATGTAGAGGAGCCTTTTATAAGATATATTGTTAAACACCCCTGCTAAGTCTAGGCTTAGCATTAATACTACGCACCCGTGGCGCGTTTGCTACGCTGTCTGTACGTAAGAGCTAAGCAGTCCCACCACTAACAGTGTAGATCGCTTGCGCCTTGCTCCTATCTGGTTCCAAGGGAGTAATTTATGCTCTTCTACTGCTTCTAATATAATATTGGCTACGTGCTTCTTTAGGACTTTTGCTAGCGTATTTTTAAGTGCAATTAGTCTATAGCTGCCTAGGAGAGAGTAGTCTTTCTTTCCTTTCTTATATAAAACTATAGTTATAGATTCTTTAAGGCTTTTTGGTATTATTCCATTAGCAAAGTAGTAACTAGCTACTTCTGCTAGGTCTTTTATAATAACTAGGGCAACCGCTTTAAGAACCTTATTTAGAATACTATCTAGCCCTAGGGCTTTTCCATTTAGAAGGCTCCTAATTAGCTTGCTGATTTCTTCTATTAAAATAATAGGGCTGATATTAAATACCCTTTGTTCCATTATTGTCTCTGTCTTAATATCGCTAAGGTCCGCTGTTCCAGTCTTAGAAAAAAACTTAGCTATAAGGATGTCTGCTTTTATAGTATTATTGTCTACTAGGGGGTCCTTAATGGACCTCCTAAGGTCTAGTAGGTGGGGGTCCGCCTTTACTATGCTTGCTTTTTTGCTCCACTTTAATAGAATCTAAAGTCCTTTATTGTAGGGTTTTAATTAGTCCTTAGTAAGTTCATAAATAAAGCGCCGCTAGTTATTACGACTAACTCTCCTAGTTTCTTTCTAGAGTTGATTACTTAGTGCTAAGTATCTTTAAAGGTCCTAGGGGTCGTTATAGTCCTAATACTGTTATCGCGCCTAGCGGGCGCTGGCGTAGAGCTGTGTGGCATATAGCAACCATTCTCTGTGGGCCTGCTGGCTAGGTTGTGCTTATAGGCAGTATTCTCTAAGTGCTTATTTAATACCTTCCTGGAGGGCTTAAAGGGGGTCTTTAGATGTGGCCTAGTTGAGCTCCTAGATGCTTTGGAGGAGGCCCTATAAGTCTAGCTTTTTAAGGGTAAGGCGCTGGCGTTCCGCTGGCGGACAGCTAGCGTTATTAATTTAGATGCGGATAGGTATGTGGTCTCTTATAAGGGCCCATTCCTTAACTATACTATAGAAGTTAACTTTTCTATATAGATTTAGAGATATAAACGTGAGGTTAATTACACTTTTCTATTTCCCTCTTTTCTATATAGGCTCTTCTTTTAGTATGGCGAGTATAAGACCTCTAGCATCGGTTTTAGCTAGCAGGCGTTCCGCCTGCTCTTCGCTGGCTACATACTTTCCGCCCCATATTAAGTAGTGGGCATTAAAGTTGCCTAGGAGTATAATTTCTCCCTTAGCCTCCTTAATAGCCGTTTTAACCTTAGGCCATGTCCTAATTTAGGGGCCGTCTTCGCGCGGGTTATAGACATTAATAATTATAATCTTTAGCCCCTCTAGGCGCACCTAGAGGGCTACGGTAAAGGGGCCGTACTATCTGCGCTTCTAATGCGCGGCATTAATATTCCAGCTAATTATAAAGCAGACCTTTGTTATAGGGAGGGCGTTATACGTAAGTATAAATCCCCTTAGGCAGTATATTAATTTAGTGGACCTATTATATACTAACTCCTAAACTATAAGGACCTAATAGTCCGCCGGCGTAACGCTGTCGAAAAAGGGGCAATACGCCCCTTGGTTTACATTTCCGCAGTTATACTGGATAATTATACACTTACTTATTTAGGGTAGGTGTGGGCTTATCCATATCTATGTCCTATTCCTCTTTGTTTTCGCTAGTAACTGTTATCGCTCTATTAGCGCGGAGCCGGAGCCTTAATTGTAATCTGTCTCTGCTTACTTTATTAATAAAAGATAGTTTACCTAGTCCCTGTTTAAGTGGTTATTCTTAAGTCCCTAATAGTTCCCATTCTCTTTTTTTATTAGTAATAATTATAAAGTTTCCTAGTATTAGGGGTTAGTATAGCATTATTTTTATGGCTTCTTATATACGGAGCGACTGCGTTAAGAGGGTTATCCTTTTTGTTTGGATGCCCTTAAGATAGCTCTAGAAGGTCCTACACTCCTTTCTTTGCTATGCCTTATGGGCTTTACCGCAGTTAATACAGGATACCCTTTTCTTAGGGCAATCTGTAGTGCTATATAGTCTTATACATTATCTACATTTTATTTACTTTCCATATACGCTTTACGTGTGTCCCTATTAGTTACATTAATAGCATTACTTTATAATTAGGCTGTTCTTAAATAGCCTAGTCTTAAAAAGCTGGGATTTAATAACTATCCCGCTTTTTATAATCTTTTGCTAGATTGTCTAGGTTGGGATACCAATTATAAGTGTTCCTCTAGTTTTCTTAGGTTCTCTTTGGGTACTACTAGGGTTTGCCTGGCGTTTCGTCTACGCTTTGGGGTCGTGTAGCTATCGGATCTGGCTAATAGCTACCCTAGGCACGAGGCGCTTTATAGCTTTACAGATGGATTAGGTTAATTTTAAGTTATCTATATTTCTTCCGCTATTAATTAGGGTCTTAAGTAGGACCCTAGGTACTTCTAAGAGGTAGTCTTTTCTTAGTATTTTTAGTCCTAGCGCGTCTAGTCCGTTTAGGATTTAATCCTTTATTATTTAGGAGGGGACATAGACGTCTATATCCCCGCTATTAAGGGTGCGTACGGCGTATATACTTAGTATTATTCTTTAAATAGTCTTAAGAAGCTCCCCTAGTTCGTGGCCCTGGGGCTCCTTAAGCTAGACGCGTACGGTCGCTCTCTGTGGTGCCGCGACTGCGTTTACTATGCGGGCCGCCTACGCAGCGACAGCTGCCTAGGACTGGCTCTGTATCAGGGGGACTCCCAGACCTAGGGGTCCTCCTTTACGCGTTTCCTTTTAAATTTTCATGATGCTAGCTTTAATCCGGTTAAGCTAGGCCTTAGTTTCCTTTTCCTGGGTTGTCTAAGGCGCTTAACGCGTTAAGAGGGCTTCGACGCGTTATATTACCTCTTAAATAATAATAAGTATCTAGTGTCGTGGGGTTTCTTCCTCCTCTTTTATGAGATCATCTTTAATTTGTCTAAGTGTTTCCTTTAGTTTTTGCCATTACTAGTTAAGCTAGCAGCTGTCTTTTTCGCGTTATTACCCACCTGGTTCATAGTTCAGCTCCCTCGCGTTGTGACTTTCGTGGCTCTAGCGGGAAGCTTGCGTCCCTCCGTCGTCCCCTATGCTTTATAGCTGGGGCGACGTGGTTTTAAGGGTCTCTCGATGCGAGGAATGGGATTCCGATAACGGATTGCTTTATTAAGTAGTTTTTGGGCTAGTTTTGCTGCTGTTGCGGCTTTTTCTAATGCTATAGTAGATTAATATCTTTATTATTGGCCTTTTTACTACCTATTTAGTATATATAATAAGGCTCTAGAGCCTTTTATAATTGTTGGTTATATAAGGGGATATCACGTAGCTACGGTTCGTAGATAGTATGATGATTGTTCTATATTGTTCTTATAATTAAAATTAACGTCGTCTTATAAGGTGAAGTGAAATCTACTTAAAGATTTGCTAAACTTTTAGCAGTAGTGGCAGAGTCTAGTTAGCTCTTTAATAGTAGATCTATTAGTATTATAGCCGTAGCCAGTCTTATTAAGAAGCTTTTGTAGTTTATTAACTAATGGGTAACTAAATTAACAGTATAGACGTCGTAGCTCTACGTTAGTTAAGTAGCAAGGGTTCGCCTTAAAAGACTTAACTAAATAGGACTATAAAGAGAAGCTCTATATAAGAAACGGGTGGCCAAATTATCTAACTACTAGCACCTTTTTAGTGCGAGTAATAATAACGTTCTTTAGGTTATTGTATTTAATATAGAGTCTATCTATATCTATTAAGCAAAGTATGAAAGGAGTATCTGCTTTAATAATATGGAATTGTACCTTACCTATAGGGCTATCAACGTCTATAGTTCTAATAGACGTAGAGGCTCCGATCCTAAATTAGATAATTACTTGGCCCTTAGTTAACGTATTAAGACTTATAGACTTATCTACAGCCTATAGGGCTTAGAATTAGCCGTAGCTAGCTATAGACTTACGTAAAGCACCCGTATTAATTATAATTCCTATAAAGACTATTAAGGTGTATCGTAACGCTATAGTTGTGGCCGTATTATATGCGAATAGATCAGTCTTTGTATGGGGTTCTGTAGCAGACTTTATAGTAAGTTCTAAAGCCGTAAGCAGGTGTGTATAAGCCTTATTAGCTAGCTTTACGCTTATAGAGGTTGCTTCCTCTATAGTAAGTATTCCAAAGGTAGTAATATAGGCAGAAAGGAATTATTTTATTACTAATATCTGAAGAATTCATAATTGTTATGTTAATAGCCGATTGTTTAGAACTATTATTAGGTTCTCCGGCATCGCTCCTAGAGTCGTCAGCGTCTTATATATAGGCTTTAAAGTCTAAATCTTTATCTTTATCTCTTTCGCAAGCAGCGGCATATTACTTAAAGTGGTTGTTAAAGTTACCCTTATTGCGGCCCTTAATATTAATGAAGTGTCTTCTATAGTCGTCTCTAGACCGACTACGCTCCTCTTCTATATGTTTTTAAGAACGGCAGTTCTCCTTCTTACAGATATAGCACTTGGCCTTTAGTCTGTTATTAGTTCTATAAAAGCGATTGCTGCCGTAGCGATTAGTGTTTTAGTCTCGACTCTAGTCGTTCCGATAGTAGCGTTAATCTATAAAAAAAGGCTTAGTAAGACGGTCTTATTAAGGCCAATAAGGGGTATTCTTTTTCCTACGTGATAATAGAGGATTATAGCTTGCTAATTAACTGAGAAAGATCTTCTGAAGGGTTAAAGATAGCGATATGGCATACTAGCACTCCCTAGTAAGCAGTAACTAATTTATTTATAAGAATGCGGTTTATATAAAAGCCTAGGTATAGTCTATAACGTTGCTTTAGCAGTTTGTCTATAAGCAGTTTGAAGTTCTAATAGATTAACTTATTAGGGTTCTCATCCATAACTCCTTAAAGGGTTATACTATTCTACTCCATAAGGTTCTTGCGGTAGTATTTTAGCCCTTTAAAGAACTGTCGCATGTAGTTGTAGGCTTTAGTAAAAGGTCTTAACTTAAGGTCGCTGTTATAGTAGTGGTCCTAAGTAAGCCCTTTTAGTATGCTAGGGAATGCCACTGCGTAGCCTTTTAGTAGTAAGCTAGATCTCTTATAGATGTTATAGAAGATAGTTAACTTAAAGTTAAAGCTGTTACTAACTCTATTGTACTTTTGGTCGTCTATATAGATCTTTGCAATTGTGGCTACCTCCTTACTATATTTAGGTCCTTGCCTAGGTCCTTACTCTACACTAAGCACGGCCAGTTTAGGTAGTATATATGTGTATAGCTGCTGCGGTTGCTGCGGCTGCTGTAGTTGCTACTCTCTTGGCTATAGCAATTGGTTAATAAGGGTGTGTATTTGCCTATAGTTAGAGGTAGGCTGAATAGTAGACTAAATAGAGGTTAAGGGTGTAGAGGTAAGGGTATATGCGTGTCCCCTTAACAAATCTACAGTTTTTAAGGACTAAAGACGATTCTTAGTAAAGATATAATCCTCTAGGCGATCTTACGCGTTGGTGGTTAAGCTAATGTGGGGTCTTAAGCTTTAAGGGTGGTGTCTTCTAGGTGTATACGTGTCCTATTAACAAATCTATAGTTTTTAAAGAATTAAAGAAGATTCTTAGTAAAGATATAAGCCTCTAGGCAATTAAACGCGTCAGCAGTTAAGCTAATACGTAGTCTCGAGCTTTAAGGGTAACGTAGCTCTCTCCTTTAACTGAAATAGGGCGATAACTCTGCGATTATTAAACACTAGGTAAGTAGTGCTGTTTCTTAAGCTTTACTATTGCGTATTTCCTGATCTATACGTCTACTAATTAGTGTCGGTATACTCGCTTTATCAACGTGCACGAATATTACTTGTAGTGGTACGTATGCGGTGTTAAAGTTGGTAGTTATTGATGTTTAGAAATAGGGGTTTACTTCAAGGTCAGATTAGCTAGTCTCGCTTCGTGGTCCCGTAACTACGTCACATGACTAACATTCTGACAAGTACTTTTTTTATTCTTTATTATACCACTTTTACTATTTCTATAAGGTTCTTATAAAGATTTATTAATATCTCTATCCTTTATTTAGCTCTACTACTTATTTTCTTTACTTATTATAGTAATAATAATATTCTTAGCTCGTATCTATAATTTGCCTTAAATAGTAATATACCTATTCCTTTTTATAGTGTTATATTATATATAAACTATATAACTGGCAATAATAATACCTAATTGTTCTATGCGTAGTTAATATAGTGCCTTAAATACTACTTTAGTGTCTAATTTAGTCTTTCCGTTTAACCGTCTATCTGCGGATAATATGCAGTAAAAGTTACTGCTCTAAATCCTTATTCCGCTAAGAATACCTTTTAAAATGCTACTATAAATCTTAGATCTCTATCTAATATAATTTTACCTAGTACTCTATATCTTATAAATACTTCCTTAATATAAATTCTAGCGACATCTTTTACTAATATTTCTTCTATATATACTATAAAGTATCCCTACTTTATAAGCTTATCTACTATTACTAAGATCGTATTATGGTCTTGTCCGGTAATAGGATCTCTTAATTTTAGCAACCTTATAATAAAGTCCTACAATATAACCTCCTATAGTCTTTTTAGTATTTTAATAGGTTATAGCCCTCTATACGGCTTATACCTTATTAGTTTATTTCTTTAGTAATCTAGATGTTTTTTTATAACCTTTCGTGCTAGGTTTTAAATTTTATTAATAATATACTCTTCTTAGAGTCTTAATACTAAGCCTATAGCTCCATTGTGTCCTTAAGTTAACCCCTTATAGAAATCTTTTATAAAGTGCTCTGCTATGCTTCTTAGGATATATTTTACCTCTTTATACTTATATAGTATTTCTTCTCCTAAATGTTTTAACTACTCTTTTAGTTATACCTTAAAGATTTTTTATGCCTAAAAGCTTTCTAGTAACTTATAAACTCTCCCTAGTTCTTTTTAAGTTGCTATTATTTTTAGATAATTATACCTAATTAATCTATCTATATCTTTTCGCAGTAAAGCCCCTAATGGCTTCTTATTATTTTACAGTTTAGCTTTCTAACTTAAAGCATCTACTTATATATTATTTATCCCTTTAATATACTAAATCTTAAAATAGTATTTTATAAGTATCTCTGCCCATCTAACCTATCTTTAGTTAAGTTCCTTTATTATTAAGAATTCTATTAGGATTTTATAATCCGTTTTAACTATAAATAGTTTTTTTATACCTTATAAGAATGCTCTTTATTTTTTTAATACTATAACTATACCTAACAACTCCTTATTGTAGATGTTATAGTTTAACTCTAGTAGTATTATCTTTCTACTATAGTATACTACTA
>Ga0307515_10005621_pt1 | contig 25337 bp, 11 predicted proteins | sample 17_EM_MG_FD_194513 | JGI IMG/M metagenome (GOLD analysis project Ga0307515, IMG submission 194513) | Populus trichocarpa ectomycorrhiza microbial communities from riparian zone in the Pacific Northwest, United States - 17_EM | ecosystem: Host-associated > Plants > Roots > Unclassified | place... | reverse complement strand
GCAGATGACAGCACAAGATGTGTCAACTATGCTGCGGTGGACAAAAGAGTATCATCTTCTTAATAGACAACGGTGGATACACCACAGAAGCTGAAATTCATGACAGACCTTACAATGTAATCAAGAACTGGAACTACACAGTAACACGGGTTTAGTTGATGCTCTCCATAACGGGGGTGGAAAATGCTGTTCAAAAAAGGTCAGGGTGGTATTCCAGTCAAATTGAGAATGATAACTTCTTTTTCTGAGTCACAAATCAAATGAATTAACTTTATTTTAAAAAAATAATTAAAATGAAATCATTTTAAATTAAAAAAAAATTAACAAGTTGACTTGTTAGAGTTAAATTAATTAATTCTATGATACAAACCTGAAAATATAAAAATCAAGAAACTAACAGTTAAATTGATATTTTTTAAGAAAACTAAATTCAACTAGCCCATGAAGTAAATATACTACACTCTTCTTGTGTATAAATTAAATTGATTAAGATTTGATTATTACTTATTAAAGATGTAGCTTTCTAGAAATTTACAAATGAATAAATATTTTAAATAAATAAGATTATTGAATATATTTTTAAATTTTTTTTATCCTTATCTTTTATAATTAGCTCATCTAGATTTTTTAATGGATTTTTTTATGTAATTTAAATTGTATAGTTAACTTTTTTTACATCTAATTTAGACTAGGAATGTATGGGCCTAATCCCAACTTGACCTGCTAGACCGGGGTTTAATAATAGGGATACAAAGCCAGCCATACCAACTATTTCCAAGGCAACTGTTGCTTTAAGGAAACATTTTTAGCAGAATAATAAATGAAAGCACGGATGATACAACAAATTAATACAAGACCAGCTTCATTCGCTTTTATTCGGTGAAAAGTAATTTTTTTAAAAAAATAATTTTTTAGAAAATAATTTTTTGAAAAGTAAATTATTTGTTAATATTTAGTAGTATCATAAAAAATAAATTGAAAAATATTTTTCAATGTTTAATTATATTATGAAAAATAAGTTGAAAAATAACTTATTAATATTTTTAAAAACAATTATTAATTACATATTAAAAAGTTGAATGAGAATGAAATTGAAAAACAAAATTTCATAAATTATTTTAAATAAAATAAATAACAATTAAAATAATAAAGATCAAATTTAATAGATAAAAAAGTTAAAAGAGGATGAAATTAAAATAATAATAATAATTACATTTGCAAAAATTATTTCAAATAAAATAAATAACAATAAGAAGAATGAAGATCAAAACTGATAAATACAAAATTTCACTTAAAAATATGATAAGAGAAAAGCAAATAACAATCATAAAAAAAATAAAAACCAAAACTAATATTAAAATTAAATTATAAAAGATGAAATTGAAAACAAATCAAAACAAAATATATAACAATAAAAAATTTAAGGACCAAATTTAATATAATCAGCAAATGATATGAAAATTTTAACTTTTTCATAATTTTTTAAAAGTATTTTTCGTCTCAAATAAGGAAAACACTTTTATAAGAAATAGTCAAAAAAAAAATTTTGATTACAAAGTATATTTTGTTGATTAATTTTTTTAATAAAAAAAAACACAGAAAAATTTAAAATATAATTATAAAAACCCACTTCTCGTTAAACAAACCTACTAATATTGTTCGCAAATGAATTGCCGACCAAGTTCCTGTGGCTGAAATACTGATACAAATAAGACATGTTCTGCCCATGTCATCCTTCAACATTTCTTGAGTCATCAGCAAGTTGTTAGCTAGTCTATCAGGCCATTATGTTCCCTTGGCAATTGGGGATTCGGTTTACGAGCTAATGATGGCCATGGGGCCTTCAAAAAGAGTAAAGCTGAAAATCAAAGCAAAAACAAGCTCCTGCAGCTCCTAGCTAGGAGGACTACCTTTTCTTTTAATGTTGAGACGTAAGAATCAGACAGATTTTGAGTCCTCTATGTTCTAGTGATTGCTCCTGAACCTTGATTTCTGCTTTCTACAGCTGAAGAATAGATTCCTGCAAAGATTTCTAGGACCCTTCTAAACCTTGTACATTGTCTCCTGTCTTGCCAAAATGGTGGTCTTTTATCATTCTGTCTCTCTTCAACTACCACGGGAAATAAAACCTCACCATCAGAGATATTCTTGACTTTTAGCTCAATTACTTTATAGGTTAATCGTTTAGCAATTTCTAATCAATCCATATAAAATAAATCACACAGAGATACTGTGTCATGGAAGATAACCGAGGCCTGCACAAGGGTAGGCTACTTCAAGAATAAAACCTAAGCATAGCGCGCTTCCATCCTTTTCCTTGAGAAGCAAGGGGGAAAAAGAAGAAGAGTAAAAAAGCTTATTCTGGTAGGTTTTATCTATCATCGCCTTTCTTTTTCATTAGTGAACCACTGCCAGCATCTTTAATGTGCTTCTTTTTTACCTATTCACATTGCTTAACAAGCAAAGAATATATAACTAATGCAATTCAGTGCCCTCAAGACCTCTGGAAAAGCTCGTAGAGGTCAACGTTAGGAGAATATTAATTGAAACCTGGTTTGACCATATGATTCCACCATCCCACTCTGGGGCTTACACTTGTGCAATGGAGAATGGAAGAGGAAGTCCACAGATGGGCAGTTGGGAGTTTGCAATCAGTCATATCTCGATTGCTTCTGCTTGGGCCATGCCTAGCCAGTCTACGTGTAAAACATGTAAATGGCTTGATGAAACCTAGCGACGTATGCCACAGCAGGAAAATGGGATTCTACCAGGATTTCACGGGTCAGTGATATACAATGAATAAGGCAAAAAAGAATAGAAGAGGAGAGAGTTAAATTAGACAAGAGAATTTAATGTTGCACCTAACATAACTTCCTAGGGGCACCTATAAATCACGCCAGCAAACCAAGGAAATCTCCTCACCTACACTGCAAACTAAAAAGGAGGGCAAATACAACAAAATCACAATTTCTGATTTAACAAAAAGTCAGAAATACCCTGTATAGGATACAATGGTCTGCATGCCTGAAGTGCCATTTCTAAGCATATTAAGGGGTATTCTCTTGAGCATCTCTCTTCAGGCTTAGGTGAGAACACCTTGCTTCAAAAGCAAGACAATTAAATAAAAGGGGAAAGATCTAGCTATTGAATGCGATTCCAATCTCCTGTTATTGCTCCGATGAAAGCAGAACAAGAGAGGAAAATGCGAAAAGAAGAGGATGAATCATTGATCATCTACCTCAAGAAAGAAGTCGAAGCGGCTCTGCTAAGGACTGATTCACTGGAGAAAGAAAATCAGGATTTACGACAAGAAGTAGTTCGTCTAAAAGCACAAATATGTTCACTCAAAGCACACGACAATGAGAGGAAATCCATGCTTTGGAAGAAATTACAGAATCCCTTTGACAGCAGCAAAACTGAAGTATTTCTGCAGAAACAATCAGATTTTGTCAAAGTCTCAGAAAGGAGTGTGGAACATTCAAGTCCAAGACCGAGTATACAAGAACTAGCTGCGATAAAAGAGAAGCACGCTAAAGTACCAAATCCACCACCAAGGCCTACGTATGTAGCCCCTCCATCACTCAAGGAAGCGAACGACAATAAGTTGCCACTGACATCTGCACCACCGCCTCCGCCTCCTCCACCAAATATGTGTGCTGGGTCAAAAGCAGTGCGCCGTGTGCCAGAAGTTGTGGAGTTCTATCGTTTGCTTACAAGGAGAGATGCCCACATGGAGAACAGAACCAATTCAGCTGCTATTCCTGTAGTCGCATTTACTCCTAACATGATTGGAGAAATTGAGAATCGCTCCAGTTATCTTTCTGCTGTAAGTTAGTTGCCACCTGCTCTTCTCATTAAGCTTTTAACGAATTGTTACTCTCTGGTGACAAAACGCATGCTAATTGAACAGATAAAATCGGATGTGGAAAAACAGAAGGAATTTATCAATTTCCTAATCAAAGAAGTGGAGTCTTCAGCCTTCAAAGACATATCTGATGTGAAGGCATTTGTGAAATGGCTAGATGATGAATTATCATCTTTGGTTGACGAGAGGGCAGTATTGAAGCATTTCCCACAATGGCCAGAACGAAAAGCAGATGCTTTGCGAGAAGCTGCTTTCAACTACCGAGACCTAATGAACCTCGAGTCTGAAGTTTCATCATTCCAGGACAATCCAAAAGATCTTTTGACCCTAGCCCTGGGAAGAATGCAGGCATTGCAAGACAGGCGAGCATGTACAAACTAAATTGCAGTAATTTCCTGTTTTGACTCAATGCTGAGTATTAACGAAATCAAACAACAAATTTACAGGTTGGAGCGAAGTATTGATAATATGGAAAGGACGAGAGAGAGCATGATCAAGAGATACAGGGATTTTCAGATCCCATGGGAATGGTTACTGAACACGGGGTTGATCGGTGAGGTAGGTATCATGTAGCTGGTTTTTACCATAAGCATGATAGTTCAACTAATGACAGTACCTTGCCAACTCAATTATTATTAATATAAAATTAGCACAACAGCTTAACATGCCAAAAATTTCACATTTACAGAAATAAACAGACGTTCACTTGTTATATGAAGGCAACTGCTCCTTCCCATTCAAATAGATCAGAGTATCATTTGGTAATATACATCCCACCAAAAAGAGTCTCAGCGAAAAAGCAGGACGTAATGGTCTAGACTCCTGCGTTCTCTAGAATTTAAGCAGCAGAACAGAAAAATGGCTTCTCCTAAGTGACTAATTTGTAATGATAGAAAAATTTGGCGGCCACACGACTAAACCCATCCAGATAATATGATGCCCCACTACTGCATTTTCTAGATTCTGCATATTGCATCTCATAATGGCTTCAACTTGACGAACTCCAAAGAAAGACTTTCTACATCTTCCAATATTTTCACACAAATATTATCAAGAGAACAACTTTATACTGGACTCCCAATAAAAAGTTAGAGACACAGCACCGACAGTCTTGACATTGTTTGCAGATGAAATTAAGTTCTTTGAGGCTAGCCAAGGTTTATTTGAAAAGGATAACTAAAGAACTGCAGCTTAATGAATGCTCGGGAGAAGATAATCTCTTGCTTCAAGGAGCTAGATTTGCCTATCGTGTACACCAGGTAAACGTTGAACTCCATCAAGCTCAATCTTGAGATTTTACCAGTCATATATACTAACCATCATGTTAAAACATTCAGTTCGCAGGTGGTTTTGATGCAGAGACCATACGTGCGTTTCAAGAGCTAAAGAAGATTGGCATGGGTAGTCTCAAACAATAGTGTGTAAAGGTTATCCAATTTGTTTAGAGATGTGTCTGAATGAGATATTATTGAGTGCCAGAGTGGTGTGTTAGAAGGCCACCAGCATGAAGTGTATCAATTAGTGCTATAAAAGTATTAGCCAGTGCCTCCTGAAATTCAGTAGAATGGGAGAGTTCCATAAATTATGAATTCATTTTCTCTAGCTCTAATGGATAAGACACACTAAGCATTGGTTTCTGAACAATGATACCAAGCACCTTGATCATCTCAAGCTTTCAGCATGTTGCAATCAGAACAAAAGGGCAAGGAAAATCACAGAGGACAATGACCGGATAACATAAACATTCGAGAAGGCATTTCGATTTCTCATGAATTTGTCTATCTAACATGGGCAAATTCAACAATGCCTAAAAGGGAAGGCATTACTTACAGTCTCCAGGATTCGGTTTGTTTTTGACAATTTCTTCGATGAATTTCTGGAAACATAATCTGTATTCTGCGATTCGGTAATTATAGTCACTGAATGCATGGGAAAACACTCGGCAACAAATTCACCGAATCTGTCAGATATTCCCCCATTAGCAGAATCTGTCAGATATTCCCCCATTAGCAGTGCCTTTCCCATGCACTCCAGAAGCCACTTTCCTAAATAACATCGTAAATCCGAGGGTATGCTTAGCACATAGCATGACTTTCCACCAGAATCACCAACTAAACAGAAAAATTTATTGCATTCCAAGCCCATGTGAGGCACATAAAGTTGGCGCCATCATGCTGACACCAGGTCAATCGCTCAATCATGTTTATCACCGCGACAAAAGAAACATTGCAGTTTTGCTATGGTAGATTCAAACAGGACCAAAAACCATCTATCCAATAAACAGAAAACCATGCTTCGACCGCCCTAAAATCTGAAGGACCAGCAAGTTGAGGACCACAACAGAAATCTTTTACGATAAGCGACTTAATAGTCATCACATAACGTTTCAGAATTAACGCCCGACGAGAATTAATGCTGCTTGGCCACGTATCATCATAAACCAATGCTACTTGGCCACGTAAGTTTGGAATTGTGACTGATCCAATCACTCGACGATAATAATAACACACATTATGACTCTATTTATTTTTATATTTCGAAAGTAATTTTAAAAATATTTGAAATTTTTTTTTATTTTTTTTCTTTAAATTTCTATTTTTTTAGTATTTTCACATCATTTTAATGCGGTGATATCAAAAATAATTTTTAAAAAATAAAAAAATATTATTTTAATATATTTATGAGTAATTGATACTTTAAAAAACAACCATGATTACACTGTTAAACACCCCAAGCTTTATTAACAAATAGATGACACCATGATTTGATTTCATAAAAGAAAAAAAACACATTGAATTTCAAACAAAATCCTAATGCTCATCAATCTACTTCCATCCCCGGGTTAAAATTCCCTTTCAACATATACAGAAAATGCTTTCATGGAAACAGCTGTGACTGCTGAGACAAGAGACTCCTGGTTTAAGTTTAACCGCTAGAAACCAAAGTTACTGTCAGAAATGAAGAAGAAAAATCAGGGTAAACAAATAGGTAGATTTTTATTAACTAATAATTAACTAACTTAAAAGTAATAGTTGCAATACAATTCTATGCTTTACGTAAGCTCCAAAAAGTCAGAGTTAAGATAAATAACATTAGATTTTTTTTATCCTGCCTATTTGGATTGCAGTAAAGTCTAAAGAACGAGCAAGTTATGGAGCAAAGCAACAGTTTGAAGCGGGACAAGTGACTGATCAGGGATTGCATGACATTTGCATTCACACCACATGACAAGAAATGAAGAAGAAAAGCACCCGGGTTCCTGCCTTAGCGTTCCTGGCAGAAAATTTCTTGTCTCTCGACTCTAGATTTAAACCTTTATATATATCTATGATATTCCCGTGATGTCTTATTTGTTTGTCAGAATGTTAATTAAATCCAAAAATTAGTCATGATGCCTTACTTATTTGCTTACTTATTTGTTCGGCTTGCAGGATGTTAATTGAATCCAGAAATTAGTTGTATGTAAGCTAATCCGAACACCTCGAATTATATAAAAATAAATTTAAAGCAGAAAAAACCCATTAATTTCCGAAACACCATTAAGTGATTCAACATAAAATAAAACGGTTCGCAATGGAAGTAGCAGCGAAGATTAATTAATGGCTTGGCGAGCTAAAACTGCAACTACTTGGATCTTTGCCTCATCTTTCGACGTTTTCTCTTCAACCTCCTCATTCGCTTTTTCTTCCACTGCAAAACATTACCAATTAATCATTCTCGAGTCTTTTAATTAAACAGGCTTTTCATGATTGGTGTTTTCTAGAAATGAGAGATTGGATCACCTTGGCTCTCATTGTAGCAAATGGAGCTAGAGACAAACCCTTCTGCTTCACCAATGCCTGGACAAGCAAGTTGCAAGTTCGCGTAGGGGTTTGGCACTTCTCGGAGGTTTTTCTACACAAACCCTCACTTTATTCGGTTTGGGTCAATAGAATTGGGCTTGGAAATGGATCCAATGTGAAAATTGAGGCTTGTTTGGTTGTTCTAAATTCTCATAACGAGTTAAGGTTTGGCTCCCTGCCATGTCTAATGAAATCCAAACCGCTGATTTTGCTATTGAAATCCACGGCTTTGGGTTTTTTATACAAAAAAATAACTATCAATTTTTATTGTATATATTATTTGCTATCTCTATTTAAACAATTATATAGTTATGATTCAATCTCTAGGAACCAATTTGCTTAGTAGTTGAGATGTGATTGTAGGTTTTGACTAAAACAAATATCTAGTTAGAATAATAGTTTAGAGTATGGTTTCAAATAATATAATAAAAGTGCTTTTGGATTGTCTCCTATATAGTATTAAGGGAATATTTGTTTCGTGTCAAGTTTTTTACATGAAAAATATTCTTTTAGATTTTTCTATGTTTATTTTTAAAAAAAATATATTTTACATCAAAATTAATTAATAAAAAATATTTTATAGTCAACTTTCAAGTTTAGTTTATCTGTTAAGGAATGTTTTTAACTCATAAAATTTTATAAAAATATTTTACAAATATTAATCTAATTATAATATTATCTAATTATTTTAGTTGTCATCATCTTTTCTTTCACCATGACCACAATCATCTCGTCATTGCTGCCATGTGTTACTACCAACTCTTCTACCACTATCATCATATAATCGTCTTTTTCTTTTTTACTATTATTATAATTTATTTTTTCACTGTCATCACCATCATTACTGTTATCTTACCATTATCTTTTTTTTTACCATAACTATCTTTTATTTTACCATAACGATGATCATTTTCTCACCATTATTTTTTTTATTATTATCATCTCCATCATCTCTACCATTTCGTTACCTTTACCATTAAAAATTATTTGCATATAAAAATATTTTTCAAGTCAAACATTGAAAAATATTTGACATGTAAAATATTTTATAAAAAAATATTTATATGAAACAAACAAACAATTTCTAAATTTTGTTTTAGGTTACCAAACATGTCTTGGTATTACCGATTTAGCTAAAAATAAATAAATATTTAAAATGTAAGCTGTTTGTTATTTTAAATTGTGATAAATATTATTTTTTAAAATATTTTTTGTTTTGAAATATATTAATATAATATGTTTTTTTTATTTTTTAAAATTTATTTTTAATATTAACATATTAAAATAATTTAAAAACATAAAAAAAAATTATTTTAATGAAAAATTCTTTTAAAAAATATGGTTAGATCGATGACAAATAAGATGTTTAAAGGCCCTGAGATTCTTGGAGCGGGTAAAAAGAGGAAAGAAGTATCGCCCGCCCGTGCCCTGCAAGGTGGACCAGCAAGCATCAGCGCTGGCCCACCCAATTTCATCATCCACATAAATCGAACAAACCATCCCCAACTCTCCACCCTCCCCCCTCTCGTCCCTTTCTGTTACACTCCACAAACAAATCCAACCGCACAAAACTCAGCGAAAAAAAATCATTTTCATCCCCATCTCTTAATCTCTTTTTTATTCCCTATTATCCCGAAAAAAATCCACCCACACACAACCACTTGCTTGAAACGCACTATGTAAGTGACAACTCTCTCTCTATCTATCTCCAAAATCAACAGACTGAGAGGCATTGGAGTGGCCAGCTATGGGAACTGGAATGTCAAAGGACGCAGACGGCAGCTCCCACGGAAGCGAAGAAGGAGAGGAAAATCTAGACCATGCAGGAGGTCAACTGTATGTTTCTCTTAAAATGGAGAATCTTCAACTTAAGGGCGAACTTATCCCTCATGTCTACGGTTCCGTGCCACTTGTTGGCTCTTGGGATTCTTCTAAAGCTGTAATACCTATTTGTTTTTTATTTACTTTATTTTTTTGTGTTTTTTAAATGTTTAACTTAAAATTTATTTCAGTTGCATTTAGTTTCTTAACCACTCATTTGCTTTTGTTCATGTTTCTAACTTAGCTTTCCATGGAACGTGAATCGGCTTCAATGTGGGAATTAAGCTTTGTCGTTCCACCTAATCACGGTAACTAATTCAATTTTTTTGTACGTGTCCTTTTTTTCCGGTAACTTTTGTTTGGCTGCTGAGAAATTTAGAGAAAAGAAAAGGATTTTTTAGGATTTGTTTGTTAATTTAAGGAGTAATTTGCCTCCATTTCTTGCTTAAGAGAAACAGAAAAACTATTTTTCAGATTTCAATCAAACAGTAAACACTATAAGGCTCAGTTATTCATTATTATAATTTTCTAGGTTTCTTCTTAATAACCTTTTCTTTTATTGGTTAATTATGCTTTGAATTTTAGAAACTTTGGATTTCAAATTCCTGTTGAAGCCAAAGCACAGTAATGCCCCTTGTGTGGTCGAGGAGGGTCCAAACCGGCTACTCACCGGGGGGACATTGCAAGGGGAATCGAGGCTGGCGGTATTCAAGAATGGTGATGAGATTCTGGAGTGTAGGGTGTTTATTAAAGCTGACAGAGTTTCACCTTTTGATCTTGCGGCAAGTTGGAGAGCTTATCAGGAGAATCTCCAGCCTTCAACTGTTCGTGGAATTCCTGATGTTAGCATCAATTCCACGCCAATGGCAGAAGCTGAGGTGCATCTTCTTTTCCTGTTGCTATATGCTGCATAATATCTTATTTTTATCTTTGTGAGATTTCATTTCTTTTATGTACCAAGAGTGAGAAGAAAACGGTTTTAATTAATATGTTTCTTTACACTCTTATCATTTATTTGTGCCTAAGGATTGCTGAGCCGCAAGCATTTCATTTATCATGAATTTACTATCTAAAATTATATGCTCTATCGCTCCTTGACCTGCGAGCTAAAGTTTTAGGTGCGATACTCTAATGTTTATCATCATTTTGTTTATGTTGTTGTTTTCTCAGCGAGGCTGTTTTTGGGCTATAGCCCATCCACTATTGTTCTTGTCAAATCACAGTTGATTACAATTGGATATCACTGTTCTTTGATTGCTATTATTGGTTACCTATGGGCTACGCCCTGTTTTTGGGCTCAGTTCATTTGTTATCATTGTCATCAAGTGTGTTTCTTAAGTTTTGTTTTCATATATTTAGATATGAGTGCTGGGTGGGGGGGGGTTCATTGAGCAAACTTTATATGGATCGCAAGTGTAAATTTTGCTGTGACCTTGTTGACTATGTGAGCTGCTCCACCAACTAGCTCAATTTTTCAAGTTGGTTGCTTAAATTGGTATTGGAGCTTGCTGTGGTAATTTTTAATTGTTGTCCTCTGATTCAAGTTTCTCTAACTAGGCTGCATTATCTTTTCTTTTCCCCCTTGCATGATGCTGTTATGTGTTTTTTTTTAAAAAACCTACTCCAAGTCGAATTGAGACATTTTTTAAATGACATGCAAATGCGGACTTCTTTGTTGAAACATTTAATTTCCATCCTTTTTTACTGGGTGGATTGTTAGAGCCTGCATGTTATTGTGGCCAACTGCGCGGTTGGCTTTTGGCCGCAATAACAAACGAAGCCTTAGTGTCATGATCCTTTTCAATCTAAAAACTTGTGCATGCTAAAAAAATATTCTTCCATTGTTTTTTTTCAGAACGGCTCTTCGGCTAGCTTGGAGCTTGATCTTGAACATTATGTTGTCCCAGCTCCATCAATTTCTGCAAACTCTGCTTTGGTGTATGCAGCTAACAATGCGGAGAATCCAAGGTTTTCCAATGTTGATGGCCCAGGCAATGCTTCATTTTCCTACAAGGATAGTGTTGTTTCTGCAGATCGACCTGCAACTATAAAGGTTTATCTTGGTCACCTATCCTGCAGATATACAATTAATTTTCATCATGGCCTACAAAAATTTAAGTCTACCTGAAATATGAGGATGTTCTTTTCAATCTTCTATCATTTGCCTGCTCATAAAATTCAATGTCTCTCCAATAAGGAGGACAATTTGATGACTTCAGCTTTGTCATGCCTGAACTTCAGATTTTAACATGTGCTATTGCTAGAATACTTAGGTTCATTCCAGTTGGTCAAGGAGCAGTTTGATGATAGGGCATTATCATATGATGGGTGGCTGCTAGATGCATTGTTTCTCCTTGTCATTATGTTATTCCAGTTCTGATGCATTTTACAAATGTTCAAATAGCAAATGGAGGTTGTTATCCCAGATCCATCCAAAATTTATTCTGGTTCTGGGATGGTCGAATCAAAATCAGTGGGGACATTTTCACCTCTGCAAAAGCAAGATGGTCACAGGGGACTCTTTGTGGATAGGGGTGTTGGATCTCCTAGGCTAGTTAAATCATCAAGTTCTAGCGCATTTTCTTCCAGTCTCAAACTGGACACCGAAACCAAGGTTTGTACCAAATATTTCTCACTGTAGGAAATATTTCAAGCTTAATTATTTTCTGTACGTGGTGGTTTTGCATGATTGTTTTATGCTGTGTTCCCTATATTCTCAGAACTCAATGCCAGCAGCTGCTGGAGCTGTTACAGCTGCAGCAGTGGCCGATCAGATGCTTGGACCAAAGGAGGATAGACATTTGGCGATCGTTCTGGTATGTATCTGCATAAGTTATTGGTCAGAACTGGCGATAATATTTATTATCCTTCTACTTTCCCTCTCAGTTCAATTGTAAAGATTTCCAGATTAGATTTGGTACCAAATTCTACAAATAACTTGAAAGTTGGATGCTGGAATTTACTTAGTGCTCGTTTATATACTTTCAATTTTCATAGTTCAAAAACTAATCCATGAGCACTGTTGATAATTAAAAATTCTAACTATTGCTTGAACTGTAGGTTGGTTTACCTGCTCGAGGCAAAACTTTTACTGCAGCTAAACTTACAAGATATCTTCGTTGGTTGGGTCATGATACCAAGCACTTTAATGTTGGAAAGGTCTGTCATACATCCTTTGACTATTACATTTGAAAAGTTGAAGCGTAATATAATACTGTATTTGGCTGTAACAGTATCGGCGCCTTAAGCATGGATCTAATCAGGTATGCATACGCCTTTATAGGTTTCTTTGGTTATATTAGTGGTTTAATGATTATTTTTTTAATGATAAAGGAATTTGTTCTGCATTGTTTGTTTTCATGAAACAATGATTAACGCTGTACAGTTCATAGACATACAGTGATTTTCTTGTTTGTGTGTCTCTCCCTTTTGTTAATTGAAAAACTCTTTAGTCTTTTCCATGGAATATCATTGTGGTGCTTCCTACAGCTATATTAGCTACAGCTACAGTTTTGTAATATTTCGTTGCTTGTCAATCATGTGACTGAATTTCAATAATTGTTAATAATTAAAATCCATTTTTTTTTAATAATTAATGCTAGTAAAAACTTAAACTTTAATGTGATTTCAAGATCTGTTGAGCATTCAAATCTGCTGTATTATATTATGTCTGTTATCACAGTATAATGTGAAGGAGATTACAGGATGGAGTGCAAAATTCAATGGTTATTTTAGATATGCATATAGAATAGAAATTGATCCAGAAATGTTTTTTTATTGTATTCTTGTACTATGTATTGCACTCATGTTATGCTCTGGCTGCATTTATTTATCACTTTTTTTTTTTTGTTTTTTTCTTGATGATTTGTGTGGATGCAGTCTGCTGACTTTTTCCGAGCTGACAACCCTGAAGGAATGGAGGCACGAAATGAGGTAATATCTATTAAATAAGTGTTAGTATTTCGCAGACCACAAAAGCATTTTTCTTTCATCCTAAGACTGTTTTGTGTTTTTTTGCGGCCTGTTGGACTGATGGAACTTGTGAAACTGTCTCTATGAGTGAGCGAATCAATTATTTGGTTGGACTAGTTCAATTTCTGGTTTAATAAATGAGTTGCTGCTCACTTTCTCCTCTGGATATAGTGATGGAAGATTTATTGATTTCTAAAACTTGTAAATTGTAAGGCATTAATTTCTTAAAATCTTACAAGTTCCGCATGATAACATCTGAATCAAATTGCTTTATTACAGGTATTATTATTTATTTGAAGTATCCTTGAGTCATTGAGATCTCAAGATCTTGTTCATTTGGATTTTCGACTCTTAAAGATTTGTTGGCTAATGGTCATTAATAAAGTGAAATGAAAGTAGGTAATAAAAGGAAATCAATTACTGTGCAGTGAGAATAAAGAGTGGAACTGAGTAAGCATGTTGCAGGATCTGACCTTTTAGCTGGTTCAGCAATTTGGCCCGTCCCAGATACAATCCTGGATGAATACAGTAACCCAAATAGTAATTAGTAGTAAAGCCTCCCAGAAATATTGCCGTGTCCCTCAAAATATGCTGTTACTTCTGAACTATTATTTTTTCTTACATGGTTGGGAATGATAACACCATATTAACCTTCTCCTTTGCAAATAGTTTTAATGTATCACGTGCTACTAGGTAGCAGCACTGGCAATGGATGATATGATTTCCTGGATGCAAGAAGGTGGCCAGGTACACTATCATATATTCAGAGATTAATGACGTTTCCGTGGAACTTTCCTAATCCTTTAGTTTGGTTCATTTTAATTTCCTTGTAGGTAGGAATATTTGATGCCACAAACAGTAACAGGAAAAGAAGGAATATGCTGATGAAAATGGCTGAAGGAAAGTGCAAGGTACTAAGACCATATCATTGCAAAAGGTCCTGAATTTCACCAGTAATATACTAATATAATTTTTAGGTGAAGAACATCCTTTTGGGATGTGTACTTTTAATGTGTTTCGCCTTGAAGTGATATGCACTTTGGCTGCCTGTGTTATTTTTTTTCTTTTTCCAAATCTCTATGTGTCTCAAGAAACTGAATTTCACATATAATTGCCAAGTGTGCTATTTATCTTGTTATGATATTATTCTCTAAGCTTAAGAGTAAGATGCTAAATTTGGAAGTGTTACAGTGCCTAGGTGTGTCTTGATGTTTTTTCTTCACCTTTTAACTGCACAGTTGATATCTTAAAAGAAGGATAATATTATTCCCACTCCATAATCTATTCTTATTACTCGGATCAAAATATCCTTAATATTATTTTTCACAAATGATGATATTAAATGTTCGTTTTATATTTATATCTAGAAAATATAGCTAAAAGTACAAATTCTTTCCTTTTGTAATTAGGATATTCTTACTTTACTTTTTTTATTTTTTATCATAACTCATTACCAAATTTATTTTTTTGGAAATTGTATTTTGGTCATGCTACATTTTTTCCTCCTAGACATCATCCATCAATAAAATATTTATTTCAAAAAATTTAATAGAGTAATTAAAATTTTAAGAACTTCAAATTTTATTTACTTCTTTTTTTTAATTCAATTTTAATTTTTATAATTAGAAAGTAATATTTCAGTAAAATCTTGATTATGTAAAAACAAAAAATAGAAAAGACATTTCATAGTTTTACTAAAAACAAAGGTTAATGTAGTCTATCAATATATTTTGCAATAAATATGGAGTGGGAATAACAAACTATGGAGTGAGAATAACACCACCCTAAAAAGAAGACTTTCTTATTCTTTCGCTTCTTTTTTCCCCGAAGAATTTCCTTTATTTTCAAATTGCTAAAAGTTCCCCTTAATAACTCTTGTTGGTGGTCACCGAGAACAAAATTTGACTGGAAGGTGGGATACAACCAAGATGCAATGATTAGTCCCAAACTCTTTTGACATCTGTTCTCTTTTTGCTGCAGATTATTTTCTTGGAGACACTGTGCAATGATGAACGCATAATTGAAAGAAATATACGTCTCAAAATTCAACAAAGCCCTGACTACGCAGAACAGTATGGTTACTATCTGAAATCACCGGCTTCTTATATGTGATGGACATGGGTACTTACTACTTAGGCCTTGGTGTTATTTTCCAGGCCAGATTTCGAAGCTGGATTGCAAGACTTCAAAAGTCGGCTAGTCAATTATGAGAAGGTAGTTTCATGTGCTTCTAATATCTTCTCCTTTTGAGATTTGGTCGCTATCAATGAAGAATTTCAACTTTAGGTTAACATTCACTTTTATTTACCAGGTTTATGAGCCAGTAGAAGAAGGGTCTTATATCAAAATGATTGATATGGCCAGTGGACATGGTGGACAAATACAAGTAAAAGCACACCTCTTTCTTTCCCCTTCTTCCCCTTAATTTAATTGTTCAGAGAATTTTTTTTTCCTGAATTCAGTTATATGCAGCAGAGGATGTAAATTGATAGTGCCGTTTTGTTCTATATGGTACCTTGGATAATTCAACTTTTTTCATGAACCCTGTATATAATAAAGGACGTTGTCTTTGAACTTACTATGTTCTATCTGATTATTCTATAATACAACTTGGTTTCATACATTCAGGTTAACAATATCAGTGGCTACCTGCCTGGGCGAATTGTTTTTTTCTTGGTAAGTTGTCCTGCCATAACTTGGATCAATTATTTCTTAGCAGATTATAGAAATGTTCTGTTGGGCCACTTCTCGTTTCTAATTTCTACTTCTGAAATTCTGTCATCATCTCTGCTGGCGCTAGTGATACTCAAGTTTCTGTTGAATCTTAACTACCATGTTTGTTGAAAATAAATTGTAGTCTCGAGAGAATATTTGTTCGGAGATTTTCATACACTTCTATGTGGAGCAAGAACATGGTCTTTGCTTGAGTTGCAAGCAATGGCTTAAATAAACAAAAAGAAACTAAGATGCCTTAAGTGATGAAACATGATTAGCCATTATTGTGACAATCTCTTCCACTGCTATGATCTTGCTGATTTGAATGTCATTCTTTTCACTCAAACCAAGAACTTCTGTTAATGTGATGCAGGTGAATACACACCTTACACCACGCCCAATATTACTTACCAGGCATGGAGAGAGTCGGGATAATGTTAGAGGTAGAATTGGTGGTGATACTGTATTGAGGTAGTGGTTCACGATTTATTAATTTTCTGGTATAGTTTGAATTTGAAGTAGTAAATGTTATATTTTGTCAAATTAGCTTTAATCTTGGATGACCTGTATGGTATTACTCTATTCTCAATCATGTGTTCATTGCACTGCTACTATGTTTCACTATATTAGCACAGATGCCAAAAAGAGTATTATTTTTTGTAAAGTATGATGGAGATATTTGCAGATAGTGTTTGGCATCATTTCCTTTTTGTTGTGTGAAACTAGCTCTCCTTGAAGGGATAATCTGCAGACTTTAACATAAAGCTCTTTAAATTGACCTCTTCAGCAGTCTTGAAGGCTTTGCTGAAGTTTGTAATATTCTCCATAGAATCCCTGTTGGCTTCTTGCTGCTTACAGTATTGCAGTGAAGATCAGCATCTCTCTTTTACCCAAAAGTGTTTGAATGTAAATCTTTTATGATTAAAAGAGGAGCAAAACTGCTGAGCACGGAAGCTGAAAGGCTTTCATAGCACTCTTGTTAGCAACATTATAATTGATACGCACCTGAGAGACCAAATATAAATCACTTTGTATCTATACATACCCACTTATAATATCTATTAATTATGCATGTTATATTCTTACCCTTTTCTTTATCATTTTTTTATTGAAGTCCTCTAAAACTTGATACTGATGCTGATAAGTTCTTTATGTTTTTAAATTTTGGAGGCTTTTTTTTGTCCTTTCAATATTCACATCTGTTTTTCAAAATCAATCCAAAGATGAGATTTGTCATAACCTAGAACTAGTCCCACCAATGTCCAAGAGCAATGAGATGCCTTGATGTGTGTCAATTATAATGCCACATTATCTAGTCTTTCTATCTTCAATCAATCTTCCCTTCATGTCTACTGCCAATTGTGGTTTCATTTTTATTTAGGTTTAATTCTCCATGCTGACATGTTTCCTTCAGCTTCTAATCTTTCTTTTTGACACATTCTAATTTTCTGCAAACCTTGGTTCTTCTTTGAGATTTGATTTACCCTACTCATTACTGGAATGCACTATACTCTGTTTCTGCAGTGATGCTGGAGAAATTTATGCAAAGAAGCTCACTAACTTTGTCGAGAAACGACTGAAATCTGAAAAGGCAGCATCTGTAAGCCCCATCAATCCTCACGATAAACCTTTTATGTCCACATCTATTCTGAGTGTATCTTTGAAATCCTTTTTTTATATATGAGGTGCTCCTGCAACTGTCCTAACTTTTTTCACTTTAAGTAGTGAAGTTATGTGCGATATGTCTTCTAGCAATTATAAATCAAAGAATTCAGATATTACACAATCAGATTTTTGGAAGCTTTTGTAGCAACACCTTTGTGCTCCTAACCACAACAAGTTTTTAAAGATAGAAAAGTGGGTTTTTAATAGCATTTTCATTTAAGATGGCCCTTTCTTTTTGTGATGCTTTGATGTTTTGTGTCAGTGAGAACACCATGCTTCTAGTTCAGTTTAACAGAATTGCTACTATTTTTATCATGCTAGTGTGACTGTATGCATCTCATCACAGTTTCTTCACTTTGTAGCACTTCTTTTTCTTTCTTCTTTTTATTTTCTTTGGGAAGTAGGAACAATGATTTAACTTATAATTTATTTATTTGGTTCCTTTGAAGATCAGCTCAAGAAGTTTTTCCAGAACAGAAAGATAAAAAAAGTGGTATTTTAATAGGTTTTACATTTAAGGTTGGCCTTTTCTTTTCTTAATGCTTTGATGTTTTGTGTCAATGAGAAGGATTCTAGCTCTTAGTCGATGTTCAATTTAACAGAATTGCCTGTGTCACATAGCGTATAGCGAAGATAAAAGCAGGGTTCTCAAGTTCTAAGGTTACAGACCAAACTGTAGAGAAATCTAGAGAAAATTCTCGGGTATTTTTATTGAATCTGAATAATAGTCTTCTTCTCTATAAAATAAACTAGATATCTCTATTTATGTTAGTATTAAAAATCCTTTATAGGAAATGATTTCTAATTAAAACTTAATTAATAGAATCCACCTAGTATTAGAATTCTTAAGTAGTAAAATACTAATTAAATTAAAAGTCCTAAGTTAAGTAGGAAACAAATAATTAAAATTCAAAATTAACTAGGAAAATAATTAAATAAGGAAAACAATAACTTCAAACTTCATATGAGATGCTTTTAGATTTCTTTGCAGACTTCTTTTCAAGTTTGACCTTGTCAATCTAGTCCATAAACTCTTGAGATAATTGTTCTATGTCAGTCTTTGTCACTTGAGAAAAACTCGTCCTTGAGTTATTTATCAGGAATTGAATTCTTTCGCCCCAAAGAAACAAATACTTGAAATATAATATTGTTGCTAGCTTATTCACGAAGTAACATGTCCTTGACCTATGAACATTGAAAACATAAAAGAAGAAAACAAATATTCTCTCTTACTTTTACATTGATCAATCTATCCCTTATATACAAGATAGGAACCCTATATAGGAAAGTAGACTAATTAGAATCTCTACAATTAGGACCCTATATTAGAAAAGTAGACTAATTAGAATCCCTACAGTTAGGCTCCACATTACTTCCTAATTATGTGCTATTTACAACCTGTAACAAACATCAAAAATTAATTTATGGTGCATGTATAACGATAAAAAAAATCTATATATGATGTTATACCTTCTGTTCCTATGAAGTCCTCTTTTGGTTCATTCTCATATTTTTCTGTTTAAACTTGAGTTCATCATTATTTATGTCCTTTAATACTTCAATCGTTGTATTTAAAGGAACACCAAAATAATCTTCCAAAATATCTCTAGAGATTTGTCAAAAATTACCGAGTCCTCCGTGTCATTGTTTGCAAGATCTTTATCATCATATAAATCTTCTTCATAATCTCCATCAGGTTTGCATAGAACATCCTCATCATTGAAAGGTTCTCGCTCGTATTGACATTCAATCACGTTGATCGATTTATGTCTCTCGGGTTGTGGTTGTTTGTTTTGAGTTGATAAGGTCCCATGACTTCCATCAAGTTCATCTTCATCAACACCCTTCATATAAACAAGTGGTTATATAGATGGAATTTAAGGAACAGGTCTAAGGTAAAGTTGGCCCCGGGATAAGTCTCTAAACATGTTCCTCTTCTCTTTGCGATTCTTGTTTGTGCCTCCCATCAACCAAAATACATCTTTTTTATCAAATGAATACTCATAGTCATATTGACCACGAGGATTTGCATGAACTGGTTTAATGATAGGTTGGCTGCGGATGTTATCCCCATTGTGTGCCTCTCCTTTCCTAGTTCATGCTTGCACGCAACCTTAGTGCTTTAAGCCTGGTTGTAAGGTCATAAACTCTGGTATTGATGTTGCTAAATCCAGTTTGCATTTGCCCCTCTAAGGCTGTTATCGTTACTGAATGGCGATTTAGTTGATCCTAAACAGCCTACACCCCCTAATCACCTTCACAAAAATGGTTGTCACTCCACAATTCTCTTCACGATTCACCATTGATTCAAATGTTGACTCACGCTGATACCACATGACACAGCGTATATTAAGATAAAATTAGAGTTTTCAAGCTCTAAGGTTACAGATTATAATTGAAGAGAAATCTATAGAAAAATCTCTGGTATTTTTATTGAATCTAAATAATAATATTGATCTCCATTAAATAAACTAGACATCCCTAATTATATTAATCCTAAAATCTTTTATAGGAAATGATTTCTAATTAAAACTTAATTAATAGAATCCATTTAGCATTAAGATTTCTAAATAGTAAAATACTAATTAAATTAAAATTTCTAAGTTAAACAGGAAACAAATAATTAAACTTTAAAATTAACCAGGAAAATAATTAAAACATGAAAACTAAATTCAAGCTTTATATCAGATGTTTTTGGGTTTCTTTGTGGACTTCTTTTCAGGCTTGACCTTGTCAACTGAAAACTAAACTCTTGGGATAATTGTTCTACATCACCTATTATTTTTATCATGCAACTTGCAACTCATTACAGTTTCTTCACAATTTAGCTCTTCTTCTTCCATCTTCCTTTCCCTTTTCTTTTCATTTATTTGGGAAGTAGGAACGATGATTAATTTGTTTATCCCTTCGAATATCAGTTCAAGTTTGGCCTTTTCTTTGCTTAATGCTTTGATGTTTTGTGTCAATGAGCACACCAGGGTTCTAGTTTGTAGTCCAAGTTCAACTTATCATAATTGCCTACTGTTTTTATCATTCTAGTTGTGACTCTCTGCAACTTACTACAGTTTCTTTACAATTTAGTCCTTTTTCCTCTTCTCTTTTTTGCTTTGGGAAGTTGGAACACTGATTTCACTTTTAATTATTTAATTTATTCCATGGAAATTCTGTCAAGTAGAGTGTGTTTAGAATGAGCCATATGAATTCTTATGACCATTGTTCTGACTTTGCTGTGGTCTAGATTTGGACCAGCACACTTCAAAGAACAATTATAACAGCAAGTCCTATCCCTGGATTTCCCAAGGTCAGTGTGAACCCCCTCAGAACATTAGTTGGTCATTCAGAATTGTGATTTACTTTGGCTGATTTTGTTGGGTAATTGATAGACATTGGAATTGATTGTAGAAAAGTTCACAATTCGTCATTTTGATAGATCCAATGGCGTGCCCTTGATGAGATAAATGCTGGAGTATGTGATGGAATGACATACGAAGAGATCAAGAAGAACATGCCTGAGGAGTATGGGTATGTTTCTTCTCATACTGTCTCTCTTTCTCTGCCCCCTCCCTCCCATTTGCTTTACATTCTTACCTTAATAACTTATTTTCTTCTAGTAAACTCCTATGGTGATCAGTTGAGGTTGTCTTAAAACCACACACATGTTTGTATTTTTTTCCTGCGCTTGGACATTATTAGTTGCTTCCCTGAGGCCTGATGCTTGTATCCCTATGAGCAGGGCACGCAAGAAGGACAAGCTGAGGTATCGATACCCTCGTGGAGAATCTTATCTCGATGTCATCCAAAGGTTTGCAGTTTTCAGCTTTAACTAGAACCTTTGATACTTCATATTCCTTGTTAAATAAAAACTATTTTCCACATTGATGCAGGCTAGAGCCTGTAATTATTGAACTGGAAAGACAACGGGCACCTGTTGTAGTCATCTCTCACCAGGTTATACATTAAACATGCGATCTTGAATATCCCGATGCTTTGGGTTATCAAGCTCATCTTTTATTGCTTTATTTGTGCAGGCTGTATTGAGAGCATTATATGCATATTTTGCTGATAGGCCTCTAAAAGAAATTCCACATATCGAGGTAATTCCTAATAATTCAGAACTGGTACTTTTTTTTTTGTAATGAAATTGATGGTAAGTAGCTTAGGATGAACATGTTTATACGAATCAAGGGAGTAATTATTCTTCTTGGCACATCGAGTGATGCCCTGTTATTAGAAGTCTGGCCTGATGCTTGTAAAGTGATTTGCGGGCTTCTAGAACGAATTGTTGACGCATTCTAACAGGTTACTTGTATTCAACTTTCAGGTGCCGCTTCATACAATAATAGAGATACAAATGGGAGTTACTGGAGTCCAGGAAAAAAGATACAAACTCATGGACTGAAATGCTTGAAGAAAGTTTTTGGGACTCTTTACCACTAACTCAATGCATTTTCACTTTCAATTGCTCTCCATTCATTAACGAGACGCATCATAAGCATAAACACAACAAGTGTATCTAGAATAATCACCACTCGGACGATAAAATTCTTATTGCGTAATCAATAGTGGCCTTCCTTTCAAATTCCAATGCTTACAACAAAGTTTGAGCTGCATTGTTTTTGTTATTCTGGAACTCGACTGTTTTTGGTGCAAAACTCTAGAGCACATTCTAGTGATCCGCTTTCTAAATATTTCACTGTCCAAATTAAGCGTATTTCGAGGACGAATCCGATTATTTTTTAAATTTCTCACACCCTAATCCGAGATTATCGTGAAAGCACTGCCCCTCAATCATACATGCCATTGGGCGTAGCACGTACTTCCTACTGGTTAACAACAGGTTGGCTGCTCTGCGTCCCTGCAAACGCCGTTTTAGTTGTAAATCATTGCTGGATTTCGGGCTGTTGATTGAGTGCCGTTGCAGGATGTCGAGTTGCTGACTTTTGGATCTGATGTTAATAGTCCAACTATGATTTGGAGCCTTAGCATGTCACAGGTAAGTGGCCATTGCCTCCGAGACAGGTCAGAGGTCACGAGCCTATACCCAACGCTAAAATTGATATCTAGCCCGGAAACATGCAGAGAAAAGGGAGGTCCTGACTGGTAGTGGTGAAGCAGCGGTGGGACCCCGAACACAAAATTTGACGCCCAAGGCCAGTTAGGCCCCTACCAAGTCAACAAGAAAGACATGAAAAGGATGGCATAGTAGAGATATTAGATCTCCTTTTTCATCTTGGGATCCCTACCTCCCTATTAAACAATTAAAATAGCCACATGAAGCCAATAACCCCAACCTCTTCTGCCGTCGCCTTCACGAGTCCTCCATTTCGACTTTCTTCTCTTCTTTCCTATGCATGACTCCCATTAGCTCCTTGGATAAAGGGATTCTTTTTGACTTCAAAGCACACTGTAGACATTAGACACACTCTTGTTTTATTGCTAACTAATACACGCAAGTGTTCCAGAACACATTGCCCGTAATCTAATCCTCAATCAACGACTTCATTTTCACGTTGATGTCTTCTTTATATATTTTAATCCCTATATTGAAGTGGTGGTGGTAGCAGATTCCATTGATACCTAGTTGTCTACAAAAAAGATCATTCTATACTGTTCTGTTCATGTGTAAATATATATCCTCAACCTTTTCTCTTCTACAGACATCTCTCTTTAAACCCCAGAAAACACAGCAATGCCAAGTGCTGTCGAATCACCAGAGCACAATCCAATGAGTCATCTCATCAACAGCATATCTTCGTATGACAGCAACATAATGCTTGCTGCAGTTATATCCCTTCTTTTAGTAATCCTCTTTGTGTTGCTTCTCCACATCTATGCCAAGTGGTTCTTGGCACAAGCTCGCCATAGAAGAAGATCAAGTTCTGTGTCTGTGTCTCACGTTCTGCGTGCTTCAAGATTCCACCATTTCCATAATTTCACTGTTGACACAACTTTCTCTACTTCCCCTTCAAAGGGTCTTGATAGATCAGTCATTTCTTCAATTCCATTGTTTGTTTACAAAGCAGAAGAGTGTAAACAAGGCTTAGAGTGTGTCATTTGCTTAAGTCCCTTTGAGGAAAATGAGGTTGGCAAGAGCTTGACAAAGTGTGGTCATGGTTTTCATGTTGAGTGTATTGATATGTGGCTGAATTCTCACTCTAATTGTCCTGTTTGTAGAGCTCCTGCTGTGGGTGATGACAATGACATTGCTATTGATGATCTCAAGTCCACGGAGGTGAGTAGGGAGTCAACAGATGAGAGGGGCTTGAGTGATGGTGGGGCTTCTAGATTGGAAATTGTCACTGAATTTTCAAATTCTGAGAATGAGAATGGAAATGTTGCGGTAAATCGTGATTGTTTATCAGAATCACCATCTACTTCTTTGTCTTTGAGTTCTTCTTTGAAGAGAATGTGTAGGAATAGATCAGAAAGCAAGGTATTCCCATCAATTAATGCGACTGAGCTGGATGCTTGAGAGATTGTCTATGTTCACGCAGAATGTTTGCATTCCACATTGTATAGATCTTTTGTAAGTTGATATATCATATAATTTTTTTTTTAATCTCAATTGCCTTTACTCGTCGGGTCATGTAACTTGAACTGTTTGATCGATTGTCACTTGATTCTCTTTCTTAAACATCTCTTGAATCTTCCACTAGGTAAAGAAAACACAGCTCAATAATCTTGGCCTTTTACGGGTCAGTTCTAAAATTGGTCACACTCATTGTTAGCTGAAGAAAACAGTAGTTTGATCAAAGAACTGGCGTGCACCATATCTGTCTATGATCCGAAAGCTATATGCTTAGAACAAGGCACCGCAAGGGAAGAATCTTGACTGAGCTGTAGCTGGTTATGGAGTTGTGTGTGGAGCATGGCTGTATCCCTGACACATAATTGATGCATGGGGCTAAATCCGTATTATGTCTGATGAGTAAATGAAAAAGTGGGTCTTATTTCCATCACCAATTAAGAGGTGGGCCTATATGGAGAGGTAAGAGAGGACAAATTCTCTTGTAAAGTCTTCCATGGTTTCTGCTTGGTGTTTTGGAGTCTTGCATTAAACAAATGGCTACATATGAGCGATTCACAAGCTTGGCCTCCCTTGTTGGTTTGTGTTTAGCTCACAAATCCAAGAGGTCAAGGCTAACGCAAGAAACCAGAGATGTGTACGCTTTCCGTTGATTAGAGCTTCTGGCCTTCAACTTGCCTCGTCCATATTTTCAGAACTCAGCTCAATTTGTTGTTTAAGTAAGAGACAGTGGACTTATGATCTGTCATTATCGGTAGCAGGACAAAAAAAGAAGAAAGAAAGAAAAAAAATTATACGAGCCTTCTGATATTGTGTAGACAATTTCAACACAGTAGTTTTCCTTCAATATATAACTTCAAATCTCACCCTTTTTTCAAATCCTTATCCCTTGAGCCGCAGCACCATTAATGAATCTTCTAATAGAAATGAT